>TBL_comb47_HYPODRAFT_10007002_pt1 | contig 12003 bp, 9 predicted proteins | sample TroBogypolimnion_40_FD_10682 | JGI IMG/M metagenome (IMG submission 10682) | reverse complement strand
CATAAGTATGGCCATTATGAATGGTCTTAAATACTTTTTGCCAACTAACTTCAACTGACTCTGGATTTTCTAAATAACATTCATATAAATATTCAATGAAACTGGCGTTACTGCCTTGTAAAGAGGACGATTCTTGAAACAATTTAAGCAGTTTACTCATCAGATATCCAAATTTATTCCATATTTTCTAGGCTTATATTAATAGTTGCTATCACACATTGCTAATATTTTATAAAAATACTTGACTAATGTTAGGCTGAGACCCTTAAAAATATCTTAAAATACAAACAAAAGTCATGATATAGAGCTCTTATATAATGATTGATAAGTCCTTACATAAAGCTATTATTTTGCACATTTGACATTTGCTAACTTTATGGTAAAAAAAGTATGCTCTATGTGAATCGTAATGGGTAAATATTAAAAACACGCTATTTCCGTCATCCCGGCATGGACTGCCGAGATCCAGAATACATGGATGTATGCATCAAATGTAGATAGTGGTCATCATTAATTTATAATGTCAGCTTATTGATGCTATTTATTGCCATCCATGGCAACTGGTTTCCGGCACAAATCTGTCTAGAACAGACAGACATTTACCCTAAGGGCGTCAGGAAGGACAGCCTGACGTGAATCCAAGCCGGAATAACTGAACAATTAGTTTGTTAATATCTACATACAAATAAGTTCATTGATGAAGTTACCCACTACGATTCACATAGACCCAAAAAGTATTTATCTCACGGGGCACTCTGATGACAATAGAAAATAGTTACTTAACCGCCCCATTTGATAATGCGGTGTCTGCCATACTTATAGGCATAGATCGTGATGTAGAAAAGGGGCAAGATGTATTAACGTTAGGCCTAGGTTTAGTGATGCTATCATCTACTTTTGCCCCCATTGCGCCACCCACTGTACTACTACCCATAGTCGCTGTTATTTTTGCTTGTTCTGCGGGCTATGCACGAATAAATTATCATCGCATGGAACAAAAACTCTCAGCATCAATGGCCGCCCTTGACTTCCACGATATGGTTAAACTAAAGGCTATAGCCAATGTATTTAAACAATACCCAATGCCTAGCTTGATCGATTCTCTTAATCCCGCTAAGAACCTTGTACGTACCTGGAAAAGTGTCCTAGGTGGCATATTAATTAATCCTTTTTGGATGCCTATATTCTATATGATGGGCATCCAAATTAAAGAAGAAGCCAATCTGGGGATTTTGGCTCAGGTTATTATTGAAGTCGAACACAAGCTTTATCCTGTTCTCAATAAAGACTGAGTCATTATCATCAAATATCGAAAATTCCAATGGACGTTAAGACCTGTCAAGCGACTTAGGGAGAAACGCGTCAGTTATACCGAAACGATCAAAGTTGATCCTTAAAAAGGATGTAAACAGCAATGCCGTCCAGTTAAATTAATAAACCCTGCCCATCACTACCTCCACTAATTTCACCCAGTAAGCTGCACCAATCGCTAATATTTCATCGTTAAAATCATAATGGGGATTATGTAGTAAACAGCTATTTTCCGAAGAACCATTGCCTATCCAGATATAGCAACCCGGCTTTTCCTGCAACATAAAAGCAAAGTCTTCTGAGCCCATACTCGCTACCGGATTCCTATCAACACCAGACTCCCCTGCTACCGCTATAGCCGCTTGTAACGCCAACTCTGTTTCAGCTGCAGCATTAAAAGTCACTGGATAACCTGGATTTTCTGGATTGAAGTTAATCTCTGCACTGACATTGAAACCTTCACAAATCCCTTTAAGTATCTGGATAATTTTATCGGCAATAGTCTTTTGAATGTCAGCATTAAAACAACGAAAAGTACCTCTTAGTAACACCGACTCCGGTAGTGCATTCCAAGTGTTACCCGCATGAATCTGAGTAATACTAACGACCGCAGGATCAGCAGGATTAAGGGTTCGACTAACTATAGTTTGCAGAGCTGTTATCAATTGTGCGCTAGCAATAATGGCATCATTACCCAAATGAGGCATTGCCGCATGGGTTGCCTGTCCTGTGATAATAATTTCAAAACAGTCAAATGCAGCCATCATAGCCCCCGGCTTAACGGCGAAATGTCCTAAGGGAATATCAGGGAAATTATGCAGTCCAAAAACGCAGTCAGCAGGAAACTGTTCAAACAAGCCATCATCTATCATCTGCTTGGCGCCAGCGCGACCTTCTTCAGCCGGTTGAAAAATAAAGTAAACCGTACCATCAAAGTTGCGATGCTGTGCTAAATAACTAGCCGCACCTAATAGCATCGCGGTATGGCCATCATGGCCACAGGCATGCATTTTTCCGTCATGACAAGATTTATAAGCGAAGCTGTTTTGTTCTTGAATGAACAAAGCATCCATATCCGCCCGTAACGCTATTTTCTTAGTACTAGTTCCGGCAGAAAGCGTAGCGACAACACCGGTTTTACCTAAACCTTGATGAACCTCTAATCCAAAACTAGCCAACTTATCAGCAATAAATTGCGCAGTTTGAGTTTCCTCAAACGCCGTTTCAGGAAACTGATGCAGATGTTGTCGCCACTCACGCATGAGTGCTTGTAATGGTTGTAGCTTGTGTACTATAAACATAGATTTAATTTAAAGCTGGGCAAGTTGATTTCTTTTAACTACTTACATCCCCCCGCTTGAAAAAGCAAGTGCCTTGAATGCAACAAAGCAGATATGTGGATACTCTGGCAAAGCCACCCTAGCATTTATCTGAAAGGTTTAGCTGCCATGACTCAATCAAAAATACTTTATTCTTTCTGAGCTAATAACGCTTTTAAGCGTTCAACTTCTGCTAAGGCCAAGTTTACCTGTTGTTTTGTTTCATCTTCACGCAAGAGAGCGGCTTGTTTTTCTTTTAAGGCTAAAGATTCTCGCTTGCTCGCCGCCTCTTCTCGCTTATTAGCTTGTTCCAATTCAGACTGAATGGTGCGTTGCTCGCGTAAATATTCTTGGCGAGCTTGATATTGATAATATTGCTGATCTTTTTCTGAAAATGTACTTAAAGTGCTCATGGCTTGTTTCATCTCCTGAGTAATCATCCAATCGGGTAAGGCCTCATCATTTAAGCGCTCACCGTCTTTAAAGAATTTTAACCAACGCTGGTCTTCTGTTTCAACTTGATTAGCATTAAACTTTTTTAATTCTAACAACCAAATACCACCATGCGGCGTTAAGGTCTGACCCTGTTCATCACGCATTTTATAATGATGTACATAAGCATCATCATCGACTAACAAATTTTCTGCCAGTAACCAAATCGAGTAAGTCGGTCTAAGCTCAAGATACTCTTGCCCGCTTTTAAGTAATGTAGGCTGGGATGAGGTACGAATCCCAGCAATCTAAGCTACATTGACAAACTCAAGATCGGCTCTACAAAGATAACTGCAACGATTAATACTGGTGAACTCGTCATAGCTTGCAGGGTCATGTCTAGCTTGACACTTCCTTGCTCAGCGCATCCTACAATCCTATTGAGCATTAATGCCCGACAATGAATTGCATAAAAACCCAACACTATAAAAAAACAGTAATACCCTCATCTTTAAGGCTTTTTACTGTCGTTTTCAAGTCTTCGCCGTCAATATGCAAGAGGCTTACCGCTTTTTCAAGCGTCATAACCTCTAAGTGTGGGTCATAAGTATTAGCTGAATACATCAGAGCGGCATCAGCGATAATCAAGAGATTACATAAAACGTAGGTTTCATTGTAGGGGTGATCGTAGCGCTTAAGATGATGCCATTTTACAGCAAAGACTATTTTCTCGGGTATGCCCCACGAAGAGAGTAGTGCCGCGCCTAATTTATCATGAGAGATTCCAAAGAGTTCTTCTGAAACCGCATCGCTATCATCGCCATTGCCGATACGCTCTAGCAAGGTATCTGTCAGTTCGGGATCGATTGCGCTGTAGGCGAGAAAGCCAATGTCATGCAAAAGCGCCAACAACGCGATATCTTGTGGTGATGGACGCTCAGCAGGACTCAAAAGTTTTGCGAAGGCTTGCATGACTTGCCTTATCTCAGCACTATGTTTCCATATTTTGTTACTATCAAATTCATGGCTGCCAGACTCGTTTTTCAAGGTAAATAAAGCACTGGCTAGTGCAGAATTATAGGCATTGGTCATACCTATCTGCTGAACGGCTTCTTTAACAGAGCTTATTTCAAAGCTGCCATGAAAAGCAGCCGAGTTAGCCATTGAAATAATACGAGCCGATGTAACTGGACATTGACAAATAACCGGAACCAGAGAATCTTGGTCTCGATCATTTTTCATATCAAGACATATTATTTTCTGCGCCACCATCGGCATAGCAGGGAGTTTTATTTGAGTGATATCTATTTTCATAAAGCTCATGTAGTAAAGGCTGCAATCGTTAGCTAACCCTCAAAAAATAAAATACCCACTAAACATTCTATAAAAGTGTAGGTGTGAATCAGTAATCAATCATTAAAACTAAAAGCGTGGCTTTAGCCATAATTCAAGTACCGCACATAAATGTTCGACATCAATAGGCTTGGAGATAAAACCAACCATGCCACTAGCGATACAGTTATTGCGTTCTGCCTCAGTTACACCCGCGCTTAGGGCAATAATCGGCAAGGTTGCAAACTTTTCTTGCTGATGTATGCGCTGCGTTGCTTCAAGACCATTCATGATGGGCATATGAATATCCATTAACACGACATCAAAATCATGCTGTTCTAACAGCGTCAGCGCTGCTAGGCCGTGCTGGGCCACTTCAGTTACAATGCCTAAATCATGCAGATATTCTTGGATTAGCGCTTGAGTCCCCACATTATCGTCTACCACCAAAACACGATGGCCTTTAAACTTATTTGAATCTATGGTATTGCGCACTTTATGGTTTTGATTGGTTAAATCAGCATTGTGCCCTACAGAGGTTTTATTAAGAGCAAATTGTAAGGCAAAGCTAAAGGTACTGCCTTGATTCGTTTGGCTAAGCACAGAAATCTCCCCACCCATCAGCTCTACCAGCTCTTTGCTAATGACTAAACCTAAGCCAGTGCCGCCATATTGCCTAGAAATAGAGCCATCCACCTGACTAAACTCTATAAATAACCTGCTTTGATCCTCAAGCGAAATACCGATACCAGTATCGGTCACACAAAATAACAACTGCATATCTGAGCTAGTCATAGCTTGCAAGCTTATTTCTAGCTTAACACTGCCTTGTGCGGTAAATTTGATGGCATTACCGATTAAATTAATCAGTACTTGTTGCAACCTGAGTTTATCGCCTATCCATTCAAAGGGAATAACGCTATCACGGACTATAGTAAATTCCAGTCCTTTTTGATGTGCCGCGCCAGAAAAGAGTGTGTGTATAGTGCCTAGCAAGTCCAAAATATTAAAGGGTAAAGCATCAATGACCACGCGACCGGCTTCTAGCTTGGTAAAATTAAGAATATCTTCCAAGATGCCCAATAGGCTATTAGACGCGATATTAATTTTTTCTACATAAGCCTGCACTTTTTCAGACATGTCTTGATTCATCGCTAGCTCCGAAAAGCCAATGATCGCGGTCATCGGGGTACGGATCTCATGCGACATGCTGGCGATGAATTGCGATTTCAATGTTGAAAAACGCTCAGCTTTTTCTTTAGCCTCTATCAAACCGTCTTCGTGAGCTTTACGGTCGGTGATATCGGTGCAGGAGCAGACATAATGGCTTACGTTACCGTCTGTATCAGAGACTTCAGTAATGCTAAGCTGTACAAAATAGACTTCACCATCTTTGCGCTTATTCCATAGCTCGCCTGACCAGCGCCCTTGAGTATTAAGGTCTTGCCACATGGCTTTATAAAAATCAGAATCTTGAAGTCCGGAGTTAAGGATATTAGGGCTTTTGCCGGTGAGTTCATCTAAGGAGTAGTAAGTCGCCTCAGTAAAGGCTGAGTTGATATGTGTAAATAAGCCTTGGGCATCGGTGATAAACATGGGTTGCGCGGCTTCAAAGGCAACGGAAGCGATACTGAGTTCATCTTCTACACGTTTATCCTGGCTAATATCCTTGTGTGTACTGACAAGATGAGTGATTAGACCTTCTTTGTTTCTCACGGCATTAACTGTACGAAACTCTTGATAATCTCTACCTTTTTTACATGTGCTCCAGAGTTCGCCGCTCCAAGCACCTTTGTCTTTGATGGTTTGGCGCTTTTTGGTATAAAAGTCGACAGGGTTGCGATCGGAGGTTAATTGTTGACAGTTTTTGCCTCGGACGTCAGTAGTCGTATAGCCGGTGAGCTCTGTGTAAGCCGTGTTGATTTTAAGTATGGTGCCCTCGACATCGGAGATGGTCATGGCTAGGTTAGTGTTAAAGGCGATAGCGGCAATCGCTAAATCCTGCTCATCTAGTAGATCCTTAGTAATGTCGATACCAAAATAAACGATACGATCAAGTTGATGCTCGTTATTAAAAATATCAAAGGTATGCCAAGAAATGACTTTATGGCTGCCATCGGCCGTGAGTAGCTTGGTTTGATAGTCGATTAACTCGACATTTTCGAGAAATTCATCCCACAAACTTTCTAAAGACTGGCTGCTATTAAGGGGCCTGATGATGTCTATACAACTGCTACTGAGTAGTTGCTGATTGGTCTTGCCGGTAATGCGGCTAGTAGCCTCATTGCTATAGACTATATCTCCTGTGGTCGTTAGCTCTAGTACCAACACATCTAATCGATCAATCAAGCTGCGATAGCGAGCTTCTGAAAAGGGCACGCTAAAGCGGGCATCGCCTATCAATAAAGGGCCTTGCTCGGTTAATAGCGCATCAACCCCGGACTTTTCTAAATCATGATTAACCGATTCTAATTGTTCTAATAAAGACAGTAACTTATCCATCTATAGTGCCTAGGCCGTTGAGCAATTGCTCGGTATCGCTCAAATTGCCTATAATTTTGAGGGTCGGTGTCGGTGCTAGTCGTAACAGCATAGGGGTCGCCGTAACACCTTGAGCCCAAGCGATATCGGGCGATAGCAATACATCCACTTGTTCAATGTGATAATCATCGGTGTAATAGGCTTCACAAAAAACCTTAAGATTACTGTAGGCGAGCTTAGAATTGACCGATTCACCGGCTATATATAAGCGAAATTGATGCGTTGCCATTGTTAAGGGCTGCTGCTGTTTTGATAGAAAGGCTACTTTATGCATTATTGCTCTCATCAAGGACTAGAGCATGACTATCATCGCCAGAGCGCTTGTTCCACAATTCCTCACGATTAAGGCCAAGATGATAAAGGCGCGTAGATTCTGTGGCCATTAATAAATCTAGTTCTTTTTGCTTGACCGCTAAGTTCACTTGCAAAATTAGGACTTGGGCATTGACTTCATCCTGAGCAAGTTCGATAACGCGACGTTTATATTCGACATTGGCCAGAATTAACTGTTCGGCCGCTAGTTCATCTTGCTCTTTTTGCCATCTGGCCGTACCCATCAGCACTTCGCCATCGGCTTGATAAACATCCGCTAGGGTAATGCCTAGCTTATCGATCACCAACTCACGCACCTGATTAGAATGCTCGCTACCGCGTGATTTAATAATCGATAAAGCGCGATTGCGTTCGCCGCCCAGTATTTGATAACTGATATGTATCCAGGTGTCGGCGACTGCCGAAATTTGTATGCCGGTTTCTTCATTAAGTGTGTCACCACCATTATTATTACCCAGTAAGCTGGTGCACAGCAGGGTAATGCCGCTGGCTTTGGTCAGGGTGAGTATTTTTTCAGGCATACGTCTGCGACTATCACCTTCGCTATGCACGATGGCAGATAAGGGGTCGATGACAAAGCACGAAGGCTTATACTGTTCTATGAGTTTACGCAAGTTGCCGACTTGTTCTTCTGTGCCAGCTAAACTACTGCGTATCGATTCTATATGCAGTAAGCCACTCTCTACATAGGGGGCTAAATTAATGTTGATAGATTTTAGGTTACGGACAATTTCACTGACGGATTCATCAAAACTGACATACAAACAAGCTTCGCCACGCTCACAGGCAGCGAGTATAAACATACCGCAAAGACTCGATTTTGAGGTGCCGGGTGCACCGCTTAATAATACCGCAGAGCCTTTATAGTAACCGCCCCCTAGCATACTATCTAAGCGCGGCACACCTGAAGAAATGCGTATATTGCTGGCAATTTGGTCATGAGAGCTTTCTGGAAAGGCGATAATCTCAGCGCCGTGTTCACCTAATAATAAAGTCACTTCGCCAGAATAAAAACCAGAACCTCGATATTTAACCACGCGTAGTGAACGGTGTGCGACTCTATCATCCATTTCATGAGTTAAATCAATCACACAATCCACCATGTATTGCATGAAGTCTTTGTAGTCTAGCCCTGACAAGCCGGAATCATTATTTTTGCAGGTGACTATGCCGGTCATGCCATTACTGACCAGCCAGTCGTTGAGCCTAAAGAGTTCGCGGCGTTCGGCTTTAGGATTATCGAGTAGCGATAACAATACGTCGATAGAATCAAAGACAATGCGTTTAGCGCCGATTTGATCCGCTTTGGCTTTGAGTATGGCCAGTAGTCCGGTAAGTTCAAAGTCACCCGACCAAATATCTTCAGGGCGCGGCTTACCGTCTAAGAAAAATAACTCTTTATTTTGTAGATCTGGCAAATCCCAACCAAAGGTGGCGGCATTGATGACTATACGCGCGGCATCTTCTTCAAAGGCGACAAAAACCCCGGGTTCACCTTGTTTTGCACCATTCACCAAGATTTGCAAGGCCAATACTGTTTTGCCACAGCCAGGTCCACCCGACAACAGTGAACAACGACCTTGGGGTAAGCCGCCATAAGTGATTTCGTCTAGTCCACGTATACCGGTAAGTGTTTTGTTGAGTGTAGATGAAGTGGGCATGGTAGTAACCTTGAGTAGCTTAGTAGCTTAGTAGCTTAGTAGCTTAGTAGCTTAGTAGGATACAACATTTAAAAAGAAGCTATAGTCCAATTAAAGGCTATTTTTCTATTGTATTTAGGCTTTAGATTCTAGTTGATAGCAAAGTTAGCGTTAATTGAAACTAAGCATGAAAACCCTATATTTGAACCAATGCTGGTCGGGGTTTGCAACCCCGACCGAAACGGGAACGCTGAGCCCCAGCTCGGCACAGTATGTTGGCGCCGAGCTGGGGCTCAGCGTTCCCGAAAACAAGGGTTCTATGTGAAAACTACCAACCTGGCCTAATAGTCGTATTGATGAGTGACTACTTATACCCTCCCTTAAAATGGGACAGATGATTTTCTGGGAACGCCGAGCCCCAGCTCGGCACAGTATGTTGGCGCCGAGCTGGGGCTCAGCGTTCCCGAAAACAAGAGTTCTATGTGAAAACTACCAACCAGGCCTAATAGTCATATTGATGAGTGACTACTTACACCCTCCCTTAAAATGGGACAGATGATTTTCTGGGAACGCCGAGCCCCAGCTCGGCACAGTATGTTGGCGCCGAGCTGGGGCTTGGCGTTCCCGAAATACCCCAATGCTGCACGGGGCTTGCAACCCCGAAAGCAATAGCTCATAAACACAGGCAAGATCGGAATCCACCTTACATTAATCTGCCTTAGGGCCGTATTTTTTATACATTCATCTTCAGCCTACGGCAAATCAATCCCGGCACACTGAACAATTGCTCATCATTAGTGAGCAAAACAGATTTACGGCTTATCGCTGTCGCAACGATCAGCGCATCAGGTAATTTCAGTCGTGTTGTTTGTCGCAGACGGATAGTTTACTCCTTGAGCAATAAAATTCAACGATCCCATTCGCTATCCCAGTCACTACGTTGTTGCCGCTGCCATTCTATGGGATCATTCATCGGCCAGTCTAGCGTTCCTGAAAATGCCATCAATTGTTCCGACTGATCCTGTTCGATCGTGACTTCTGATTCAGTTAACAGGACGATCACGCGTGCTTTGTGGCCAAACATTGGCCTAAATACTTCTGGCAATCTGCCATCTGGGGAAATAAATATTTCATCTTCGATTGCTTGTAACATAACAAACTCCTAAAACAGGGTGTAGGTCGGGTTAGCGACAGCGTTACCCGACATTGTGTCCTAGTGTATCGGGTTACGGCTAGCGCCTAACCCGACCTACGCAAGTGTCTTGTCCCGTGTTAAGTTGCTAGCCGCTTTAATTAACCAAAGTATGGCCACGTTGGCGCATACATCTTTTAAAGGCTAATTTAAAATTCTCGTTGGCTTGATAGCCTTCCCATAAACCAGCGGGAATGGCTAAAATAGCACCACCGGCGGCACCAGCTGCTGCACTACCTGCGACAGCGCCAACAGCAGCCCCACCGGCTGCGCCAGTAACAGCACCGACTGCGGCACCCATACCCACTTCTTTGGTGATATCGGAGGCTTGATCTGCCAAGGTTTTACACTCAAACATATCACGCTGAACGGTATCTGGATTTTTATCCATGCGAGGATCGACCACCGGACGCCAACCACTGGTAGATGCGCAACCCGTCGTTAAGGCAGATAGGATTAATAGTGCTGATATATGAGTTTTTTTCATGATGCTCTCTAGGAAAGTAGGTTTTTTAGCATTATATAGGTTTCTATAATTTATGTGACGACTTACTCCCTTTCCGGGAACGCCGAGCCCCAGCTCGGCACCGTATGTTGGCGCCGAGCTGGGGCTCGGCGCTCCCGAAATACTTAATTCTCTAATGCACCGCATCCCAAATAGGTTGCAACAAGGTCTGGCATTGCTGCTCAAAGTGCTCATCGAGTATATCACCTCGGTTGGCCATGTCTTGGTACAGTCTTTTAAGTTCTGGCTCGTAAGCTTGCAATACCGCCCTGTCTAGCCATTCTTTGGCAGCCGCTATGGCCGGTTTGCTCGCCCTAGTGCTGGTTTTTAATACCTGAGCTTGTTTAACATAGACCAACGCCGCTTCTACAAAAAAAGCATTGGGCGTTTGCTGGCCAGCGCAGTAAATATCCACTAAGGCCGCTAATAATTCGGCTGAACCCTGTTCAGGTAAAAACACGATATCTTCATCTGTACTTAAACAGTAAGTGCTTTGTGGCGCTAGCTGATTCAAAACACAATGCTGCAACAGCGCATTGATAAAGTCTTTACCTTTAAGATCAGCATACCGATAAATTAGGCTAGCTTTTTCATATCGACAACCCAACTTACCAATCAGACGATGTTGATTAACTGTGATATCAATCGCGATTTCATCTATAGGCATACCTATATTTTTGTCTAGGATGCAGGTAACAAAACTTTCAATGGTCGTTTGTTGCTTTACAAACTCTAACTCGCCTAATACCCCTGATAACCAGCGCCCTTGTGCTTGTAGTTTTTTTACCGAGAGATGCTCTCCTAACAGCCGTTGCTCTATCCAATCATGATAAATACTGTAACCGTCCATTTTATCAATGACAAAAGGTTCACATTCTTCGGTTTGTGCGTTAATCCCCTGAAAACGTAGACTCAATTGTTGACGCATAAAATAGCGTTGTGGATGTTGATAAAAAGCCAATAAGTCAGCGAGTTCGATAACACTGCTTTCCTCAGTCATCAGTTCACCTTGCCACCAATCTGCTGGCTTTATCTCCGGCGTTTGCAAGGCCTTGGCGGTTTCACAATCTGCACTAGAAAAACTCACTAACCTAGGACTGCCATTAAAATAGCGATGACTGAACGATTGCAAGGGTTCACGAATAGTCAGGTCTTGCAGTTGATAGCTGTCTTGTAATACTTCAAGCAACTCACTAATCACTACAGATGGAAAGATAGTCTCATTATTGGCGATCGATTGACCAATGTAGGTCATCAACAATTGTTGTCGCGTGGATAATAGTATTTCTAAAAACTGATAGCGATCATCGGTACGGCGCGAGCGATCACCTTTACGAAAATGTTGTGACAATAAATCAAAGGTCGGACTTTGATCTATTTTTGGAAACTCACCCTCAT
>TBL_comb47_HYPODRAFT_10007000_pt1 | contig 12005 bp, 8 predicted proteins | sample TroBogypolimnion_40_FD_10682 | JGI IMG/M metagenome (IMG submission 10682) | reverse complement strand
CCGGTAACATCGGGACTCTCCGGAAAATTAATATCTGGGCAAATTTTGAATATGGTATCGGGGCCGACATTGTCCCCGACAGCCCGGTACCACCGGGAGTTGATTACGATATGTGGCTCGGTCCGGCACCGCTCCGCCCATTTAACAAAAACAGATTTCACGGCACCTGGCGCCATTTCTGGGATTATGGCGGAGGACTCGCTTCCGACTGGGGTGTTCACCTGGTCGACATGGGACTCTGGGCAAAAGGGATTACCACCGCACCCGATAAAATACTCACTTATGCCGGAAATACCTCGCACGAAAAAAAGGCCCGTGAAACGTTTGACACGATGACCATCTGTTACCCCAAGAGTGACTTCGTCATTAATTATGACCTCACGGCAGGTTTGCAGCGCGGCCCGTGGGATATGACCTACGGCATTGCTTTTGTAGGCGATCAGGCAACGATAGTCACAGACCGGACCAACCTGACTGTTTACCCCGAGACAGATCAAAAAACCAAAAAATTCAGGACTGAAGAGTATAAATTCACCGAAGGAAAAGATTCTCATAACGAGCATGTGCACAACTTTCTCGATTGTGTTAAATCGCGTCAGACTCCTGTCTGCCCCCCTGAGATCGGACGTGCAGCGGCTCTTCATGTACACATGGCCAATATTGCAGGACGTGCTGGCGAATCGGTGCTCCTCTGGGACGATGCGAAAAACAAATTCACCAACAGCGAAGCCGCCAACCGGTTGGTCATCCCTGAATACCGCAAACCGTGGAAGCTTCCTGAATATTAAATGACCCCAATATTCTTAATTTATATTCTAAACAATAGCAGCGTGCAGATCGTTTTAACATAGAACTTAATATCTATCGCATTGAAAAATTCCGATCTTACCAAATGCCCTGCAAGGGTGAAAAATAAACCATCAATCATTGGAACAATTCTCACTTTCTGTCTTGCAATTGGCAGTTCAATTGGCCTAAGCGGGTGTTTTCACCCGGACCAGCCGTCGGCTTCAAAGAATAATTCAATCCATCAGTATTCCACATTAAGTGCCTTGCTGGAAGGGGTATATGACGGTGAAATGACTGTCGGTGAATTGAAGCAGCAGGGAAATTTCGGAATCGGGACGTTTAATGCCCTGGACGGTGAATTAATTCTGTTTGAGGGTCATTGTTACAAGGCTACCTCCGATTCCAGGATCCTGACGATGGCTGACTCGGTTAAGACTCCCTTTGCTGCCATCTGCAATTTCCACGCGGATACCACAATTCGGGTAAGTCATCCGACAAAGATTAAATCGCTCGAGAATTACCTGGATAGTGCATTGTCTAAACCCAATCTAATCTATGCCTATCAGATTACCGGAAAGTTTGATTCTGTGGTTATCCGGAGTGTTCCAAAGCAGGAGAAACCCTACAAACGGCTGATTGAAGCGTACAAGAAACAGGGTGTCTTCACATTCGTCGATCAGCAGGGGACTCTTATTGGATACAAATTCCCTAAATACCTCAAAGAGGTCAATATGGATGCTTATCACTTCCACTTCCTTTCATCCGACAAAACCAAAGGGGGTCACCTGCTGAATTGCATTCTTATTAGCGGGGAGGTCTCAGTCGCCTATATCCGGAATTATACGTTGCAACTTCCGAACAACGATTACTTTAATCACACGGTGCTGACCAACAATAAGACAGAACTCAAACTCATTGAAGGGGCTGACCGATAGATTTTTTTCCTGCAGACTAGTGAGAGCCCGACTTTGAGTCGGACCCTCACTTTAGCTCTATTTAAAATCCCATCAGGGATCTGATACGGGTAGAAAATTATGCAAAAAAACGGTATTTCGTCCCGGAAGGGAGGATATAATTTCTTACGTGGAATCTTATCTACCCATATTTGGTGCCGACGGCACGTCTTAATTCTTCAACCTATTCTCAAATATCTTTTCCCCACCCTGGGAATTTGGTACCCGTTAATCACGTCCTAATTCTCCCCAAATGAATTAATGAGAACCCTGTGAATCGTTTGTAACGATAATCTGTTTGTTTAATCTTCTTCAATAGACTCTAAATATGCTTCCATGTCAGTTATTAACCGTTCAATACCATCTAAACGTTATGCATTAACCATTATAATTATTCATTGGCAATCTAGCTTCATTCAATGACATCTTTTTTAATTCAATGACATCTTTAAATCATTCAATGATGATTTGATCTTGTTCAATGATGATTTTGGGTTATTCATTAACATTTTATAATTCTGCATTAAACTTACTTTTTAATAGATTGAAGTTAAAATATTTGCAATTGATAACAGAATTTCCTATTTTTATTAAGATATGTTTTAAGTTAAATTCCTAATTCTGAATATCATGCAAAAGTACCAGGAAAGCAAGATTAAGATGAGCCGGACGGTTGCGGGAATTTTAAATGTTTTTCCCGAAATTGTTGCAAAAACACCAGGGCTGTCTGAGGCCCAAAATGAACTCACCCATCTGATCGGAGAAACAGAACGACACACTCAGGGTCAACAAAACACAGGGACTGAACTGACAGAGGTGAAGCATAAAACCAGGCTGGCGCTTGAAACCAGTTTACGTAAGGTTTGTGCGGCAATGGCTGCATTTACCATGGTCTCCACGGATCCATCCGTACAGCTCCTGAAGAAAAAATTCCAGATCAATGATTCTGAATTCATCAGAAAACGGGATATGCAGCTTTTTGCCCTTGCTTATTCTGTCTATGGCGATACCATGCCTTATGCAGACAAACTGATCCCATTTATCACTCCCGATGAAGTGAATGAATTAAAAGACCTTGCGGACAATTTTAATGAATTACTTCCACAAAAACAGACCCAGCGGAGTAAAAGTATCCTTTCAACTCAGAATCTCGAAGATGCCGTATCCCAAATTGATCTTTTGCTTAACGATACCATTGATGTCCTTGTAAAACCATGGGAATTTAAAGATTCAGATTTTTATAAGACCTACAAAAACGGGAGAATGATTGTCGATACCAGTTCACGCAAAGCCAAAACCCCGGAAGTGGTTCCTGCCAAAACTGCCTGACAGTAATTAAGTATTGTCCTTTAAAATAAACCCTCCGCTAAATACGAAGGGTTTATTTTAAAGGATATTCCTCACTATTTTTTCATTATATTCGCAAAAACAAATCTAATGGATATCCAAATATTAAAATAAAGGAGGAATTGAAAAATTCCGCTTATTTTCCATAGCTTAAACACCATTCTTATTTGTTACCTTTCCAAACAAAAACCGATGGCTCTCAATATATCCCATATAGAAAACGAAATAATCGACCAATACCTTTACGATGAGCACCTAACAAGACCGTGGATCATCGGTTTCAGTGGAGGGAAAGACTCAACCATGCTTTTACAGGTAGTCTGGAATGCGCTGAAAAAGGTAGATCCGATTCTGATGACCAGGCAGATTTATGTGGTTTGCAACGATACCCTGGTTGAAAATCCCAGAATTGTAAAGTTCATTAAAACTACCCTGGATAAAATACAGAAACAGGCCAATTTACACGGATTCCCAATTATCGTTGTTCAAACAACCCCAAGACTTGAAGACAGTTATTGGGTCCGGTTAATTGGATTGGGCTATCCGGCGCCAAACAGGTTTGTAAGGTGGTGTACTGAAAGATTGAAAATTAATCCGACGACCCGGCTTATTACAGAAAAAATTGGGGAGAATGGCGCTGCAATTATTCTTCTCGGTACACGTAGCAATGAAAGTACCAACAGGGCAGCGTCACTAAAACGTTATGAAGTAAAGGGTCAACGATTACGTAAGCACCAATTGCCCAATGCCCATGTTTATGCCCCGATCAAAGATGTTACGACTAATGAGTTGTGGCAATACCTGAACCAGGTACCTCCACCGTGGGGTGGTACTCACAAGGAATTGGTTACCCTTTACCGGAATGCCAATGCAGGTGACTGTCCTTTGGTTATCGATGTAACGACTCCAAGTTGCGGGCATAGTCGGTTTGGATGCTGGACATGTACCGTTGTGAATAAAGATAAATCGATGGAGGGGTTAATCGATAACGGGGAAGAGTGGATGCAACCATTGGCTGATATCCGGAATTTCCTGATTGAAACACGGGATAATCCGGAAATCTGGAGAGAACGACGCAGAAGAAATGGCGAAATCAATGATACCTTATGGGGCCCCTATAAATTTGAAACCCGGGTTGAGATATTGCGACGAATTTTGGAGGCTCAAAAAGCAATACAGGAATCTGAAGGGATTGAACTGATTACCCACCAGGAAATGGTATTAATCCAGTACCATTGGTATCGGGATAATTTTTTCAAAACACAGGTTTCACAAGTGTATAATCGCATTTTCAAAACCGAAATAGACATGACCAGACAAGAAGAAAAATTTAGCCAGGAATTAGAACTCTTAAAGCAAACCTGTAAACAGGAACCTAAAGATGTTCAATTGATTCAAGATCTTTTAGCATTACAAAAAACAAAGACTCTGATGATCAGAAAAAGAGGATTGCAATCTGATATTGATAATCGCCTAACCCAATTTATTGAAGAACTTAACAACCCAACCTAACTATCCGTGATGATTATAAAAGAAATCGAACTTAAAAACTTTCGAATTTATAAAGGGGGAAATACGATAAACCTTACCTCAGAGGATAATAAAAATATTTTTATCGTAAGTGGGAAAAATGGCTTTGGGAAAACAACTTTTTTAATGTCACTGGTTTGGTGTATGTATGGGAAGAATATGCAAGAGGTTGATGACTTGTATAAAAGAGAAATTGCAGAACAAGGAGGATACAGCAAATATATTGCAAATTCATTAAACCGATTGGCAAAATCGGAAGAAGACTTTAACTATCATGTATCTATAACTTTTACTGACGTAAATATTCCGGAAGTACCCTGTAAGGAAATTATTGTCAAAAGAAGCTATAATGCAAAAACAAGTATTACCGAAGAATTGGATGTTTTAATTGACGGATATCCGAGCGAATTGGCGAAGGAGGTTGGCCAAGAAATTTTTATTCGGGAATTTATTATGCCAATTGAAATCGCAAAATTTTTCTTTTTTGATGCCGAGAAAATTGTGAATCTGGCAGAAGTAAATACGATGGAACAGCGTAAAAATCTGAGTCTTGCCTATTCTGAGGTTCTTGGAATTAAGAAATATGAAGATATTAAAAATGAGTTGGAAAATTTACAACTCAAATTACGACAGGAATCAGCAAGTGCTACAGAAAAAGGATTGCTCCGGCAATTAGAAGCTGACGTAGAAACCTTTGAAGATAAGATTAAGGAAAACAGAAACTTAATAACTGATTTAAAGGAAAAACGTGACGAAAAGAGTAAGGAATCGAGAGATATCCAGGAAAAATTGATAAAAGCCGGAAGTTTGATCACCGTTGAAGAATTGCAAAAATTTCGAGAACTGGAAGACGAATTAACTAAACGTCAAAATGAATTACAAAACGAATTAAAAGATTCATACGACATTATTCCATTTGCAATAGCCGGTGATAAATTCTTAGAGATAAATACGCAATTGGTGAATGAAGCCAGTTATAAGGCAGCACAATACAAAGATGAAAATGTATCGGATGTTACCAATAAAATACTCACTGATTTATTGAACACACCCAAACCAGAAAAACTCGCTATTGATCATCAGGTTCATGAATTTTACGCAAATACTTTTAAAGCCCTTATTCGCAAACATTTTTTTTCAGACGCAGAACCACTCCCGGAAGACTTCAAGGTTATTCACGAATTTTCAGACTCTGAACGAAACGAACTTCATACTGTACTTAGCAACATCAAACTCTCTTTTAGGGAATCATTTAAACGAATAAACGGAGATTATATTCAAACCAGAAATGAGTTAAACAGTATTCGTCGAAAAATCAAGGATTCAGAAGCAAATCAGGAGGATCCTATTATTGCAAATTATAGAAAACATAAGGCTGAATTAGATAAGGAAGTTATTCATATCGGCGATACTATTGATTCCTTTAACCGTGAAATTGGAGAATTTACCAATGAGAAAACCCAAAAAGGGAAGTCTATTGAAACACTCTCGAAAAAACTAAAAGTATCTGAAAGTAATGTTGAAAAAGATGCCATAATTTCAAGGGCTATTGGCAACCTTAAAGAATTTATATCAAAATTTAAGGAGAAGAAGAAACAATCCCTTGAACAACAGATTTTGAATGGTCTCAATACGCTTATGCATAAGAAAGGATTCATAAAAAAGGTTGAAGTTGAAATTATCGGAGATGATATTGATATTCTGTTAAGGAACTCCAGGGGTGAAGAGATTAAAAAAGAGTCATTGAGTAAGGGAGAACAGCAAATGTTCGCAACTGCTTTACTTAGGGGATTAGTTGAGGAAAGTGACATCCAGTTCCCCGTATTTATTGATTCTCCAATGCAAAAATTTGACGAGCAGCATGCTGAAAATATTATCAGGTATTTCTATCCAAATATTTCAGAGCAGGTTGTCATTTTCCCACTAATAAATAAGGAATTAACTGAAAAAGAATACAATATACTTTACAAAAATATTGCTCAGACCTTCCTTATTAATAATATTCATGAGGATAAGAGTGAGTTTTTAACTATCCAACCAGATCAGTTTTTTTCAACCTACAACAGAATGTACAATCATGCTGATTAATATAAGAACTTCAGAAGCAAACAAGCCAGTAGTTCAGGAACTGACTAAACGTTTGAACCTTGGTACTGAGAATGTAGTTTCAAGAATAGCCTTTTCCTACTCTATATCAAAAGGGATAAAATTAAATTTGGAAACAGATTTAAGTGATAGTAAAGGTAAAGAATACAAAGACGATATTTTATTTGGTAAGTATCGCGACTATTATATCGCTCTCATATGTCAACATTATAATTTATACAAATCTGATAAAGACATTGGGAAATATATAAAAATGCATATTGATCATGGTCTTGCATTGATGAATAAATTGTTTGAGGAAAATAAAAATTACACCGGATTAGATTTCCTTTTAGAAAATATTGAAAGGGGGATTGAAAAGCTTGAGGAAAATGACATCTCCGATGATGCAATAATCTATGATGAACAAACCAGACGGAGTCGAATTTCGAATAAAGATTATTATTCCAGACCAATCAAAATTATGGTCGGAAAAACTCTGGAAGATGATAACATTTATTTTAATTTAAACGACACCTCAATTCATAATAACGCACATGTTGCTGTCGCTGGTAATTCAGGTACAGGCAAAACATTTTTTGCGAACAGGTTGCTAAAACAAATTGTGGAAGAAACGCAAGGCGAAGTAAATTTCATCTTTCTTGATTTTAAAGGTATTTCTGATGAAGATGAAAAAAAGAATAGCGAGTTTTTCAATAATACCAAGACCGAATTAATAAAAGCGCCATATAAGCCATTTCCAATCAATCCACTTTCATTCATCGACAATGTGAATGAGAAGAATAAGATCATGGGTATTAGTAAGTTCGTAGACATTATAACCAGTTATAGCAATATTGGGAAAAACCAGCAGCAAACTTTAAAAGATGCAACCCGGGAGGTTTTTGCGTCAAAGAAGGGTGGTGAATATCCCTCGTTTAAGGAGATTTATGACATGGTTATTGACATTGAAGGTGACAAAGCAAGCATTCTCAAGGAGATACTCCAAAGTTTAAGTGAGCTGGATTTATTTGAAACAAAAGTTGATCCAAAGAATAGTTTCTTAAATAAAAACTACTACCTGAGTTTAAGCGGCGATTTGCCAAGAAATGTGCGTTTTACATCAGTATTCCTGATTATTAATTATATTTACAACACATTCATGAACATGGATAATGCGCCGATTGAAGGCGATTACCAGGGAATGAGGTATGTATTTTTGATTGATGAGGCACATACTATTTTCAAGGAGAAAAAGAGTCAGGATCTTTTAGAAAAAATACTGCGGGAGATCCGTTCAAAAGGTGTATCAGTTATATTACTTTCTCAAGGGATTGAAGAATTTAACCAACCATCTTTTGATTTTAGCAGCATGTGTGAAACGGCATTTTTATTCGATATTAAAGATAAAACCAATCTGAAGATGATGCAAAAGTTTTTGGGCCTTGGTGATAAGGACGGACAAAAACTAAAAACAAGCATGGAGAATATTCAAAAATATCAATTGATAAGCAATTTAAAGGAATATAAGGTTGCAGAATTATTTAAAGCTTAAAATAATGAAATTAAGTATCATTTCACCCACTGAAAAAGAATTATTAAGGCAAATTGAGGTAAGAAACGATTCTGATGTGACATTATGGAAAATTAGTAATGTAATTATTCCAATATTCACGATTTTAGTTTCTCTAGCTTGCTATTATATATTTAAATCTTCTGAATCAATTACCTTAACCGCAATTCTCAACTTGTTAATCAATGGTTCAATTCCGATGATTGCTCTCAATAAAATTGGCGGAATGGGTGTCTATTTATTCAAATATGATAGAGGGAAAGAAAAGCAATATGGAATTTCTGATACTTATTTACTTAGAACAAAAATATTCTTTGTCTTTTTATTAATTGTAATATGTACGATTATCCTGTATGTATATCAGGTTTTACATAATCCTTTTGAATTATCAATTGGTGTTATATTACTTGTTGCTTTTTCAATTGCTTCAGTGTATTTCTCTATTAGTATTTCGAAAAAAGTTTATCTTCTTCAAGACAATTTGATTGAAAGAACTTTTGAGCAAGATATTAGAGATGAAATAAAGCAAAAAGGACACGGTATTGATTGGTAATATTTATTAAACAAAACATTATGGATTTTATCGTAGATAATCGTTTATTCGGTATGCTGGTTAGACAAAATCAACAAGAATTCCTTGTAGGTGTATTTAAGATTGGACAAATCCTTACTTTTACTAGATATACCACAAGAGTTATAAGAGATTATGATGAAAATGGTTTCCCAATTTATAATGATGAAATACAAAGAGAAGTTGAGAATTCACGAGTTGAAAAGATTGCAGACTTCTTAATAAATGATCCAGAAGCCACTTTCCCAACAAATATCGTTTTGCATATACCCGAAGAAGTTATTTTAAAACAGAATAATCACGATAATTTTGTTGAGATATTTATTGATGAAAAAGTATTTTTCGAAGTCAAAAAAGAAAATGAAAAGCCATCCTCTGGCAATATTTATATTAATATTATTGATGGGCAACATAGAATAAGGGGGATTGAAATTGCAATTAATAGGTTACAAACTGATATAATCTCCTTGCAAAAAACGCTTTATAACAGTCCGGAAAATGATGAACTTCAAATCAAATTAGTTTATTATCACAAAAGATTAAAAGATCTGCTTAATATTGACTTAGTTGTGTCTTTTTTTATTGCAAAACAAATTGAATATCAAGCAATGGTTTTTTCAACAATAAATCGAACTCAAAAACGTGTATCCGAAAGTTTAGTTTATAGCTTATTTGGATTGACAATTGAAGATTCTCCTCAAAAAACTGCTTTACAGGTTGTTCTATCTTTAAATGCGCATGAAAAATCTCCATTCTATAATAGAATTAAGTTATATGGAGGTGATTATGATAAAAATCAAACACCTCCCCTCTCACAAGCTGGAATGGTTAAATCAATTATAAACCTCATCTCAGAAAATGCTCGCCAGGCTGAAAATGATAGATTTAAAAAAAGAAAAGAATTCTTTGCAAGAACGTCAGGTTCTAATAAAGAATTGCCTTTTAGAAAGTATTATGCAATGGATAAGGATAAAAGCATTTCTGACATTTTATTTTACTATTTTACAAGTATTAAAAATTCATTCAAGTATGATAATTTAAATTCCTTTTGGGATTTCGACCCAGAAACCATGAAACCAACAAATATTTTACAAACTACAGTTGGTTTTCAATCTCTGCTTGAAATTTTAATTGATATATTACCCTCTATACCGGAGGAAGAAAGATACACAGAGGCATCTTATAAAAAATATACTGATAAATTTCATGTTCTGAAAATTTCAGATGTTACTCGATATCCATTCACAAGTAAATCAAAAAATATTTTTTATCTCGATATGAGTTTACTTTTAACTCCATCAGCAACTCGTGAAGACTGGCGGATTTTGAAACTCAAGGAACTTTTGAAAAAAGAATAGAGCATTCATGATATGAAAAAGGGAACAATCCGGGAAGCTATCATTGATGCATTAACGCGAAGTGGAAAACCACTTTATGCAAAGGATGTTTATAATTTCATTATTAAGCATGACTTATATAGATTTAATGCAGAAAACCCTGAAGGAGTTGTCAAAGTTGAAATTAGAAGGCACTGCGAAGGGGTTGAGTTTCCAACCGCAAAACAAAATAAATATTTTAAAATACTTCCTAATGGAACTTATTGGATCAAAGACACTCCGGTTCCAGGGCAGAAAACTAATTTGCAAAAGTCAGATATCAATATAAAAAAAGACACTGAAAATATAAAATCCGTTGTTGCTGAGTTGAAAGCCATTCATTCTAAATATGCGGATACGTTTAAAATTCAATTACTAAATCTATTAAAAGAAATACCGCCAAAGACTTTTGAAACTTATGCTAAAAGATTATTGGAAATATATGGTTTTCATGACATGAAAGTAACTTCCTACACAAAAGATGGTGGTCTTGACGGATTTGGCAAACTTAAAGTTGGGATCACCTTTCTGAATGTTGCTTTTCAATGTAAAAGATGGAAAACGACATCAGTGAGTCGAACAGAGATAGATAAATTTAGAGGTGCAATCCAAGGAATGTATGAACAAGGAATTATATTTACAACATCTAATTTTTCAAAAGATGCTTTAAATGCAACAAGAAGAAATGGAGCAGTCCCCATAATTTTAATTGATGGAATTACTTTAGTCGAAATAATGATTGAAAAGAAATTTGGTGTTACAACAGAATATATGCCAGTATATGTAAACTCAATTGAAGATATCTTTTCAGAAGAGGATTAGTTAATCAATTACCTAAATTCTTCAACCCTATTACAATATTTTTAATTGCATAAATTACATGGTTCATTTCTTTTTTAGTATTGAATTTCCCCAAAGAAAACCGGATACAATTAAATGCAGCAGTTTCATCCAGTCCCATGGCTGTAAGCACGTGAGAAGGGTCGATCGTTGCAGAGGTACAGGCACTGCCGTTACTAACCGCAATTAAAGGTAAATCATTTTCCGGATTGCTTAAGCCCATAATCATCGCATCGCTATCAACACCATTAAACAGGATATTCGAGGTATTAAAAAGGCGGGAGTGGATGTTCCCATTTACAGAGATTCCATCAATCTTTAACAATTCGGTTTCCAGGTAATCTCTTAAGGCCAAAATATGTTCTGCATTTTTAATCATCTCCTTTTGCGCCAATGCGCAAGCCGAGCCAAGCGCAACAATTCCGGGAACATTTAAGGTTCCGCTTCTGAAGCCCCGTTCATGCCCTCCTCCATGGATAAGAGCCGGTATCTTTATCCGGTTTTTCCGCTGCCTGATGTACAAGGCACCTATGCCTTTCGGTGCATAGATTTTATGACCACTCATGCACAATAAATCAATTCCCAATAAATCAACATTAACCGGAATCTTTCCAATGGCCTGAGTGGCATCTGTCATAAATAGAGCGCCAACACTATGGGAAAGTTCTGCAATTTCTGTGATGGGTTGGATCACCCCGGTTTCATTGTTTGCCATCATCACCGAAACCAAAATGGTATCCTTTCGCAATGCATTTTTTAATACCGATAACTCAATCAATCCATCAGGCATCACAGGCAGGTAGGTGACCTCAAATCCTTTGGTTTCCAGATAGTGGCACGTATCAAGAACTGCGGTATGTTCCGTTGCAACGGTAATAATGTGTTTTCCTTTGGCACTATAATTCTCAGCAACCCCTTTTATGGCAAGGTTTATGGCTTCC
>TBL_comb47_HYPODRAFT_10006999_pt1 | contig 12006 bp, 5 predicted proteins | sample TroBogypolimnion_40_FD_10682 | JGI IMG/M metagenome (IMG submission 10682) | reverse complement strand
TCGACGAGCCGAGCATTGGCCTGCACCAGCGCGACAACGACCGCCTCCTGGCCACGCTCAAGAACCTCCGCGACCTCGGCAATTCCGTCCTCGTGGTCGAGCACGACGAGGACACCATCCGCCACGCCGACTGGGTGGTGGACCTCGGCCCCGGCGCGGGCGTGCAGGGCGGCGAACTCGTGGCCGCGGGCACGCTGGCCGACATCATGGCCAGCCGCCGCAGCCTCACCGGCCAATATCTCCTGGGCGAACTCAGCATCCCCGTGCCGCGCAAGCGCATTTCCCCCGTGGGCGCCAACGGCTGGCTCGAAGTCCTCGGCGCCACCGAGAACAACTTGAAGAACATCGACGTCCGCATCCCGCTGGGCACGCTCACCTGCGTCACGGGCGTGAGCGGTTCCGGCAAGAGCACGCTCGTGGACGACATCCTCCGCCGCGCCCTCTTCCGCAAGTTCTACGGCTCCAAGGAACGCCCCGGCGCGCACCGCGAGCTGCGCGGCTACGACCAGCTCGACAAGGTCATCGTCATCGACCAGACGCCGATTGGCCGCACCCCGCGCAGCAACCCGGCCACCTACACCGGCATGTTCAACCACATCCGCGACCTCTTCGCCAAGCTGCCGGCGGCGCGCGTGCGCGGCTACGACGTGGGCCGCTTCAGCTTCAACGTCAAGGGCGGCCGGTGCGAGAAATGCCAAGGCGACGGCCTGCTCAAGATCGAGATGAACTTCCTCCCGCCCGTCTATGTCACCTGCGAAGCCTGCGCCGGCCGGCGCTACAACCGCGAGACGCTGGAAATCTCCTACAAGGGCCTCAACATCGCCGACGTGCTCAACCTCACCGTGGACGAAGCCGCCACGCTCTTCCGCGCCGTGCCGCACATCCACGACATCTGCCTCACGCTCGTGGAAGTGGGCCTGGGCTACATCCGCCTGGGCCAGTCCGGCACCACCCTCAGCGGCGGCGAAGCCCAGCGCCTCAAGATCGCCAGCGAACTCAGCCGCAAACAGACCGGCCACACCCTCTACATCCTCGACGAACCCACCACGGGCCTGCACTTCCATGATGTGAACAAGCTCTTGGAAGTCCTCTTCAAACTCCGCGCCCCCGGCAACACCCTCCTCGTCATCGAGCACAACCTCGACGTCATCAAGTCCGCCGACTGGGTGATTGACCTTGGCCCCGAAGGCGGCGAAGGCGGCGGGGCCATCGTGGCCCAAGGCACGCCGGAGCAAGTGGCCAAATGCGCCGCCAGCTTTACCGGGCAGTTCCTGGCGCGGGTCCTCGCTCACTGATCCTCAAAACGGCTGTTGAGTAACCACGAAATACTCGAAACACACGAAAGGAAGCACGGAAAACAAGCTGGAGGAGGCCGAAACCATTTACCTGCCGGGGACAAGGTTCAACTCCTTCCAAGCCCCCGGTTTTTCGTGTCATTTCGTGTGATTCGTGGTTACAACTGCTTTTCAAGGGTTAAGCGGTCCCCGACCAAATCCACAACGAAGCACTTCCGAGCCTCGGGCGGCGACAAGGATGGTGCCGCTCCTGAGGTACGAAGAAAAGGCCGGAGAATCGCTTCTCCGGCCTGATATGATCCGAAACTGGCTCGCCCCGGCTTACGGCATGGGCGGATATTTGGTGCGGTAGAACGATGCGGACGGCGGATTGGTGTCCCGGTAGATGATCTGGCCGTAATCCAAGGTATTCGAGCTGGCCTTGCTCGTGGCTACCTTCACCCAGTTCGAGGCGTATTCGCTCAACTGCGTGGCCCGCACCAGGGTGTAGGAATAGTTGGGAATGCCCTGCGCCAGCACCGTCACAACCTGGTCTGCCCCGATGGTCTCCGCCGTGATGGACACGAGGTTCAGGAAATTCGTGGCAGAGGTCACGTTGATCACGACCTGGGCGGTGGAGAACAGCCCGGCGCAATCACGGTTCGTATAGGTGAAACTGTCCGGGCCGGTATAGCCGGAGGCCGGCGTATAGACGATGGACGTGCCGTCAAAGGTGACGGTGCCGCTCTGGGCGCTGGGGCTGGTGACACCCACGACCTCCATCGCGCGGCCATCCGGGTGCGAATCATTCAAGAGCAGCTTGGCCGCCGTCATGGTCGAGGACGCACCAGCGGTGGCATCCAGCGGATCATTCACCGCCACCGGCGCGCTGCCGGTGACCACGAAGGCCGCAGTACAAGTGTTGGTGCCGCCGTCATTCCAAACCGTGAAAGTCACGGTGTGCTGACCCGGCCCCACCATGGTGGTGGCGGCAGGACTCTGCGAGAGTGTGCGGTTAAGTCCCGTAGCGATGACTCCACCCGTCATATCAGGAATGGCAAGTTGGCAGGCAGTGCCCAGAGCGTTGGTCTGGCTGGCGGCGCATTGGGTAAATTGCGGGGCAGGTGGGAGGCTGACCGTAACGCTGAACGAAACCGGATTGGTCTTGCCGTAGAGATCGACAATCGAGCAGGCCACCGGGGTCGTGCCCAGAGAGAACGTCGAGCCATTGGGAGGAGTGCAGGCAACATTGGTCAACGCCTGACTCACTGCCGGAATCGCATAGACAACATTTGCATGTGTCGATTGCCCAGGATCGTTATAGAGACTCATGTTGGCAGGATTGGTAACGTTGATCGTCAGCGTATCCACAAGTAACTCTTTGAGACATGTGCCGCTGGCCTGGCCAAAAATGGTATTTGTGACTGACCAGCCACTGTCGATGCGCGCCAAGGTGCGATGAACCGTCCAAAAGCCAGAGACACTACCAAGCGAAACACTTGAGGCCGATGTATTGGTTGAAATCACTGTTCCATTCACCACGTTCGTGACCCAGTTTTTGTATGCTGTGCTGGATCCCTTCGCTTGGAGAACTTGCGACCACATGTAGGTATAGGCGGTAACGGGTAGTCCTGCTTGAACTGGGATGATTTCCCGGCATGTGCCGTTGGTTTTGGCCCCGGTGGTGTTGTATTGACCAAGATCCCAAATATTGGTGGTCTGGAAGGTAACGGACTGGTTCGTCCAGCAACTGGCTCCTGTGCCTTTGGGATAAGGCTGTGCCGTTGAAACCCCGTTGGGATTGGTGCCCTCGTCCGTTAGGTAGGGATTCCCGGTAGAACCCACACCAATAAGGTTATTAGTGGGGAAGATCCAGTGCTGGTAACTGCTACCGCTGGCACCACGCCAAGCTGGAGCATCGAGATCACCAAAGCCAATCGCGGCCCAACCGGTTGAGGCGGCTCCGACCGCCAGAAAAGCCAAAATCGTTGCTGCTATTCTGTTCTTCATAAACAAGTTCTTAGTTCGCACTTACTGTAATTTTGTCACGAAGCGTCACGGGAATCGCATGTCCGTTTCAACACCAGTTTCCCGCCCCAGAGGGCTTACCAGTTGGTGCCGATAGTCTAACCACAGACATTTACTGTTGAGCAGTACCGTGCGTTTCTGGATTTGAAAATACTCGAATTCCCTCAAACAGCAAGCACAATTTCACCTGAATACGCCTCACGCTGAGGTTTTCCCCAAGACGGAACCGTAAGCGATGGCCAATTTTGTCCACACGCCGATACTTGGACTGCGCTGGTCGAGTTCGTGGAGTCACTGGCCCCCAACGTACGCCTATGGCACGCCTCGTGAATCCCAAGGCAAGGCCTGAATCAATACCAGGCAGGCGCGGTAACCGAGTCTTGTGTGGTTCTTTCAAAAACCCGTAGCCGCAGACGCCACAGACTGTGCGAAAACTCTGAAACAGCGGTTTGGGAGAACAAAAAGGTGGTTGAAATCACCCTCGCTGAAAATAACAAAGCGCCACAGGGCAAATGCGCGCGTCGGTTTTCCGACAGGTTGGAAGCTTGTAGAGTTTTCGCACAGTCTGGTCAGTCCGCGCCATTCTCGATGATTTGCGCCGACTAACGTCGGCGGCTACGAGGTTGGGAAAGAAGCTCTTGTGATTATTGATTAGTTTCAGCATCTGATTGGCCATAGATTCTGGCGAGCACCGCCTCGGAATCAGGGACATCGACTGGCGCGGGCACTGCGGGTAGGCGAGGTTCCAAGCCGCAGGCCAGACGCCCAAAACAGGTCCCGAAGAGGCAAAGACGAGCCGCCTGGCTCAGGCTGGGAATGGCGTGGGGCCGGCGCTGCTTGTGGCGAGCAAAAGCCAGACAACCGGCCGCCAGCCAGGCATCCCGACCCGCCAATTCGCGTTCGACCGCGCGGCGCGTCCGCAGACCCAGCCGGGGCAAATCATCGGGCTCCGGGGCGGAACTTGTCCCGGCCGCAGCGTCCGGACCGTACACTTTCTCCAAGGCCCGCGTCAGCTCTTGCATCCAGCGCCGGCGCTCCTCCCGCTCCCGGACATCACGAGCCACCACGACGCAGTCAAAGATGTGCGGAGCAAGCTGGGCGAGGCGGCGTTCGCAGCGAATGGCATGAGCGAAGGCTGACAGCGCCTGCGCCAAGTCGCTGAGTCCGCGACAATGCCCCGGCAAGTTCCGCAAACGGGTGCGGTCAAGATGACGCCAGGCGCGAACCACGGCGCGGCGGACGTTACGGCGAAAGGTCTTGCGGGAACGGAATTGGGGGAGGTGATTGGTCAAGGGTCAAGGTTTTAAGCCGTGGCGGATTTTGGCGGGATTTGGCGGATTTTGTCGGTGGATTTCTGCGCGCGCTTGCAGGGACCATGCTCACTACCACAGAAAGTTGACCGTTTCTTTACCGTAGTTTGACCTTCAGAAGGGGAGTTGAGTAACCACGAAATACTCGAAACACACGAAAAGGGAGCACAGAAAACAAACTCGAGGAGTCCAAAACCCTTCACTAGGCTGGGACAAGAATTAACTCCTTCCAAGCCCCTAGTTTTTCGTGTCATTTCGTGTGATTCGTGGATCCAACTGCTTTTCCCAGTTTTGATCATGGCACGATTTGGCACCTGTTTTGCTTACGGCGAAAGTATGATGCCCGCTACCGTTGGAAGTTGACCGTTTCTTTACCATAACTTGACCCTCAGAAGGGTGGTTGAGGAACCACGAAATACTCGAAACACACGAAATGGAAGCACAGAAAGCAAACTGGAGGTGGCCAAATCCCGTCACCTGCCAAGGGCAAGGTTCCACTCCTTCCAAGCCTCTGGTTTTTCGTGTCATTTCGTGTGATTCGTGGTTCCAACTGCTTTTTCCAGCTTTGATCATAGCACGATTTGGCACCTGCTTTGCACGTGCGGTGGAAAGTTCGATGCCCGTTGCCGGTTAAAGTTGACCGTTTCTTTACCATCACTTGACCCTCAGAAGGGTGGTTGAGGAACCACGAAATATTCGAAACACACGAAATGAAAGCACGGACAACAACCTGGGAGTGGCCAAAGCCCTTCACTTGCTTAAGGCAAGGTTCAACTCCTTCCAAGCCCCCGCTTTTTCGTGTCATTTCGTGTGATTCGTGGTTCCAACTGCTTTTTCCTGGTGCATCTGTTCGTCTGTTTCGCATATTGCGTGGCGGCTGAATTCCTGTTTTCTATCCCTGCCAGTCCTGCACCTGTTCGTGGTATTCCTCAGCCGGAATCTCCGCCACCGGGCTGGTGAAGCGCACCGAGCCGGTCGCCTGCTCGATCTGGAGGCGGAGGCTGCGGGCCAGGGCGAACAGTTGGGGCGTGCTCAACGGCGCCATCTCGCGTGTGGCCAGCTCTGCTTCGACCTGGCGGAGCTGCTCGCCGAGGGCGTTCACGCGCTCGGTGGTGGAAGCCAGCCACTTCTCGCGCAGGGCCTCCAGTTCTATGGCTTTGAGGTTCTGAATCTGATACTGGTACTTGCGACTCCAGGCAATGAGCGTGGGCTTGGAGACGCTGAGCTCGGTGACAAGGCGCGCGTAGGTCCAGCCTTGGGCGCGCAGTTCGATGAACTTTTGAACAGTTTCCTGATCTTTCATATTGGCTCCATGTTACTCGGGCGGGTGGGACAAATACGGTCCTACCCTCAAAATATTTTCACCTTTTTTTCACCCGAATCCGACCGGCCAAGCGCCCGGGAACGATCGGCCCAACCACCATGCTACGAGGGAGTTTGCGCGAAGGAAGAACAGGGCATCCACATAAGGGAAAGGGAGGAACCACGAAATACTCGAAACACACGAAAAGGGAGCACGGAAAATAGCTTAGCCCGCATTTCTCACCACAAGCTTGAATCCCCGACCGACCGGAGCGCCGGTCTGTGACCGGCTTTGGGTGTTCTCGGACGCAAAGCCTGCTACAAGCCGGTGCTCCAGACGAAACGTAGTAGGAAATCCGGTCTGTAGGAGGCCAGAATACTTCACCTGTCGAGGGCGAGCATCAAATCCTTCCATGACCTCTCTATTTCGTGTCATTTCGTGTGGTTCGTGGTTCCAACTGCTTGTACCATCGCCACCCCATTACCATCGCGCCCTTGGCGTCGATCGCGCGAGACAGGGGAACCACCTCCCCACCTTCAACTCCCGGTTTCGTTCGTCCCACCGGCCAACTGGGAACAGGAGGTTCGCGTGAGGACCGCCAAGGGACCACGAAGGAAGAACAGGGCATCCACATAAGGGAAAGGGAGGAACCACGAAATACTCGAAAGACACGAAAGGGGAGCACGGAAAATAGCTTAGCCCGCATTTCTCACCACCAGCTTGAATCCCTGACCAACCGGAGCGCCGGTCTGTGACCGGCTTTGGGTGTTCTCGGACGCAAAGCCGACTACAAGCCGGTGCTCCAGACGAAACGTAGTAAGCAATGCGGACTGTAGGAGGCCAATACCCTTTCGCCTACCAAGACAAGGGTCAACTGCTTCCATGCTTCCGACTTTTCGTGTCATTTCGTGTGGTTCGTGGTTCCAACTGCTTGTTCCATCGCCACCCCATTACTCTCACGCCCTTGACGTCCATCGAGAAAGACAGGGGAAACCACCATTCCACCTTCAACTCCCGGTTTCGCTCGTCCCACCGGCCAACTGGGGGCAGGAGGTTCGCGTGAGGACCGCCAAGGGACCACGAACGAAGAACAGGGCATCCACATAAGGGAAAGGGAGGAACCACGAAATACTCGAAACACACGAAAGGGGAGCACGGAAAATAGCTTAGCCTGCATTTCTCACCACCAGCTTGAATTCCCAACAGACCGGAGCGCCGGTCTGTGACCGGCTTTGGGTGTTTCTGGGGCGCAAAGGCGGCTACAAGCCGGTGCTCCAGACGAAACGTAGTAAGCAATGCGGACTGTAGGAGGCCAAAACCCTTTCGCCTACCAAGACAAGGGTCAACTGCTTCCATGCCCCCGATTTTTCGTGTCATTTCGTGTGGTTCGTGGTTGCAACTGCTTCTTCTAAGATGAGAGACCACGAAATACTCGAAACACACGAAATGGAAGCACGGAAAGCAAGCTGGAGAAAGCCAAGGACCTTCGCCTGCTGGGGGCAAGTTCCATGTCCTCAGAACCCTTGGTTTTCGCACCTTTTTGGGTGACTCGTGGTTCCAAGTGCTTCTTCCAAGTTCGCAACTGTTGTGCCTTAAGCGGCGGCGACAGGGATGGCGCGCTCCTGGTGTACGAGGAAAGGGCCGGAGAATTGCTTCTCCGGCCCTGAGATGAATTCTACGAACTCAGTTGCTTACGGATAGGTCGTCCGATAGTAACCGCTGCTGGCGCTGGCCGCTTTATTCGTGAAGTAGATGATGCCATGAGAATCGGCGGTTCCGCCCGTCACTTGGTCAGTCACGGTCGTCCAAGCCGGCACTCCGTTCAAGGAATCGGTCTGCTGGAGGTGGTAAGTGATGGTTGGAATACCCCGTGCCGTAATAAGCTTCCCACCGGAGGCATTATCGGACACGCCGATCATGTTCAGGGACTGCGCGGCATGTCCCACCGTGATCGTGATGGTATTGGTAGCCCACACACCGCCGCAATCAACCACGCGATAGATCATGGAGTCTGCTCCGAGGTAATGAAGAGCCGGAGTGTAAACAATTTGGTTGTTATTACTCACGGCAGTGCCACCAGCCGAAGTGGCCAGGAAGACATCGAAGAAACTGGCGCTACGACCATCGGGACCTGCTTGGATACCGAGCTTGGCAATGTCCAACTTCTGGGCTGTGTCGGCCACGGCACCCAGTGCCATCGGAGGAGCCACCGGTTGGGCACCACTGACGGTGTAGGTCGTGGAGCAGGCCGCGCCGCCAATGATATTGGTGGCAGTGAAGGAAACCGCATAAACACCCGCTTTGAGGACGGTGCCAGCAGCAGGAGTTTGAACCAACGAAGCAGCGGGTGTGCCCGCTGTCCAAGTAACCCCAGCCGTAAGGTCAGGCATCAATTTCGAGCAGCTATCAGCGAGGGCCACAGATCCACCCGAGCAAGCCGTAACGGTCGGAGCCGTGCCGGAGGTTTCTGTGTTGGTAACCCAGAAGCTGTAGGCGACGCTGCCGCTGAATTGATCCACAACCGTGCAAGTAATTTGGGCCGTTGTCCCAGCGGGGAACCTAGAACCAGTGTCATAGGGTGTGCAGGTTTGATTCCATGTGAAGACACCTGCTGTGCTGGCCGGGATGCCCGCCGGAGCCCCATAGTTTACATTGGCTCCATTCGCGATGGTGATATTGGCGTGGGATGGATTGATAGTGAGTGTATCGACAATCAGTTCTTTTACCGCTAGCCCGGCGGTTGTGCTATAAATAGCATTCGTCACCGCCGAAATAACGTTTGCCGCCGCCGGGCCGCTTGTCACCTTTGAGAAGATGCGATGAACCTGCCAAGTTCCAGCAATGCTTCCCAACGTCACACCTGTGTCTGTAGTGTTTGTTCCAAGAACCACAGCAGTGCTAGGAATGCCTACATTGGCATTGGTAGCAGTTAGCCAGCTCTTGTAGGCGGTAGAACTACCCTTAGCCTGGAGCACCTGCGACCAAACGTAAGTGTAGGCTCCCAACTGGTTCGCTGGAACTGGAATGATCTCCCGAATGGTCCCATTGGTTTTAGCCCCCGTAGTTGACGCCCAAGTGCCAAGATCCCAAATATTGGTGAACTGGAAGGTGACGGACTGGTTCGTCCAGCCAGATCCACCCCCGGTTTTGTTGAGATAAGGCTGCGCCGTCGGTATCTGGGTTGTTCCACTACCAAAGTTATTGGTAACTTCGTCCGCAGCGTAGGGATCATTGGCGGACACAATCAAGCTATTGGTGGGGAAGGTCCAATGTTGATAAGTGCCACCGCTTTGTAGGCGCCATGCGGGCCTATCCAAGTCACCAAAGCCAACTGCCGCGATTGTCTGGGCACAGGACGCTGCAAGCACCACAGCAAATGTTAAAGTCTTAATAGATTTCATATACTTGATTTGCAATGAAGTTTTCTAAGTTGTTCGTAAGGGTTGGGTCATTAAGGAACCAAGTCAATGATACTCAGGCTCAACGCATCTCCTGCTTGATACCAAGTTAAGCCCAAGAGAATATCGCTATCCGACAGCGCCACGAAACCGTCGCCATCCAGATCGGCCGATACATCAGAGGTGTACCAATAGGTTCCAAAGAGCAGATCCGAGTCACTCAGAGCCACAAAGTCATCATTGTCCACGTCGCCTGGCAAGCATTGCGGGAAATCGATTTGCGCCGCGCCGCCGGTGAAGCTCACCGCTTCCGCCCGGGAAAGATAGTGATTCACCTTGGCGAAGATGAGGGTGGTTTCCAGCGGTACTGTGTCGAGGGTATAGCTCGCGAGCGTGGTGTTCGTGTAAGCCGCTTGATCATCTGACCAAACGGTGTTGGTGTAATTCAGATCCACATTCCATTTCTTGATGATGTAGGTGTTCCCGTCAGCATCATTGGTGCAGGCATTGAAAACAACGGAATAGGGAGCCGCACCGACATTATTAGCACCAGGATTGATCGGATCAGAAGCGCGCGTGCCGTCATCCATACCAATGAAGTAACTCAACTGCACGTTGCCGCTGACGGTGCCGCCGGCCGGCGGAAGCACGGTCACTCCGAAGGAACAAGTGGTGACATTTCCGTAGAGGTCAATGTTGGTGCAGTTCACAGTCGTGAGCCCCAACGAGAAGGCAGTACCGGAGGCGGGGCTGCAGACTTGGGAGGTGATGATGGCCCCGTCCTGCACCGGCGTGGGAGTGGACCATGTCACATTATCCTTAGAGGTGAAGGGCACACTGAAAGCGCCCGGGCAACTGATGTTCGGGACGGTAAGGGTATCGATCACAACGGCATCAAAGGCGCTGCCGGAGTAGTTCGGAGTAACCGTGACGGTATCGGAAGCGCCGGCAGAAGGAAGGCTCCAGATGCTCACGTTGTCAAACCACTTGGCACCCATGCCGTTGGTGGCACCGGTGAAGAGGCTTTGGCCACTGCCCGTAAGATAGGTACCACCAGTAACAGCCACGGTGGCGTAACCGGCCGGTATGTTGGTGGCGTAACCGGATGGATATTGGAACTCGGTCGATTGCACAACCGCGTAGCGAATGGCATTGGGCGTAGCGACCTCAGGAACAGTGAAGGTAAACGAACCGTTCGGGTCAACATTCCAGACGCCGGAGATGATGCCCTGCTTGTCCCACGGGAAGGTGCTCTTCCAGTGGCTGTTGGTGCCAGTGGTGCCAAAGGAAACCGCCACGGCCGGGGTGCCGGGGCTGGTGAAAACATCAGGAGCGCTGGAATTGGTGGAGGCGAAGGTCCAGGCTTGCATGGTGGCAGCGCTGCCGCCACGCCAAGCCGGCTGGCCCTGATCGTAGTAGCTGGGGGCCGCGGCCAAGCCTGAGCAGGCTGCTCCGCACACCAGTCCGACTAGACTCATCGTGTACCGATAACTCGTTGTATTCATAGTTTGTCGCTTATTCTGGAATTTATTTATCAGTCAATTTTGCAAGATGCAATCTTTTTTTCGGTTTGAACCGTTTTATTCCGCATCGTCAGTCCACTACCAGTCTGCTGGCGAGGATGAGAAGTCATCCCGCCATCCGTGCCGCTGCCGTCAATTTTTGCCGCGTCATTCATCTGGTACCGGCGAACAGTTAACCGGAAAGTGGCGTCGTTGTCAATATTGTTTATGGGTTTGGCCGCGGGCTCTGGGCGTGCGGGAGCAGGAGGTGATTCTGCTCATGTCCGTGTTCTTACTTGGTTAATAAGCAGCAGGTTACGTTTCATTGTAGGGCTTCATGAGCAAGGGTTTGACTTGCAACGGATAGCCGTGTCACAAATTATTTTCAGAGTGACAGGCCCCGCCAAGGCCATTTCCGTGTGGTTGTTGAGGAATTTTTCTCAGCACGTGAGCTCATCCTTCAGACAGAGCGGATCTCTTGGATTTTGGGAGGAGATGGTGCCACGGGGGCGATGCTTGAGCCAGAGAACCAAAGGAGATGCCCGCGAATCACACGAATGCACACGAATTTAGGGGGCGGCACGCGCTGGGCGCACGATTATTTCCGCTGCGTTCCTCTGTTTCTCCTTGTCTCCATTCGCGTATATTTGCGTGATTCGCGGGCCACTGCGGAAGTCAGGTTTATCCGCAAAAGGGCAGTTGAGTAACCACGAAACACTCGAATCACACGATAAAGGAAGCACGGCAAGCTCTTGGAGGAGACCAAAACCTTGGTTCTTCTGTTTTGAAGGGAAAGGACTCCCCTGGCAGCCCGCAGGGCGGAAGAATATTGCCCAGCGATTCATCGCCGGGGGCAGCAGACGCCCGAAAACCAGTCCCGGCAGGGACGGCAGAACCCAGGGCCTGCCCATTCCCGCTCCGGGCGGCGTTCTTTCGTCCCTATCGGGACTTGCCCCAGCTCCACCCCGCTCCCAGCGATAAATCGCTGGGCTATTCTCGGTCGTCCCGTCCGGGACTGGACAGTGAGACTGGACGGTTCCAACGATTCTGTTTCCTTCCGTACGCTGCGCTATTCCACTCAAAGAGGCGGTGAGCCAAACTCTCTCTCCAACCGAAGACAAGGCCCAAGGCCTGCCTTGCCACTGGTTTTTCGTACTACTACTTGTCAGAATCCTCGCGCGCCGCGAGGAT
>TBL_comb47_HYPODRAFT_10006998_pt1 | contig 12006 bp, 12 predicted proteins | sample TroBogypolimnion_40_FD_10682 | JGI IMG/M metagenome (IMG submission 10682) | reverse complement strand
TCGGGTCATTGCCTGTGTCATCGGAGAATTCATGCTGCGTTCTACTTCTCTATCTGCTTCCGCCAATTCACCCAGCATGTATTGATATCGTTCAGGATGTACAATATAATTGGTAGGATAATCTGATTTATTAAATAATCTAATATTATTCTTTTTCGTAAAGCGAACCTTTGTCATTTCTATGAATTGGTTCGGTTTATTTTTTAATGACATTCTTCGCTATCCATTTCGCTTTTCTATATGCAAACTCGGCAGGTGTTAAGTTGGCCAAATGCAATTTATTAGGTGGTAAACGTTTATGTCTGCGAACATAGTGTTCTTCCCTCGATTTATTACTGTGTCGTGCCGCGATATATTGTTCATCTGTTTGAAATAAGGTGGAAAGCATGGCAGGTGTGTATAGACGCGGAACAGATGTCATTGTTGGTTTTCCAAAATGCAGTTTCTTAGCGGTTTTACGTTTCTTAGGTGATTTATTATCTTTATTTTTGTGAATATTATTTCGCATCGTATGTGTTCGTTTCCCGCTCATTTTCTATGAAGATTGAATAATAAAAATTGAAATGGCGAATGATATTTGAAATAGTAGCAAATGAAACTCATCAGCTTCAACATCAATGGCATCAAATCCATGACCTACAAACTCAAGAGCGGCGAAAAGAAAGGTGGGCCAACCAATAATGTTCTGAAAACACTCATTGACGAACAGGCGCCTGATATCCTTTGTTTCCAAGAAGTCAAAACACAGTCGGAGGGAGATTTGGCGTGGCTAAGCGCATGTTTTCCTTATCGGTATCATTCCTTTGCCACGAATAAAAAAGGATATTCTGGCACCGCCCTCTTCTCCAAAGTAGAGCCTGAATGGGTTACTTATGGATTTAAGTCTCAAGAACCCAACGATAAGGAGTTTCATTACGAAGGACGCATTATTACAGCAAAATATGCATCCTGCATTGTGGTAACCGTGTATTGTCCCAATTCACAGGTGAAACTGGCTCGGCTTTCTGAACGACTTGAATGGGAAGATGTATTAAGACAGTATCTGGCGCATTTGAAAGAAGCTCACCATGTACCCATCCTTCTATGTGGCGATCTCAATGTGGCGCATCAAGAGATCGATTTGCATAACCCAAAGGCCAACAAGAAATCGGCTGGATTCTCGGCGGAGGAACGCGATGCCTTTCAACGATTATTAGATTCGGGTTTTACCGATTCCTTTCGCCATTTGCATCCTGCGGATATCGCGTATACCTATTGGTCCAACTTTGCCAAGTCCCGTGAAAGGAATGTGGGATGGCGGATTGATTATGTGGTGGTATCCACCGCACATTCGGATAAGATTCGGGAGGCTACGTGTTTAACGGAGTATATGGGGTCGGATCATTGCCCTGTTTCGATTGTGGTAGATTTATAGAAATTAAAAGTTCTATCTATTAGGTATGTCTATTCAACCGGCTGAATATACAGTACGAACTAAAAATGGAAAATTTCACATGAAGATCACCGCAGTAACTGATCGAAATAAAACAAAAGCAGAATCATTTAATATAAATCTCGGTAGTAAAACACGTCAATGTGTACAATTTACTGTTCCTCTAAAACATACAGGAAATACAGATGCAAAGTTAATATGGATAGAGGCTCACGAAGAATGTTCTCTAGAAAGATATATCGAAAAGGGTATTGCACAACATATGATATTACTAGGTATAACCATTGTACGACATATTAATTCCGCTATCAAGACTATTTTTTTTGATGATACTAGTTCATTTATGTGTACATTGCCTAATGGCAATGAGCAAAAGGTACCAATGAAACCATTTCATATTGCATTTCATGGTGCGACATGGTATGAGTATTATTTTGATGCCAAGTTAAAAAAACACCATAGCGAATATCTGCTGCGTAAAGAAAATCTGTTTCGCGCTGAATCCAAACCTGCCACGTTTGATTTTATTAATCAGGAATTACAGCTAGAATTACAGCCTCTTTATGATGCATCCTTGAATTGGCATGATTTCTTTCAAGCAATACATGCAAAATATGAAAAGAAAAAATGTAGTGTTATTTATCCGTGGATTCTACAAGCAATGAATCATATTTTTGAAGGAAGTATTTTTGCTCAGATAGGGTGGTATATTGATTTAGAGGAAAATAAAATGAAAAATAAGACTCACATGGTTCCTTCTGAAATTATAAAGAATTCTAAAGAATTAAAAGGAGGTAGAAGAGAAACAATCAAACAACGACGTGCGAGACGATATACATCAAGTAGAACAGATATATTTCCACATATACCACAAATCCAATCGTGGAAATATCATGCATTCTTATCTAATGTCTAAATCTCTTTTTTTGTATTTTTAATATAAAATAGAATATAATTATGCTATTTTATTTTATGAGAATGTTATGAAACTTTTTTCTAAAAGCAGTCTCTGTGAGCCTTAGGAAAAAGTGTTTTTCACCTTAAACGCCATTCCCGCCGCCTTATTATTGTATTTTGGCAACGCCAGTTCTGCTACGCGTCCATGCTCAGGAAAAGGAATGGACCCTTCCCATGGTTCGCCAGTTTTGACCCATTCGCTAATTTTTTCCTGTAATTCTGTAAACCCACCATACTGTCGGACATTGGCCTCTTTGAGCTGTGTTAGCAGACTGATTCCTTCTTTTAACCGTTCTTCTTTGGTTTTTAGTTGTTTGACCATTACTTAGTTATAATAAGTTATATATGAGTTTAAACTGCCAATGTAATAGATGCATAATATGGAGGATACACCCATCACTCGGGCAGCACGATATTATCGACTCCATCGTGATGAGCATTTAGCAAAGAAAAAAGAAGATTATGCAAAGAAACGTGAGGCAGAGAAGAATACCCCAGAATGGATTACAAAAAATGAAGAAAAAGAAAGAAAGAAACGAGAGAAAGAAGAAGAGAAAAATATTATAAAATCTAGGAAACTTGCTGAAAAGGAAAAGAAACGTCAAGAATCATTATTAATTGCAATCATGACAAGCAAAAAAAAATAATATATTCCTTCCGGTGTCATGAAAAATATTTTTTTATTTTTCATGGCGCGATTAAAATTGATTCCATCTAATAGGGTACATCATTAGTAAACATGGGTTGTAAATGTAGATTGTGTAAACGAACCGCTTCTTATAATTTAAAAGGTAATCCGCCACGATTTTGTAACGATCATAAAACATCAGAAATGATCAATACACGAATCATTATATGCAGTGATACTGATTGTAATACAGGAGCATTGTATGGATATTCAGGCAGTACTCCATTATATTGTTTTAAGCATAAATTAGATGGTATGATAAATTTAAAATTTAAATCATGTGCACACACAAATTGTATTTCTCGGCCCAATTTTGATTTCCCTAATATGAAAGGATTATATTGTTCTCTTCATAAATTACCAGGAATGATTGATATTAAACATAAACGATGTAAGCATACTGATTGCGATAGTATAAATCCAGTATTTGATATACCTGGTGGAGTAGGATCCTATTGTGCAACGCATCGTGCAGAAAATATGGTAAATGTCCGCGATAAAACATGTGAGTTTCCTACATGTTCGGTTGTTAATCCAAACTTTGACATTATAGGTGGAAAAGGTAGATATTGTGCATCTCATAAATTAGAAGGGATGATTAATGTGCGGTCCCCTCATTGTGCTCATAATAATTGCAATTCAGTTAATCCATCGTTTGATTTTCCAAATGGAAAGGGAATATACTGTTCACTTCATAAACTTGAAGGGATGGTTGATGTTAAAAATAAAAAATGCATTGAGAAAGGATGTGATGTATATCCCTCATTTGGACTAGTAAAAGGAAGACCACTATATTGTGCATTACATAAACCAGAGGAAATGAATATAACATCTCATACAAAGTGTATGTCATGCAATACAATTGCATCCTATGGAAAACCAGGAAATCGTGTCAGTCATTGTACAAAGCATCGAACCCCAGGAATGATTCAGCGTCCTGACGGAAAATGTACCATACAGCTCTGTACAGAAAGGGCATTTTATGGACCTTCTTTTATACCGCTTCATTGTATTCATCATAAAACAGAGGAGGACAATAATTTAGTTGAGCAAGAATGTAGTTCATGTCATTTAATAACAATCGTTGATCACAATAATCACTGTGAATCATGCGATCCCTTAACATTTACAAAAGCTCGTCTTGTCAAACAGACTGCTCTGTTTAATTATTTAGATTATAGAGGAGATCTGCCTTTGGCACAAACCACTGATACTGTGGTAGATAAAGCTGTCTGCGGATTGGAGCGCCCTGATAGAGTATACGATTTTACTGATAAGATTGTAATACTTGAATGTGATGAAGATCAACATGATACACGGCCATGTGTTTGCGAACAATCGCGTATGATAAATATTGGCCAGATGTTTGGAGGATTACCTATGTATTTTATTAGATGGAATCCTGATAATTATATCACAAAAAATTCATCAATTCATTGTGATATATTATCTGCTCGTCATAAATTAGTTGGAGATTATATTTATAATATTATGAATAAAACTGTAGACTTACCATATGCATTAGTATCCGCTATATATTTATACTATGATAATTGGAATGGATTGGTGGATGAAACATGGAATATATTAACCGAATATGAAAAGAATACAATTATTTATCCTTAAGCAATAGGCAACATATGCAGATTCGCTAAGGGGACCTGAATCATTGAGGCATCCGTGTCATTTCTTGAAAAGATAAAGCAACATGTGTCATTTTTAATATCAAATCCTAGACAGTATTCGATCTTCGTATCACAAAAGACAAAAGGAACCGAAAATCGCTCAGGACGCATGGTTTCGCGATGGAATTGAACAATTGAATGATAATAAATCCGCGGTTGGGAATACTTGACAAAGTGCACTGTCGCCCACATCTTTCCTTCGTGTTCTACAAGAGGCGAAGATCCACGACAATGACGGAAGAGTGGATTAGTTTGATACGTGGTATGAATTTCTAACTTATTTTGATTATTTACTGCACCAATTTCAAAAGGCGACCAACCATAAATCACATTCATCTTATCTTTTGGAGCTTTTTCCACTCTGGTTAAATTCGCATTTGGTACATAAATCCAGTTCTTCTCACAGTCTGAATTACGCGGCGATTCAATAACCTTGATATTCGACATCTTACACTGCTCTGCATCATAATCGCCTTGCGCGATAACAACATACCCATTTGTTGTAATATTCTTTGAACTCGCCATAAACTGTAGCCGTCCTTGATGAAAGAAGATACGTACATCTTCCATGCCTTCAATATTGCTTTCTGTGCGCGGATAATCTTCTGCCATCATGCCTACTTCACCTGTAGGCAGATAGGATGTATTGAGAAAGATACGCCCATTCATGGTTTTTACTTTGCCATCTGCATCGCGAATCTTATAATATCCGTTCGGATCAATTCCGTAATTTACATAGCGAGTATTTAACACAAACCGTTTCGACTGATCATTTGAATAAGGAAGCAAACAGCATGATGACACTTTATATTGTTCATGATCCTTAACAAGAAGACGACTGTAGTCTCCTTTGTAGGTTTTTGAGGTTAGTGGCTCCAAATAATACACCAGATTGTCCCATACATTCTGGGTATGATGAGGAATATTTCGATTAATATAGGATACCAAATCAGTTAGTGCATTCTGTTTCGATTTGCCTGTGACATAACAATCCAAAATTGTCGCTTCGTAAGCAAATAATCCTTCATAGATAGAATTCTCAATAAAGAGTACATCATCCTTTGGATAAGGAATATCTTTGCCTTTCAAATAATAGTGATAGGCTTTGTAATGCTGTGATTTTTCACGAAAATATTTCGTAAGAAAATAGATCGGTTCGGCTTTTTTCGGATAATAGTCAAAGGCTTTGTTCATCCATAGTTCCATTTCATGTGGTTTACCCATATGGTCATAACATTTGGCAATTTGATAATACGCGTAATGGACTTCTTCCACCCATCCACCCAATTCAATACGCCGCGTAAACATTTTAATGGCTTCTTCAAATTGCCCGAGATCTTTCAGACTTTGTCCTAAATAATAGTGTGCACGGTCATTATTTGGGTTTTCTTCAATTTCTTCTCGTAACAGACGAACATCGCGTTCAAACTTATCGGCTTTTGATCCTCCATCATTTTTGTCATCAATAAAGAAGACTTCATAGGGAATTTTAAACGTAGGATCGCCGGACCAAAATTCGTGCGTTTTTGAAATACACTTCCAATTGTACCCACATTTCATAAACCGCGTATTGTGATACTGAATCGATCCGTTTGACTGAATCACCGTATACCCATTCGCAGTCAACGGATATCCCTTAAAAGACGGAGAAACCACAATGTTCATATCCGCATCCACCGCCATAGCATACGTCTTCTCGGCATCCCACCCCAACTGGGTGCAAAATGCTTGCGTCTTTTCAAAGGAAACCGTGCGATTGTAGCCGAAGTTCTTAAAAGGCTCCACTGCAATCGTGAAGGGTTTACCAGATTTCGTCAAATATGCTTCGCATAAAGCTACCGTATTGTCGGTAGAACCCGTATCCAAAATCGACACTGCGTCTACGTGCGGTAGGGCATGGCCAAGACAGCGCTCAATGATTTTGGATTCATTCTTGATCATCAGGTTTAGAATAATTTTGTTGTGAATATGAGCGGGAGTTAGTTGCTGGACAGTTGCAGAAGGTTGTTCTGGCTGAATAACTTCGTCATCCTCTATAATCTCCACTTTTGTCATGGTTATTATACAGTATGAAATCTTGTTTAAGTTATAAACACAGCAACTCTATCATGCGTATAGGTAGTCCATACAACCTTGCCACACACAAACAGTATAATTGCATTAACAATCCAGCACCACATGGACCCCCATGTATTATGACGATAAAAGGTATACAGACTGATACCAAGTGTAATTGCAATGACACCCAGTAGGCTCCAATTTCTGCTGAGAATAATGGGTAGCAATAAAAACGTAAAATACAGAAGTAAACCAATTGCTGTCTGTGTATCATGCTGTAACCAATTCCAAACCAAATGTCCATTTGCCCCTTCATACATTTTATAGATTTGCTGTGAGGGAGTTTTATCGATGATACTGTAAATTCCCTTATATACTACTGTCAATACAGTATACAGAATTAATAGAGTTATTGTTATTTCTCCTTTAGTTGTACTAATAGAGGCAATTGGTTGAAGCCATAAAAGTAAGGCTGCTGCCAGACTGATACTATAATTCGCTGTCTTATTTTGGCCAAAGGTCCACATGAAGTATTCAATCAATTGCATAAAGAGAATGGATAAACAAAAGAGAACCAGTGGAAGAGACATATATTGTCCTGCAAATAGAATTGCAACGAGCCCTAGAATAAAGGTGTTCAAAGAGACTTCTGCATTCCAGCACATCCTACTATTAATTGCATTATTTATACGTATTACATTTATTGCAATTCTTATTTGTATTATATTGCACATATTGCATATAAGGAGGATAATATGCTGGTGTTGGATAGGGCTGACCACACGGATCAATAGGGCGAAAGACAGGAAAGGCTGCAGGAGGTGGCAGAGGCGATTGTTCAACTGGCAATGGCAAAAAATGACAATTGCTATAGATATTGATTTTGTCAGAGTAGCATAATACTAAACGAGGTACTGTACATTGACCATTGTAGCTCATTTCTAATAGTATACTAGGAAGTCCGGATGCATCCGTTACTATTTATTTTAGGACTGATTGTCCTTCTTCTTTTGATAGGTATCTATAATGGATACTCCGCATACTCTACCGCATACTCTACCGCATATGAAGGATTTGCATCAAAAGATCTAGATCCTGCCTTTTTAAAAAGTTACAATCAGTTTATTTCATTTTATAACGGCTTTATGCCAAACTGGGAAAAGGTAGTCATGACTTCCATGAGCCTTGATGCACCTCCACCAGCGGCCTTAACAGAACCCAGTCAAACGAGCTCTGCTGCACATGTACCCCCCACTCAAGATGCTATGAATGCCTATATCAAACATCTTTCCAAAACAAAGAATACTACCTTTCCTCCTGTCACAGATCCACTTCCCAATGAAATTGATCGATCCTCTTTTGAGGAAATAAAAGCCATGATTCCTACCGATATCAAGCCCTATTTGAATGCACTTACCTGGACGAATAAGAACATTGCAGAGTCACATGCGAGTCTAGCAAAACTTAAAGGAGAAGGATTTGATAATCCCGCCATCTGTCCAGCGGTTGTCCAATGTATGGATGCGCAAAAAGCGCAGTCCGATCAGGATTTCTTAAAGGAACAAAAAGTATTAACTGCAGTACTAGATAAATTTAATACAAGTACTGCTCTTAAGCAATTGATGAAGGATAATGCTGCCCTTGTTAAAAAAACAAAAGATGTTCAAAACCAGGCACAAAGCGGAGAATTGTTAAATTCAATGGCAAAATCTAATGAACCAACGATAACATATTCGTTGCCACCAGGAGCGAATGCATTAGCCGATTTACAATCATCTGACCCTGCAACGTATCAGGAATACAAGACCAATTATGCTCCACTGTTTGGGATGAAACAACAGTTTGATCAAATCAATCGTAATTTACGATAAGCACTTCTATTTGTGTGTATTCAATCTGTATCTTCAATCTGTATCTTCAATCCGTATCTTCTAAAATATTCTTTAACTCTGTCTTTTTCTTGGTGATTCGCTTAACTTTTGATCGAATCAGCGAAGGAACTGTCCGTTGATGACCAACACACTTAATAGAAATAAAGGGAAAAGGAAAGGTATCTGGATTCGTTCGCGCCTTCACACTGAGTTGAACGAGCTTTTCGGCCAAACACTCCATTGAACCCATATCAAAAAAAGTGGAGCGAAAAAGACCCAAACTAAAATACAGTGTAATAAGTGTATCCATGGAGGCAATTTTCAGATGTCGCGTCGTTCCCGTTCGTAGTGCAACTGTAACATAGGATTGACAAGCAGATTGATGAACGATAAGAACACATAGTTGTTTCCCTTGATAAATAAATGTCATAGAAGGAATAAGATCAACGTCCGTGGAGGTATGCGTTTTAATCGTTAGAGCCTTGTCTAATCGATACACCAATTCTTGGGCATGCTTCTCTGGATCGGAGGATAAAAAGACAATTGGTTTTTTACTTGACAGTGTCCATTTGCTATCATGTTTCTTATGATGCATTCTATGTAAAGCACCATCGTATAGATCTGCAAGATCTGCACCTGCAAAAATGCAGTCATTTTCGATAATAAAAGAGACTATTTGATCCACTTGCTCCTTTGTTAGTGTTTGTTTAAACACTTTTTTCATGTTGGAGCAAGTAGTTGGCGGAATAAATTCATTGAATAAAAGCAGACGTTCATACACCTTGGTCCAGCGCTTTAGTTCTCCGCGTGGCCGACTTAACTCCAAATACATCAACATTCGCAAGGTATTTGCATCCAAATAAGAAATACCATTCATGCGCGACTCACGAGCGGATAGGACATTGTATAGTTTTCGATCAATTTGTGTCATGTCGGCCACAGGTACGAATTCTACATAAATTTTAACCGTTCCTTTGTGCATTCCCTCCCTGGCCGAGATCTCGGTAAACCCTGCCCGTTTCAAGTCTTTCACCAGAACGGCAATATCCTCATTTTGCGAAGGGGTAAAAAAATCGTAATCTGGAATGGAATATTCAGGATCATAGAACTTATATTTGGCGGGTAAATGTGCATTAAGAGCTTGACCGCCATAACAGATTCGATGCTTCTTTTTCAGAAATTCCTCTACCACTTGAATGGCATGTACGATATGTTCATCGTGTGCAGTATAATAATCTATTTTCTGTTGTGCCTGCTCGGAAGCTTGTTGAATCTTATCAAGTTGTTCCTTTATTTTTTTATTATGAAAAATAGGAGATGAAATAGGTTCTATATTATGCTCCATACCTACTGTTGTTCTAGATTTCTGAAGGCCTAAAAACTCCACTGCACTAAAAGATAGAGATATGCCCCTTACCATCGTTGATCTAGGAAAGCAATTTCGTCCAGGCACCTCCCACATCTATCCTCCCTTTAAAAATGGCAGATACATGGAAGAGTATGTATATGACTATCTTTTGCTACATAAATACCGCATACATACATCCTATGTGTATTTGCCTGTCTTCTGGACAAATTTACAGAATCACCCAGGATTTGCTATTAGGAAGGATAACTATCAAATCGTCTTAGATACTGTCTTGAAGCAATATCCATGCGATACTGTCTTTTTTACAATTGTACAGCATGATGATGGTCCACAGCTATTATTACCAAAAAACTGTATTCTTTTTGGAGCCTGTGCAGGAACTATTCCATTACCGTTGATTTATGAAGATGTTACCGAGCGATTACAGAATGAAGCAAAGGCGTCCTCTGAAAAAGATCTGTTCGCCTCCTTTATTGGAACAAGTAGTACCAGTCCTGTTCGTCAAGAAATGATACGTCATATGAGTAATTATGGCGATATAGTATGTAGTGGAAAGAATACATGGAGTGCATCTGTCGCTGAAAGTGATGCAGAACAATTTATTCGTCTGACCTTACGCTCCAGATTTTGCTTAGCTCCTCGTGGATATGGTCGTAGTTCCTTTCGGTTTTTTGAAGCCATGCTCCTCGGAGCAATTCCCGTATATATATGGGATGATATCGAATGGTTGCCGTATAAGGAGATAATTGACTATTCGTTATTTGCAGTATCAATACACAAAAGAGAGGTGCCTAAATTAGAATGCATTCTTCGATCTATCTCAGAGGAGAAAGGTAGAAGCATGATAGAAGAAGGGAAACGTGTAGCCCATCTCTTTACATTAGAAGGAATGTGTGAATATATTGTGGGGAAACTGTATTCTACTTAGATACTCACCACTTAGATACTCACCACTTAGATACTCACCGCGTGGGACCCCCACCAACGATAGGCGCCCTCAAGAATCCATGGTTCGCGTCCATGGACGGATTCGGCTCTGAAGGGATGACAATTGGCGGTTTCACGTATCTCAAGCCTTCTGGTTTTGGCATAAATCCATATGTTTTGAAGGTAGTTGTAAACATAAATTCGGCGACAGGATCAAACAAGATAGTCGGTACACAGTTTACGCCAAAGGTTTCTGTAATCGTTTTGTAGGTAGCCTGTGAAACCTGCTGAGCAGGGTCTTTCGAAAGACAAATGGTCCATCGAAGCTTGGTAGATTCCATAACATCTCCTTGTTGACTAGCAGGCACAATTGTAAAATCCTCTGCTGTCTGTAAAATACCAAAGGACGCGCCTGAATCATTATCTGTTACACCCATCTTTGTTTGTGTATAGGATAGTCGTAGATGTACCATGTAATCTAAATCTTCTTCAGACGAATAGGTCTGCGTTTCACGAAACCCAGTGGTATTCGCATTACTAAACACGAGTACTTTGCCATTGTAGTCAGAAATCTTATTAATGAGAAGTCGTGCCTCTTGTTTTTGGCGATAAAAGGTACCACCGTCCAGTTCATTCGTGATAAATCGATCCTGGAACGGCGCCATGCTTTTTGCCACATTTGAATAATAATCCAGCACGGTCTTTGACTTGTAGGAGCCTGGCGGTTGCCGTAGAAAATAGAGAACAATAATAACAGGATCGGTCTTGTTTTGGCAGGACTCGGCGAAGGCATAGAAGTTGATCTTTTCACAGACCGTCTTGATGGTATTATTTTCCATTGAATTACAGAGAGGCTGATTGGATTGATAGTTTATTAATAGTTTTCCTTGTGTATCTCTTACAACCAATCGAGGGAAATAGGGCGTATCTTTACAGTCGTCCAGGTAGTCAATGTCGAAGACAAAGGTTCGGCATCCCGCATTCACTGCGTTTTGAATCCCAATATCTGGATCATAATA
>TBL_comb47_HYPODRAFT_10006996_pt1 | contig 12009 bp, 5 predicted proteins | sample TroBogypolimnion_40_FD_10682 | JGI IMG/M metagenome (IMG submission 10682) | reverse complement strand
AAATGGTGATTTTCAAAGAAAAGTCATAAATTGCTATTGACTTTTCGTTTGTTTGCGGATATAATCTGATTAAACCTTTAACCAATATTTGATAAACCATTTCAAAACGGAGAAAAAGAATGAAAAAAGGTAAAAGAAATAAAATGTTAAAGACAAAATTGAATTTTACACTCATCGAACTCCTGGTTGTCATAGCCATCATAGCAATTCTTGCAGGCATGCTGCTCCCTGCCTTGGCCAAAGCCAGAGAGAAAGGAAGACAGACAAAATGCCTGGCCTCCACGAAGCAGTTGGGCACTGGATGGCTTATGTACAGCAACGATTATTCTGACTGGGTAATGCCCTTTTTATCTAATACAACCTATTGGGCTCTCGCTAAAACAGCAAGCAACAATGGTTTTTTTGCTGGTGTTTATACCACTGCTAACCTTTTATCGGATGGTTGCCCGTCAACATCCAGCGCTCCTGGCTTGCCAGCCGGGGGCCGCCCTCAATGCTTTGGCTATAATGCTGCCCAGTTGACAAACAGCGGCACCGGAGCCGCCGCTTATAAAGTGAGACATATTCAAAGACCTTGCGATACCATAAATTTTGCCGATGCTGCTCCCAATATGGATGTAGCCGGTTCTCAAATAATTTGGTGGTACAATAGCATAATTGGATATCCTGACCAGACTTACAAGCCTATCGGGCATGGCAATATGCTTGGAGCCTCTTTCTGTGATGGACATGCTGCTGTAAAATCAAGAATAAGCTTAGCCAACCAGCCGTCTCTGAGAGATACTGGCAATTCAGCCCCATGGGCTTGGATACCTTATTATTTCGCCCGCGACAAAACTCAGCGAACCGGCTGGCCGTTTGCTGATATAAAAGTTGACTGACCAATACCAGATCTGGATACAATGACCAGCCAGTTTGCTCTGGTTGGCCTTTGGCTGAATATAAAACCTGATTAACCCGTTCAATAGCCTGCCGCTATAGCCGAATTACAATTTGACATTTATATTGCTAAACATATTAAAGGATGATAAAATGAGAAATGTTTTACGATCGCTGACATTGGCCGGAGTATTATTGTTTACCGGAATCGGAGTCCATGCGGAAAACTATGGAAACTTTGATTTTCAGACGAACGCCGCAACTAGCGGGAAGATGACCATGACAAAGGGTTCGAACAGCAGTGTTGTCGCCGGTATTTTGAAAATTACGCCAAGGTTAAAGGTGCAGGACGCCAAAACACTGGTCTGCTTCAGCCAGATGCTGCCTCAAAACGCATTCAAGTTTTCAGCCAAAATTTCGCTCAATAATCTTAATCACGACATGTATGTATTCAGTTCGCCAAACTTGTTTTTACGCTACAGTGTGGACAAGCAGGCGTTACAGTTTGGTTTACAGACGAAGGAGTGGAATGCGGTTGCCGCTCCGAATGCTGAAAGCGGCCTTGAGCCGGGGAAAACGAATACGGTGGAAGTTATTTATGATGGTAAAACGATGACTCTTTCCGTTAACGGGAAAAAGTTCACGGGCAATTGCAGCGGTCCGGTGGCGTTTACGCAGTTAGTGCTTGGTGGTTGCGGCTGGGGCGACGACTTAGGCTCCGAGCTTGACGGAAGTATTGACGATTTTTCCGCAGAAACTGTCGAGGAGGATGTCAAAGTTGTCCAGGCTGCCGGTGATGATTTTACAATAGCGCTATTTAATTTCAGTGATGGAAAAATCGAGGATGTCTCTGGTAAGGGCGCTGTATTGAAGCTTGGCAGCAAAGCGATTGTGGATAAAGCGCACGGAGGCTCGTTGCGGCTTACGCCAAGAGTTGCCGACGACACCAGAACCCTGCTTACGTTGCCGGCTGGCAAAGAAGACCCAACCAGCATGATGCTGGAATTTGATGTAAAAATGAATAACAACGGACCTGTTCCTTCGCGGGATATGTACTTTTTAAGCAGCGGCAATGGATTCGTACGTTATAGCGTTGACCGTAACAACATCGAGTTCGGCCTGAACGGGCCCAAAGGCTGGATTACGGCGGCGACGAACAAAAGCGATTTTTCACCGGAGGTAAATCGCTGGTATAAGATAACCTGCACGTATGATGGAACCGAGTCAAGGCTTTACATAGACGGCAAACTTTTAGCTACGGGTAAAGGCAGTGGAGAGATAAGACTTGGCATCATAACGCTTGGTTCAATTGGATGGGCCGATGAACGTTCAAGCGAACTTGACGGATGGCTGGATGAAATACGGTATTCCACGGTAAATACGCAGGGAGCGCAGGCGTCTTCAAAGGTGCAAAGTACATCAACAAAGAAACCGCAGATGTCGGCCGCCAGCAATGTCGCTGTGCCGGAATTGACAGTTCCTAAAACTGCCGCAGCGCCGCCGGTTGATGGCAAGCCTTTCGGTCCGGTCTGGGAACGAGCCGCCTGGGTCGGTAATGCGGTCTATCTCAACCAGACCGAGATCACGGACAAACTTAAAATGCAGGTGGGAACCATCTATGACGACAAGGCTCTTTATGTAGGATTCCGCTGCGAGCTTTCCCGTAAGCCAAAGTGTATCTCAACCACGCCCGGCGATGACGGACTTGAACGCGATGATGCCGTTGAGGTAACACTTCTGGTTCCGGGTTTTGCCGAAAAACACAACAATCAGGTGGTCCAATTCAAGTTAAACTGCATTGGCAAGAGAGATGACGCAGTACATTTTGACTTTAGTTGGAACGCCGCATGGGAGGGCGGAACCAGTCAGGACGGAAACAAATGGTACGCCACATTCAAGTTGCCATTCAATATCTTTGGTTCGACGCCCGTTCCTGGAACGGAATGGGGCGCCAATTTCGGCACTTATCTGGTGGGTTATGACTACCGGGCCTTTCTATGGACGCCAGTCAGTACCGGCCATCACCATCAGGGGCCATTCGGACGGCTTTACTTCGGGGATGCCAATACCCCGGCAAGTTCAATAGATACGATCAGCAAGGAGTTAAACAGTATATCGGTTTCAGGCTCGCTGGCAGACCGGCTTGGCGGAGCGGTCAGGGTTCTTGTGCTCCCGCTTGCGTCTACTGCAAATAAGGAGGTTATGCGAGACCGTTTTCTCATTGCGAATTTCGACGAAGAGGCTAAAACAGCCGTTGCCCAGTCCTCCAGCCAACTTAAAACACCAGGTTCCTGGAAAGTCGAAGTGTCCGGTGTGCCGCCCGGTCAATATCTGCTTAAAATCATCCTGCTGGATCATGCGAACAAACCTGTCAATATAGATGTCAAACCAATCAAGATAGAGCGTTCGGTGGAGCTTGCAGTTTGGCGCTATCCGGTGGCCGGCAGCGGAATGGCCTCCCTGGCCGTCTTCAATCTAGGACGCCAAGGCGTCAAGCCGGAAACAGTTGAGCTCTCACTATCGGAAAAAAACGGAGGACTTCTTTGGACTAAAAAACATCCTTATGTTGTAGCGTTAGGGAAAAAGATTGAAATTTCGCTCGGGAAACTTGCAGGCGGCAAGGACTATGTGCTCACGGCCAAAGCAATTTCAGCCGATGGCATAGATACCGTAAGCGAAACGGTGGAGTTTCATCAGCCAGTTCGCCCAGTCTGGGCGGATACCAGGGCTGGAATGCTCAACGGCCAGATTCCTTATCCGTGGAAACCGCTGGAGTTCAAAGGCTCAACTTTGGTTGCGTTTGAAAAGGTTTTTAACCTTGGGGATGCATTTGTAGCTGAAACTGCCTCTGCCGAAGACCATCCGGTTCTTGTTCAGCCAGTAAAAATCAATGTGACCTCTGGAACTCAGACGGAAACATTTACCAAGCTATCCAGCATAAAGAACAAACTGATTGAAAATGGACTGTATGCTGAACGTCAGGGTAGCATGGATGGCAAACTGTGCAACATTGAAACGAGTGTCAGGTATGAGTTTGACGGTTTTGCTGCTGTAAAGGTTAAAGTACTGCCCAAAACAACGTTGAACCAATTCAGCGTGGAAGTCCCTCTGGCACAAACGGCTGCTCAATTTATTCAACCACTGCCCGGAGCTAAAAATCGTGATGAGTCCGGCGCAATACCCCTTTCAGGCGTTGGCTTGAATCCGGTCAATAATCTCTGGCTCTCCAGTCCTGACGCAGGCTTCTATTTCGGCATCGAATCCTTCGAGAACTGGAAAGCCCCGGATAAACAGGCTGCCATGATCAAGACTACAGGCAATACGACAACTCTTACGCTAAATTTCTATATGGATGCAGCAAAAGGTTTCACAGAGCCGCGGGAGTATCTGTTTTTCGTTCAAATTGCCCCGTTGCGTCCGTATGACGACAAACGCTGGGAGAATGGTCCAGTGGTCAACGGCCTCACATGGGGGCATAATGTGACCGCGCTTGAGCCAGACATGGTCAAGACCGTCGATTTTCAAGCCTCCGATCTTAGCCACGATGGAGAACTTAAGTTAACAGTCAAAAATTATAACAACCTTGCGGCGATTAGCAAAATGCCTTTCGACCACTTTGTTTTCAATGAACAAATTCTTAACATTGCAGGTCAAGGCGGTAAAATTGAATTACTCTATTCAAAGCCTGATAACGCCATAATACTAAACACCCCCTGGGGCAGGATCACGGGGCCAAAACCCTGTACCTGGACACCAAACGGCACGCATGAGATAAGCATAAAGTGGGGTACAAAACTCAGTTTGGCGCTTGATGGGGTTCAGGCAGGAGAACTGGTCGTAAGCGGACTGCCGCTAAAAGACAAGATAATACTGTCCCTGGGGAGCGTCAGCGCCAGATACCTCCTGAAGTCCATTGTTTTCAGCGGGAACGCGAAAACACTGTTCACTTCCAGCGAACCGCTGGATTTGCGTTCAAAAGCCCGCACCGTGCTGACCGCCGCCAAAGAAGCCGGCGCCGGAACTCTTATTTTTTTCGAGCATTGGTGTACCGCTCAAAGTGGCGGACGCTCTGATTACGAACCCGGTTTAAAAAATATTGTCGAAGATGTTCATGCGGCCGGACTCAAAGTTATCTTCTATTTTGGTTTTGAAATGGCGGAAGTTCCGGAACACAAGGACATGATTGATGAATGCCGTGCGATAATCAATCGCTCTCCCAACTATTATGCGCCTGCTAAACAAAACACGCACTGGGTTAGCTACGGCGGCCCTTACATGGAATATCTGCTGTACAATATGGAACGGCTGAAACGCGAAATCGGTATTGACGGAGTCTATCTCGACGGTTCTTTAGCGCTATCAGGAGCTGACAATCCTGCCTATGGTTGCGGATATACAGGTACAGATGGTTCCAGGGTGACGACAGTGCCGATTCGCCGTATCCGCGAGTTTGCCCAGCGTATCAACAGGCTCTTTATTCCAGACGGCGGTGTGGTGTTCGCTCATGTACCGATGAGTCCTCCCACAATCGGCTTTATATCCAGTGCCTATCTGGGAGAGCATCTTGGGTTCCTTAACCAGCCATGGAATTCGGTGGAAGAACTCATTCCACGTGAAACGGCGATTAATCTGTACGCCGGAAAAAATGTTGGTGTGCCAATGGTTCTCTGCCTTCAGAATATGTGGCCGCATTTGCGTAATTTGCGTCAGCGCTGGTACGAGCACGCAAGCGCATGGGGTGACCTGAACCGCGTAGGCATTAATGTACTCCTTGAAAATCCGTTCTGTCCGGAAGGTATTGCCGAATTGAAAAAAGCATGTGCCATGAAGGTTTTCAAAGCAGACAGCGCCATATGGCTGCCTTATTGGACGTTGTCAAAACAGCTTAAATTCAGTAATGACGCACTGCTTGTAAGTGTCTATAAAAGAGTTGATGGCGGACTTATGGCGGCAGTCTACAACTCCGGCAAGGATGAACTGAAAGATGCCTGGATTGATCTTTCAAGTTTGAACCCGAAATACAAGGCCGTCAATGTGGTTACAGATCAGTCAATGCCAATTGAGAACGGGAGACTCGTCATTGGAGTCCTGCTGCCGTATGAAGGCGCTCTGATTGAAATAAAATAAAGCAATAAATATTATATTACGCAAAAGAGATATCTGATTTTAACGTAAAACAGGGATTAGGATTATGGGCGATGATAATATAGTGAAGAACTACATTCGCTTTGAAGACGATACTTTAAAGCGTCTGGAAAAATATGCGATGGTATGGGGAGATCCGTATGGTCCTCCATCTGACTGGCGTGCCGGCGCGCCTATCGGGAACGGTAATTTCGGCGCCATTCAATACGGATATCCGGACAATATCAGTTTTGCATTGTCAAAGACGGATATCTGGAATCGCTTCCCTGAGACGCCCAGCACGTTCAAGGGACCGTCATTTGAACATCTCCGGGACGTATTTCTAAAGCAGGATAAGCAAGAATTCGACCGTCTCTGCGCATTGCCGGAACCTGAGCAAAAATCCCATGCGACCACTGCCGGCATGTTTCGCCTGCATGCTCACGATGGCGATTGCTGCCGCGCGACAACGATGACATGCAATATGGCGGATGGTGTTAATTCGCTGAGTTTTTTTCCTGCCGGAATAACCCAGACGGCACATTCATGGGGAATGACTGAGATGAAGTCATTGATTTCACGCCAGTATCAGGTATTGGCGGTTGAGGTAAAACCTTCGGCGAATGATCCATCGTATAAATTTGATCCGGATATCCGGCGCAACTATCCGCCGGAACCGGCACCGCTGGGAACTGTGACCTGGGAGTTGTCTCGGCCGGAATCTGAACTTCTGCCGCACGCGCAAGTTAAGCAAACCGGCGGGACTATCATTTTAAAACAGGAGTTTTTCTGCGGTGATTATTATCTGATAGCAGTGCGGTTTGCCGGCGCAAGATGTGAGGTTAATCTTTGCGATTCCAGAGTTGCCGGCAGTTGCCGGATACCTGGAACTGAAAGTCTTGAAGTTTTTCTGACGATTGTTTCCAGCAGCGAATGCTCTGATCCTGAAGCTGTGGCGCTGGAACGGCTTGATGCTGCCTTTACCGATGGATTTGCGACAATCCTCAATTCTCATCAGACATGGTGGCGGAATTTCTGGGAAAGAAGTTTTATTTATGTAAGCAGATCAAATACCGAAAAAATTTATTATACCTCTCTCTACATCTGTGCCAGCAGCATTGACCATGATCGGCAGTCACCGGGATTGCAGGGCGTATGGATCAAGGAGAATGTTCCGGCCTGGCTGGGGGATTATCACACGAATGTAAATCTCCAGGCGGTTTATTGGGGTCTGTTCACTGCTAACCGAATGGAATTTACAGAACCTTATATTAAGCTGCTTGAATGTATGTATGCAGGGGCCAGGCGCGACACGGAGAGGTTTTTCAAAATGCGGGGCGTGCGGTTCCCGCATGCCGGCAGCATTGACGGCAATGAGTTGACACAGGGGGACTGGGCGACCTCGCTGGGAATATCTGTCGGAGGATCGGGCTGGCTGGCCAGTTTGCTGTGGGATATCTTCCGCTATAATCAGGATCGCCAGTTACTCAAGGAACGAATTTATCCCCTATTAAAGGACATCGCGATTTTTTACAATGATTATCTTGTCTGGAACGAGTCAATCCAGCGATATGAGTTGTTTCCTTCATTATTCTTTGAAGCATTGTGCCCGAGATTCAGTTGTTGGGGCAGAAACAGTTTATATGAATTAGCTCTGGTGAGAAAAGCTTTTGGTTGCGCAATTGACGCGGCAATGACTTTAGGGGTTGATTCTGAACAGATTCTGCAATGGCAGGAAAAAATAGATCGCCTGGTGGAATTCCCGACAGATGAAAACGGGGAGTGGATTGGTTTTAATGGTTGTGATTTGCGCCAGTTCGGATCTCACCAGTTTGCGCTGCCGCCGGTTTTTCCCGGAGAGCTGGTCAGTTTATGGCATGGGCCGGAAGAATGGCGGCAGGCAGCGTTGGCGACATTGAAAAGCCAGTGGATAAAAAAGAGTTGTACTGGAAAACCCTGGTGTGGCGGACAGGGTTTAAGAGAATTGATTCGCATGGGTGAAGGCGACTGGGTAATGCGTGAAGCAGCATCTGCTCCATGGTTTACCGGTATTACTATTACACAGTTTCATGCGGAAAAAGCAGGGAATATAAATAACTTCAATTATCGCTGGAGTACTGGCTATCTTCAAACAGAACATATCAGCGGCATCTCCAGTGTGCTGGGGGATATGATGTTGTTGCAAACAGGTGAGGTTTTGCGCGTGATGCCATGCATGCCGAAGAATTTGAACACGGCTTTTTATAATTTGCGGGCGCCCGGAGCATTTTTGCTGTCCGGCGAGATGCGCGATGGTGAGGCAGCCTATATAGTCATTGAAAGTTTAGCCGGATGTGAATTGAAACTGGCGAATCCCTGGTCAGGACAGAAGGTGCGGCTGATTGATGCAAGTAATAATGTTGTTTTAATCGAAAGTTCAGAAGCAGTGGTTTCGCTGCCGACCCGGACAGGCTTGATTTTGGTTTGTGATCGCGCGGAAAAACCAATTGATAGTTTTAATAAAAAAACATTTGAGGATTAAAATGTACAAGCTGCCAGAAAATGAAGTTGTTTACAATTACCGGTATTTTTTGCCGCATGCCCCTGACTGGGGCAGTGTCGCCGAATGCCGGAACCGTTTGAATGAACTTATCGAATTTTGTCATGAGGCAAAGCTTGACGCGGTGCAATTTTTTGTCAACACCCGCTGGGGGACTTACTATATGCCGGCAAGTTCGGCAGAAGAACAGCGGGAATGGATAGACTGGATGCGCGGCGAAGTTGCTCCGGCAATGCGTCAACATGGAATCTCTTATCAGTTGAATTTCCAGATGCTGCTGGGCGCCGGGGGCTGGGGACAGGATATCGCCGATAAATACGAGTGGGAATTTGCGGTTGACCAGTTCGGCGATACAGCGGAAGGATGTCCATGCCAGGAAGGAAAGATCTTCAGAGAAAAGATGGGCGCAATGTTGCGGGAGTGGACAGCTACTGGCGCTGAAGTTATCTGGATTGATGATGATTTCCGGCTGCACAATCACAAACTGGATAAATCCAGGGGAATGGATTTCTATTGTTTCTGCAACGACTGCCTCGAAAAATTTGCGGAAAAAACCGGAGCGGTTCATACCAGGGAAGAGATCGCGAATGCTTTTGCAAAGTCAGGCGCCGTATCAAAATTACGGACGCAGTGGCTGGATTTCTGCCGGGACAAAGAGATCGAATTTGCCGGATGGATAAGAAAGCAAATTCACCTGGTCAATCCGGACTGCCGGATCGCGCTGATGACAGGATTGATGGATATTCATGCCATAGAGGGCAGAGATTGGAAACAGACACTCTCTGCTTTATGCGGCGATCATATTCCAATGACTCGTCCGTGCTGCGGGATTTATACCAGCAGCCTGGCCCCGATAAAGGATAATGTGGTGACTTTCCGTTTCGTTGAGCAGTCCATGACGGTTCAGAACCACGAATTGGGCGCGGGACGGGTTGAATACGGCCCGGAACTGGAAAATTGCCGTTTTACCAGTTGGGCAAATTCGGCGGCCAGCAGCCGTTATGTGCTTGAATTGTCACAGTTGCTGGGGAACAACCAGATTACGCTGTCCATAAATGATCTGGAAGGTTCTCCCATCAGCGAGGAACCGACCAATCTGCCGTTACTACGCGACAGCAAGCCAAGGTTACAGAATATTGCCGGATTGAATCTGCGCGAATGGGAAAAAATCGGCATATCATGCGTCGTTGATCCGAATCTGATGCGCAAAGTTGAGTTTCAACATGACCGGGCAATGGGCCGGATCATCCCATCGCGGGAAGTGGAACAACTGATTTGTCAATGCGGCATTCCGGTCAAGTATGTATTGCCGGATGAATGTAAATCCGATGAACTGACATTTCTTGACGGCAGTACGGTATGGGCTTTAAGTGACATTCAATTGATGAAAATGCTCGGCGGCTGTTTGCTGCTTGATGCGGAAGCGGCGCTGGCCGTAGAACAACGCAATATGAGTGGATTTACCGGTGTTAGAGTTGGAGTAAAACCTGACTATGCGGTTCAATCCGAATGTTTCCATGATGGAATATTGCCGGGCGTTCACTTCTGCCGGGTTCCACATAAAGGATTCAACTGGCGCATAATGGAAGCCGTTGAAAGCGGAATGGTATGCAGTTCCTTCATTGATGCAGCCGGCAATATGACTCCGGGCAGTGTATTGTATCGCAATGCGCTTGGCGGAAAAATTATGACGATGGGAATAACCGGCGATTGCGGGCCTTATGCAATGTGGCAGAATCATGCGCGCCTGCGGTTTTTGCGTGGAACAATTCAATATCTTTCCAATAATGAATTTCCTGTTTATGCGGAACTGAATGAACCCGGACTTTTTATTGCCAGGCGAAAGAATGATGAGTGCATGCTTGCAGTGGCAAATCTCAGTACTGATGTTCTTAAACAGTGGACTTTTCATGCCCCAGGAATCATCGCGGACAGCTTTAAAATACTGACCGGCAGCGACTGGCGGGATATTGAAGTCGTCAGGCAGGGAGAAAAATTGCTGGTAAACTGGACGCTGGCGCCGTTTGAATGGTTGATTATACGTGGTAAGTTATTACAGGATTAAAAATGAATCAAAGAGAAAATTTAAATAATTTGTTCCGCCGTAATGGTTATTCTTGTGCTCCGGTTGAGTTTAAGCTCTGTCCGGCGTTGATGAAGAAATTCAAGGAAATCTATGGAGCGGAAGCTAGTCCTGAAACGGTTTTTGATTTTCCATGGCGGTATGTGAATACTCCGCTGCTCCGCCGTAAATTTACAGACTGGATGCCATATTATCCGGATAAAAAATTTAATCCGGGCACAGAAATAGATGACTTTCTGGTTGCGCATGAACCGACTCCGGAATCCATGCACATGAGCCGGATGTATCATCCCATGCGGAATTTTGACTCAATTGAAAGTTTTGAAAATTTCCCGTTTCCCGAGTTTGCCGCCGAAAATCAAGCTCTTCTGAAAACAGAGATTGACGGGATACATTCAAAAGATCTGAGCGCCACCGCTTTCATGCAGATGACCATCTGGGAGCAGGCGTGGTATATGCGAAGCATGGATGAACTGATGGTGGATATGATGACGGAAAGTGAAAAGGCCGTCTATCTGTTTGACCGCATTACTGGATTGGCCGCCGTCAGAGCGGAAGCCTATGCCCTGGCGGGAGTGGATATCCTGCAGCTTGGAGATGATATCGGCATGCAGCACGCGCCAATGATGTCAGTGGAGTTTTACCGTCAATGGCTGAAAAAAAGACTGAAACAGGTAATCGGGAAGGCGAAGCAAGTCAATCCGGCGATTATTATTGCCTACCACTCCTGCGGCTTTATTACTCCGTTTATTCCGGAGTTGATTGATGCCGGCGTGGATGTTTTAAATCCTGTACAGCCGGAGTGTATGGATTTTGCGGAAATCCACCGTGAATTTGGCGGGGCCATATCTTTCTGGGGAACAATTGGAACTCAGACTACGATGCCGTTTGAAACGCCTGACAAGGTTAAGCAGGCTGTATGGCGCAACCTTGATATTGCCGGAAAGTCCGGCGGTCTTTTTTGTGCTCCAACGCACTTGCTGGAGCCGGAAGTCCCATGGAATAATATCGAGGCGTATGTCGAGGCCTGCAGAAAATATGCCGTGTAATGGCGGTTTTGGACAAATTTTAAAAGCATACCGCGACAATGCGGGAACATAAGCACAAAATTCAGGAATAGTTGTTATGGACAATGATCGCGAAATTATCCGAAAGCTGGCATCACAATATATTGAAGCGGCATCGGATCCGGTTAATGAAATCCGCAGAACCGGATGGCGCCGGATCAATGATCTGGAACGGAATGTTCGCCCGATGGTCTGGATTAATGAAGAACCCTGGGAGGAGCTGAATTATAACGGCTCGCTAACATTGCAATGCCATGAGCCATATCTGCGGGAAGTGGAAGAGTATCTGCGCAAGACTATTTTCCGATGGACGCATT
>TBL_comb47_HYPODRAFT_10006995_pt1 | contig 12009 bp, 11 predicted proteins | sample TroBogypolimnion_40_FD_10682 | JGI IMG/M metagenome (IMG submission 10682) | reverse complement strand
GAGTATCGTTGGAATTCTCAATGCAGATAATCTGCTGAATCAGCCCGATTTCAGGGCATATGAGCGTAGTTATCAGCTGATGGCTCAGGTTGGCGGACGTTCAGGCCGAAAAAACAAGCGCGGAAAGGTGATCATTCAGACTTCTGAGCCAACACATCCAATTATAATCAATGTAACCAAAAACGACTATGAGGCTATGTATCGCGGTCAGATCGCTGAACGAAAACATTTTAAATATCCTCCATTTTACCGGATGATTGGTATAACCCTCAAACATCGTGAAAAAAATGAACTTGACCGGATTGCCAGAGACCTCGCTTCAAAACTGCGCGAACGGTTTGGACCCAGAATACTGGGGCCTGAATACCCCTTGATAAGTCGCATCAAAACACTATATATTAAACAATTATGGATAAAAATTGAACGGGAGATCTCGGTTGTAAATGCCAAACGACAAATGCAGGAAATTATCGATCAGGTGAGGTCTCACGAAGGGAATAAAACAATCCAGATTGCAGTTGATGTAGATCCGATTTAATTGCGGATCCCGAAAAAATATCAACGATGCTCAGACAGGATTATTCCAATATCTATCATTAAATCAAACAGATAAAATTGTGATTTTAAATTTTTTGTTGATAATTTTGTATTATTAACAACCGATTTAAGCCATTTAACGGGGAATGTCGGCAAATTCAGGTTAAAATGTTAATTTTGAGCCTGTCATTTTAAATTGAAAATAATGGGAAAGGTAATTGCGATTGCGAACCAAAAAGGGGGTGTGGGTAAAACAACTACGGCAATAAATCTCGCTGCCAGTCTGGCTGTTTTGGAACATCGGGTTTTACTGATCGATGCCGATCCTCAGGCCAATGCCACCTCCGGCGTTGGATTTGATGTTCGGAACGTGAAAACCAGCATATACGAATGTGTTGTTGATGATGTCGATCCCAAAAGTATTATTCTGAAAACCAAAACCCCAAATTTTGATCTTTTGCCATCTCACATTGATCTGGTCGGAGCAGAGATTGAAATGCTGAACCTTCCCAACCGGGAAAGAGTTCTTAAACTGGTTATTGATAAGGTCGCGGGGGATTATGATTTTATCCTGATAGATTGTTCCCCATCGCTCGGACTTATCACAGTCAATGCCCTAACAGCAGCAGATTCGGTAATTATTCCGGTTCAGTGCGAATATTTTGCCCTCGAAGGGTTGGGGAAATTGCTGAATACCATTAAAATTATTCAAAGCAGGCTCAACCCGGAGCTTCAGATTGAGGGTTTTTTACTGACAATGTTTGATGCAAGACTAAACTTATCCAATCAGGTTTTTGAAGAGGTAAAACGACATTTCCAGGAGATGGTTTTCGAAACGGTTATCAGTCGTAATATCAGGCTATCGGAGGCTCCAAGTTATGGACTTCCAGCGATTGAATATGATGTAAGTTCCAAGGGGGCTCAATCCTATCTTGCTTTTGCACGCGAACTCCTTCAAAATAACAACCTGACTAAAATTGACCACAAAGAGATTGTAGAACAATAATTTTTGCTAAAAATATATTCGCAACATGATTAAACGAAGCGCGCTTGGCAGAGGACTGGGAGCATTAATAGAAGGAAGTGATATACCGGCCAGTAACCCTGTTTCGAATGAGGTATCGATTAACGAAATTGAGGCAAATCCATTTCAACCGCGCATCCATTTTGATGAGGAGGCGCTTTATGATCTGGCAACATCTATTAAGGAACTTGGTATTATTCAGCCAATTACACTCAGAAAACTGGCTGATCAGAAATATCAGATTATTGCCGGTGAACGTCGATTCAGAGCTGCTAAAATTGCAGGCTTAACTTCTATTCCTTCCTTTATCAGGGAAGCGGGTGATGAAACTATGCTTGAAATGGCTCTGGTGGAGAATATCCAGCGCGAGGATCTTGATGCCATTGAAATCGCATTAAGTTATCAGCGGCTCCTCGAAGAGTGTAAGCTTACCCAGGAAACGTTAAGCGAGAAAGTGGGTAAAAAACGTTCAACCATTTCCAATTATCTTCGTCTGCTCCGACTTCCGGCAGTTATCCAGAAAGCAATCCGCGAACAGGAAATTACCATGGGACATGCCCGGGCACTGGTCAATATTGAAGAGCCGGAAACTCAAATCATGATTTACCGTCAGGTAGTTAAATACGATTTTTCCGTCCGTAAGACCGAAGATATTGTGCGCAAAATCAACTCGGAAGATGGTGAAGGAACTCCTGCAGTTAGAAAATCCAACCAGTTCCCCGACGAGTATCGTGATTTAAAAGATCACCTGACCAAATATTTCAATACAAGTGTAGTTTTTAAAATCAATGAATTCGGCAAGGGAAAAATTGAAATACCCTTTGGCGATCCAAAAGATCTTGAACGAATTATTGGAATCTTTGATAAATTAAATTCTTGAGAATCAGTTAAATACAGGATGTTTAAAACCATTATTGCAGGGCTTTCGATTTTTTTTATTATACTTACGGGAAATCCGGAGGTAAAAGCTCAGCAGCTAAATATTTTGAACGACAGTTTAAGGGTTGCTACACCGGTACATAAGGTGAAACCTTCACCCAAAAAAGCTGCAATTTATGCTGCCCTTTTCCCGGGATTGGGTCAGATATATAATAAGAAGTACTGGAAACTCCCTGTCATTTATGGTGGGTATGCAGGGCTAATTTATGTTCTGGGATGGAATAATAATAATTACAAGGATTATTTTCAGGGTTACCGGATTATCGCTCAATATACGAGCACCGTTGGGATGAAACCCTCAGATCTGTTGTACCTGAATAATCTGATCAAAAATCCATCTATCAGACTTTCAGATGCTGCAACATTTAGCTATGTTGCAACTCAGTTAAAAAGCGGGAAAGACTTTTACAGGAGAGACAGGGACTTAACAATTATTTGTATTGCCGCACTCCATGTTTTGAGTATAATCGATGCCAGTGTAGATGCCAATCTGTTCGACTTTGACATCAGCGATGACATCAGTATGAAGATTGAGCCAACTGCAGTAAATTGGGGAAACCAAAATGTGGCAATGGGTTTACATCTGGTAATGCATTTTTAAAAAAGAAAAGTCATGAAGATTATAAATTTAGGAATTCTGTTTTTGTCATTTTTGATTTTCACGATCAATTCTAATGCTCAGGTTAATAACAACCAGTCAAACTCATCCATTAAAGCTGGAACCAATTGTTCCGATTCTATAAAAGTCACTCTGACAGATTCCATTCCCATTGATAATCTTGATAATATCTTGTCTGACAGGCTTGATTCAATGGTTAATACCTGGTATGTACAGAATGCTTTTCCCGTGGATAGCCTGAGAAAAGCCTGCGCTGCCGACACCTTGCAAAAGGATTTGCCCGACTCGGTTTATATCAGCCGGCTTCAAAATTTGGATTCTTATATTCCCCTCCCCTTCAACGAATCGGTAAAGAAGTTTATCAATTTTTACTTTAACCGGCGCCGGGGAATGGTATCGATCATGATGGGGCTTACCAATTACTATTTCCCGCTTTTTGAAGAGGCATTAGCCAGGTATGACCTTCCGGCGGAATTGAAATATCTTCCGATTATTGAATCGGCGCTAAACCCGAGAATCGTATCACGGGCCGGTGCTTCCGGACTTTGGCAATTCATGCACGGCACTGCAAAAATGTATGGTCTGGAGATCAATTCCTATATCGATGAACGGAACGACCCGATCAAATCGACCGATGCTGCCGCACGCTATCTCAAAGATCTTTACGCCATTTACGGCGATTGGCATGTTGTTATCGCTGCCTATAACTGCGGTCCGGGAAACATAAATAAGGCAGTACGCCGTTCCGGAGGAAAACAAGGTTATTGGGAAATCTATTCGAGACTTCCCCGTGAAACCAGAGGTTATATCCCCATCTTTATTGCCGCAAATTATGTCATGAATTACGCCAAGGAGCACAAACTGGCACCGGTTCAACCAACTTTCAAAATATTGACCGATACCCTTGTAATTAATTCCTACCTGAACTTTGAACAAATCGCCTCAGTACTGAATATTCCAATTATGGAACTCAGGCAGTTAAATCCCCAGTATAAACGAGATATCATACCTGCAAAAACTGACAAACATTTTGTGCTTAAATTACCAATTGATAAAATTTCACCTTTTATTGATAGCCAGACTCAGATTTTTGCATATAACCGGGATAAATACTTTCCTAATAATCAGATTGTTCCAATAAAAGGGGATCCGGGATCCAGATATTTTGATACGGAAGGGAAGAAAAAAATTTATTATACGGTGAAGTCGGGCGATAATCCGCGTTCTATTGCAAAGAAATATAAGATAGGGTCCAGTTTACTGTGTGAATGGAATAACATTCGTCATAACAAGGTCAGGGTGGGTCAAAAACTGGCGATTTATGTAGACGACAAATCTGCCGTCAGTAAAAAAAGTTCTAAAAGCGTCAAAACGGAAGTTTTAAAGTTGGAAGCTTCCAAAGAAAAAGTTCAGAAACCAACTGAATCGATTGCAGGAAAAAGTAACCTGATCGGGGAATATACCTATTATACAGTCCGTCCTGGAGATAGCTTGTACACCATTGCCAAACAATTTGCGGGAGTTTCGGATGAAGAAATCAAATTGTTAAATAACATCAAAAATGCCAAAGGGCTGGTTATCGGACAAAAACTTAAAATCCCGGTTAAAGCATAAGTACCCCGGTAAGTCATTTATCCCCTTTCACCCAAAAATTGATTAATCCGGCACCGGATTAACAAATGATTGACAAATTTAAGACCGGAAGGTTATTTGGGAACATTTTGCTCCGACGGATCACCCAATTTAAGTGACAGGTTACCGGAAAACACCACATTCGCTTTCACTGATTCCGGACTAAGATAAAGTTCCGAAACCGACAATCGTGCCAGTTTGCCATTTAATTCAAATCCAAAACCTAACGGGTAATGCCTGATCAGGTGTGAAATCTGGTGTTCAATTTCAGCGATATTGGATTTAAACGGTATAGCCACCGATCGGGTAATTGCCCGTTCTATCTTTCCGCTAAATAGCCATTTTGAAGAACGCATAGCCAGATTGCGGGTTTTAATGTCAAATTTAAGCTCTTTGATCCGAAGGGTGGTATCTTCAGCATTGAAATAAGGAACTCCGGTAAGATACAGGATTCCATTGATGCTTCCTGACACTTTGGTTTCTACTGCCATCTTCTCATTTGTTCCGTAAACCCTGAATGTTTCAAAGCGGATCCGACGGCTCCCAAAAGTAAAGATTGAATCACCGATCTCCTGCCTGATCATCCGGTTGATCGTTGTATATGGAATGTCTGTCAGGAGATTGATTTTAAACGTATCACTGGCTAACTTTGCCGGCTCAATTTCGGGCAATGGCGTAACTCTTCCTGCAGATGGGACATTGTCCATCAGACACATGACCTCAGATGTAATGCCGGCTCCAAGCCTGATGTGCCCCGCAGAACCTTGTACCGGCAGAATGCTCACTGCATAAGGGTTGATAGATAACCAGGCGTTGTAATCACCAGGGATTTTGAAAGGTTCGAACAACATCCCCCATCCCTTCTTTGCATAACCTTTAAAATTCAAATCATTGGCAAAAATTTCATCAATATCATTGGAGAATGTACTCAAATAGGCTGGAAGTATCAGATTTGCAATAAAAGTGATGGGGATATCCATACTTGCGATCTTTACCGCCGGCTTTTTAGTCCACACGTAACCATCAGATTTTGTCGTAGTTTTCACACTCCAGTCCGGATTAATCGTCAATCTGGTCTTATAACGGAGTCTGATCTGACCCGTATATTCCCATGAATTTATCATTGGCAGATTAAATCCGAAAATTTTAACCCCTTTTTGGAAGGTTACACGCGCCGGCAATTCCCAGCTCATTTCGTTTTGGTCAAAACTCAGTTTAATTTTTCCGGCCTTCCAGGCCTTTAATTTCAGATTGTCATTGCCATTATCGGTAAAGCTGGTATCCTGATAAAGAATACTATCGGTATGCTCATTGATAAGCCTTTCAAGTTTTGATACCTCCAGATCAGCATACAAATTAATGATTGAAGCCTGGGGCTTCCGGAAGTTTGATCTATAGCTTTCGACAGGCATCTGGGGCCTTAGCACCGAGCAACCAACCATCAAAAAAACAGAGCAACATACCAGAAAACCGAATGTTGGAATGTAACGGGGATTCATAACTATTTAAAAATATTTTTGCATGGGGAATCTGCAAACCGATAAAATAATAACCGAATAAAGCATCCTGTTATTTCGGGAAAACAAAAAACAATTACAAACTTGAAATCAACTCTTTAATAATCAGACTCATTTTGGGTTCTGCCTTCATGGCCACTTCCTGAACCTCCGCATGAGAGATTTCCACGATCTCGCCCGGCACACCACTATCGGTAATTATTGAAATTCCAAATATATCCATTCCCATATGGCGTGCTGCTATAACCTCCGGGACCGTAGACATGCCTATTGCATCTCCACCCAGGATCCGAAACATTTTGTATTCAGCCGGAGTTTCAAAGGTAGGACCGGAAACGCCAATATAAACTCCTTCCTTAAGATCAATATCGTTTCCCAACGCAATTTTGCGGGCGAGATTGCGAAGTTTCAGATCGTACACCTGACTCATATCTGGAAATCGCACACCCAATTCATTGATATTTCGACCAATAAGCGGATTATCACCAAACATGTTGATGTGATCATTAATCATCATAAGATCACCGACCCTGAACCCCGGATTAAGCCCCCCGCTTGCATTTGAAACAACCAGAGTCTTGATTCCCAGAGCATTCATTACCCTTGCCGGGAAAGCAACCTCCTGCATGTTATATCCTTCGTAGAAGTGAAACCTTCCTTGCATCGCCAGCACATTCCGGCCACCCAGTTTCCCAAAAATAAGTTGACCCTTGTGTCCCTCGACCGTTGAAACAGGGAAATTGGGAATATCGGCGTAATCGATGGTCTTTAAGATATCGATCTCTTTTACGAGTCCGCCAAGTCCGGTACCAAGTATGATTCCAATATCAGCTTTACTTCCAATTACCTCCTGAATAAAAGCTGAAGTTTCCTTTATTTTCTTTAACATAATCGAGTATTTTGCGGTTGAATTCTCTCCCGGCATTATTCATAAAACTAATCTTTACGGGAATATAATACAAATTTTGCCGTACCTCTTCCGGGATTGAATTAAGGTCCCGGAATCTGACCATATCTTTCTCTGTGGTTATTATGAGCTTATTTGGATTGGGAATTGACCCGAATTTCGTCTTAATCCGGTCAACGTCTTTTGTGGAAAACGGATGATGGTCCCTGAAGATTATTTCCTGGATATCATGAGATCCGTGTGTAATATATTTTTTAAGGGGGGCCGGGTTTGCAATGCCGGTAACCATTAAAACAGCCAATCCTTCCGACAGTTCGGATATTGGAGAAGCAACCTCGTTTTTAAACACGGGGATCAGGGAACCATAGGTAATTCTGGAGAAATACAAATTCTGATATGGCCTGATATTCAGTTCTTTGATTATTATTCTTTCATCAATGGGTTTAATTTCGACTGGACACTTGGTAACAATAATTATGGATGCCCGTGATTTATTGGAGGCAGATTCACGCAGTCGTCCATAAGGTAAAAGGGAATCTTTGGTTATCAAACGGTTATAATCGGTCAATAAGATGTTGATTCCCGGTGTGACATACTGATGCTGGAATGCATCATCAAGGAGGATTACATCGGGTTTATCGGGCAACGCAATCAATCGCTTAATCCCCCGTACACGATTCCCATCAACTGCAACAATCAATTCGTTGAACTTGAGTTTAATCTGTAATGGTTCATCACCGACCTGTTTAACCGTTGAGGTGGTCTCAACCAAATAAAATCCCCGGGTTCTTCTTTTGTATCCCCGGCTTAAGACGGCCACCTTAAATTTAGCTTTTAACAATGCAGCTATATATTCGGTATGAGGAGTTTTACCTGTTCCACCGGCAGTAATATTTCCGACTGAAATTACCGGCAGGTCAAATTCTTTCGAAGAGAGCAATCTGAGTGTAAAGAGCTCATTTCGAAGGCTTACGGCAATGCCATAAAAGAAGGATAATAATTTCAGGAAGAGGTACTTCACCTTATACGACTAATTAATTTCCACATTATAGGGCATCCTGGCGTAAATACCGTTGGCATGCGACTCTCGTGAGAAATTCTCCCACAAATGGTAAGTTTCTCCCAATTTTGACTGTAAAATACTGTTTTGCACTTTCGTCGAAAAACTCTTCATCAGCTCTTCGAATGTATCCTTTTGCTTGGGAAGTTCTTTAATCCGGTAATGGTGTATTTTAGCCTTGGCTGCAGCAAGCTTTACGGCATCATTAATACCCCCGAAGTCGTCAACCAGTCCGATTAATTTTCCGTTTTCCCCGCTCCAGACGCGCCCCTGACCGATTGAATCGACGTAGGTGGCGGATTTCTTCCGGCCATCAGCGACATGTGAGATAAATGTTCCGTAGGTTGATTCCACGTAGGTTTGCATTAAGTTCCTTTCGAAAGGGGTCATTTTACGCGTTATTGAAGGCATATCAGAATGCTGGTTGGTTGAGACATTATCAAAGGTTATCCCGATTTTATCGGTTAGTAACCCGCTTAAATTCGGTATGGTTCCAAATACGCCGATTGATCCGGTAATTGTTGTTGGATTTGCCAGGATTGCATCTGCGCCACAGGCGATATAATACCCTCCTGATGCTGCATAGTCACCCATTGAAATAATTACAGGTTTCACCTTTTGAGCTAGAATAACTTCCCGCCAGATCACCTCGGAGCCATAAGCCGAGCCCCCCGGGGAATTCACCCTGATTACGATTGCCTTGACAGCCGAATCGGTGCGGGCTTCCCGAATGCCCTTGGAAACTTCTTTCGAATCAATCTGATAGGGCCCGTCACTGCCGCCATCAATTTCACCCTCTGCATAAACAATTGCGATCCGGTCTTTGGCTAATCCCCCTGTGCCAGGTGTTTTTGGAACTTTATCATATTCCCCGACTGAAATTACCGGAATCTCATCATTGGCTCCAAGTCCGGTTAGCTTTCTGAAATCGGCCAGAACCTGATCTTTGTATTTCAGATTGTCAAAAAACTTATGCTTCAAGGCGATATCAGCCTTTTGAAAGGTCATTACTCCGTCTGCATAGCTGTTCAGGCTGTCAACAGGTACTCCACGCCGTTCTGAAATCCCATTCAGAACATGATTCCAAATACTTTTCAGATAAACACTGGTCTGCTCACGATTTGCATCTGACATTTTATCAAACAGATAGGGTTCGACAGCTGATTTAAATTTATTATTCTTACCCCGAACAACCTGCATTTCAATCCCAAACTTATCCATTGCCTTCTTGAAGAAGGTATGTTCGGCATTAAGTCCGCGGAAATCAAACATTCCCATCGGATTCAACATCAGGCTATCGGAGGTTGTGGCAAGATAATAAGCCTTTTGGGAGATCATGTCAGCGTAAGTATAGATGAATTTACCCGATTTCCTGAAATCAATCAGTGCATTCCGAATCTCCTCAACAGTAGCGTAACCGGCATTGACTTCAGAGAGTTCCAAATAAATACCTTTAATACGTTCATCTGTTTTAGCTTTCTCAATACAGTTAAGAATCTGATTCAAACCGGTGGTATTGGACATTTTTATACCCGGCAATTCAAGATCCTCGAAAGGATTGTTGGATTTGCGTTCGACAATCCTGCCATCAAGCTTCAACAGAAGCAATGACTGACTCTTAATTGTAACAATCTGATCCTTAAAGGATGTTAGGGCAGATATCGTTCCGATCAGGAGAAGAATCAGCAGAATTGAGGCGGCGACAATGGCAAGTAATGATGCGAAAAAGGCTTTCCAAAAAATTTTCATCGGTAATGTGCTATGGTGAAATGAGTATAAATCTAATTTTTCCTTTATTATCCGTATTATTGTTGATATAAATTATGCAAATTTATAAATAATGGCTGAGGTATTTATCCTTTTGGGTGGTAATGTGGGAGATAAGGCTAAAATATTTGAACAAACCCGGAAATTGATCGGTGAAAGAATTGGATTGATCACCAAAATGTCTTCCGTTTATATAACCGAATCCTGGGGGTTTAAATCAGACCCCTTCTGGAATCAGGTTTTAATCCTGAATTCAAGTCTCAATCCATTCGGGATTCTGAACCTGACGCAATCGATTGAAACCGGGATGGGGCGTTCAAAAAAAACACGATCCAACTATGCATCAAGCAATTATGAAGACCGGGTTATTGATATCGACCTCCTTTTTTATGACAAATTGCAGATAGACACCCCTGAGCTTACGATTCCTCATCCCAAAATAGGGGAGCGAAGATTTGTCCTGGTTCCGCTGAATGAACTGGAACCGGATAAATACCATCCGGTTTTAGGGCTAAAAATAGAGGAATTACTCAGGATATGCCCGGATCAATTAATAGTTGAACGGTTGGTTAAATAACAAGTACCAATCGAAAATTGGAATAGATTTGAATCCTGTTGGGATATACCTAAATATTGGGTTTATGGCAGTCAGCAATTAGCTGCTGGCAGAATATTGCCGGGGGAAAAGTCTCATTTTCCTGATCATTGTTAAGAATGAAATCCAAAAGGTTAAGGTAAACCAGGCTATCCCAAAACAGCTAAAAGCAAACCGCTCTCTTAAATCTGTTTGCAGAGTGAAAACGTCTCTCCCCTACCCGTTAGTTATTGAACCTTTTGATTACAACAGACCTTCGTCTGCAAAACTAAAATATCCGCCCTGGGTGATGATCAGATGATCGAGTAAAGGAATGTCCATAATAATGCCCGCCTCCTTCAATTGTTTGGTTATTTTGCGGTCAGCCTCACTTGCCTCGAGATTTCCGGACGGGTGGTTGTGGGCAAAAATCAGAGAGGTGGCATGTTTTTCGAGCGCCATTTGAAGGACCAGGCGGACATCAATGACAGTTCCCGTAATACCGCCCTGACTAAGCCGCTTCGAATCAATAACTTTATTTTGCCGGTTCAGGAAGAGAGCCCAGAATTCTTCGTGGGGAAGATCGCCAATCAGCGGGCGGAGGTAACTGGCAACGTCATTACTCCCTGTAATTTTATTCATTTCAAGTGCAGAGGAATGATTTCTTCGCCTGCCCAGCTCCATCGCCGCAAGAATAGAGATCGCTTTGGCATCGCCAATCCCCCTGAATGATTTTAGGTTCTCAATATTCAGTTTACCCAGTTCATTCAGATTATTCTTCACATTTTCCATAATGCGGCGTGAAAGCTCAACAGCAGTCTCCTGGTTATTCCCTGACCCGATCAGTACTGCAATCAGCTCGGCATCGGTCAGTGATCCGATTCCCCGATATAAAAGTTTCTCGCGAGGGCGGTCTTCAAGCGCCCAATCCTTAATCGGCTTTCGTTGATACGCTACCATGATTGGTTGGTTTTTAAAACGAGACATCAACCAAATTTAACCAATAAAAAGGAGAATAACAAAAAAAGCCCATCCGATAAGGATGAGCTTCCGATAATATTTTATGACCAAAAACTACAGGCTGTTAACGTGTAATGCGAGGCTTGATTTCAGATTGGAGGCTTTGTTTTTGTGAATTACATTCTGCTTTGCCAGCTTATCCAACATCGTGGCAACCTTTGGAAAAAGCTCAGCAGCTGCTGCTTTCTCGGTAGTTTCACGAAGTAAACGAACCGCATTACGGGTTGTCTTTGAATAATACTTATTGTGCAGACGACGTACTTCGCTCTGCTTAGCCCTTTTAATAGCTGATTTATGATTTGCCATTTTTAAAAAATTTCTTTGTTCTAAAATTCGTAGTCTGTAGGGGATTCGAACCCCTATGGCAAGAATGAAAATCTTGAATCCTAACCCTTAGATGAACAGACCATCTG
>TBL_comb47_HYPODRAFT_10006990_pt1 | contig 12014 bp, 6 predicted proteins | sample TroBogypolimnion_40_FD_10682 | JGI IMG/M metagenome (IMG submission 10682) | reverse complement strand
TTCTCGGCGGCTTTCTCACCGGCGAGGGAGTCTTTGACCTCCTGGGCGGCGGCGGGCGTAGCCCAGCGCGGCAAGGCAGCGGTGAGCAGGAGGAACACGCAACGGGCGCGGCCAACCCAGGCCGCGCGACCCTGGCCGCACCGCGCAGCCGAATGAGGAGAATAATTATTCAAGAGAGACGACGCCCACCACGGGAAGGCGCACTACGTGCCGGTCAATTCGCAGCATTGGTTTCAACGCTGCCATAACCCGAGACAACTGCCGGGGCCCATTGGGCTACACGACGACACATAAAAAACTCCGGTATGGATTCAAGCCAGCGCGCGATGGAGGCCACCCCGCCGACAGCGCCGACTCTACATACCCGCTCCAGGTTCCCAACTAAATAAGCCATAACCTGAATCACGAAAACCCATTTCAGAATAACCCTAAAAACTGAAATGACAACAAAATCAATAGGAACGTACCGATGGGATAAAGCGCTAGGATCTCCGTGGTCTAAACGACCGACACGTCCCGCCTGGGGAGCAGCAATGCAGAAGGGTGAAGGAGTTAACCGTAAACAGGCTCTTCATTCAACTTGACACGAACATAAGAGAGAATTTATGGCTCCCCTGCCCGTCCGCCCACACGCAAAGAAATGGGTCGAGCCGAAGCTGAGCCGGCCAACCCCCCCGCGCCTAAACCAATTATCAAACAACCCCGCATTCTAAAAGCCAGCCGCCTCCCCGCGTGCGGGCCAGGCGGCTGCACGAAACTCACTGAGAACCCTGGGGACAACTAATTCTTGGGCGTGGCGTAGCGCGTGGACTTGGGCGTGGGGCGATTTCCGCCATCCGCCGGGCTAGCACTGGCCAGCGAAGAGCTGGTCACCACGGAGGCCTGCGCCAGCACATTGGTTTTGTGAAAATCCGACATTGCCGCCGCCGTCTCGACTGGGGCGGAACTGGAGGCCGCCGCGGTGATTAGGGAGGCCTGAGCCGGTTGAAGCGTCACCGCCTCGACCACCGCCGCACCCGCCACGGAGGGCGAACCGGAGGCGATGGCGCCGACCACGGACGGAACTGCCGCCGCATTCAGGCTGGATACGGCCTCGATGACCAGCTTAGCGGTGGCTTCGCGGTCTTTGGCTTTAGCCGCCGAAACCAGTTTGGCCGCCTTGGCAGGCAGCTCGAGGGCGGGAACATTGCCCAAGGACTTCTTCAGCGCCACCAACCGGGCTGAATCCTCCGCTGAGGCGGGCGCCACCAGCAGAAGAGAAAAAGCCAGCGAAAGGCCCACCATCGGTATTGTCGTCTTCTTCATAAGCATTTTCAACGTTAGAGCAAACCACTACGAACTTTATAATGTCTAGCAGCGCAATCCCCGTTTGTCCAGGATTTACTGCATTCGACGCCAAATCGTTACTTTTTGGAACCCCGGCGGAGCATGAACAGACCCGTGAGCGCCAGGCTGATGGCACCACAAGCCATGGTCCCGACCTCGGGAACGGGAGTCGCCGTGAGATTCATGGTACCCTTGACTTCCATGGTGTCCGGCCCGGTGCCATTCTGGTCGTCGCTAAAGCCGCCGAAGAACACGCGGAGGGAGCCATCCTGGTTGAAGGCAGTGAGGGGGTTGGAGATCAGCACGTCGTAGGTGAACACGTAGGAAGCGAGGTTCTGGGTCGTCGGCCCGATCGCGGTACCGGTGCCGATTTGCCATTGCGGGAAAGCGCCCGGGCCCGGGTTGAAGCCGGGATCGCTTGGGACGATATTACCCGTCCAGCCAGTGGGGGCCTGAACCAACGTCCAGGCGGAAACCCCGTTGCCAGCGTTGCCGGCGATATACTTCTCGCCCCAGGCTTGCGCTTCGGAACCGCCTTTGCCCCAGAGGTTGAAGGCATCGAAAGCGAACCCTTGGGGGGGAGCGAAGCCGACCGCTGCCCCATTATTGTTCACACCAAACGTCGCATTCACCCAGGTGGAATCCACGGCTTCGGCTGGCCAATTGGCATACACCCTGGGGGCGGTTTGATCGGTTCGGGATTGACCCGCATTGTCGGCCGAGGCGTTCCACAGGTCAGCCCCCGTGAACGATACCTGGTACCAGGCAGCCGAGGCATTGAAAGCCGCAGCCAGGAGGACCGTACTCGCGAGGCGCAAAATAGTTGTCTTTTTCAACATAAAATTCCTTCCGATATTCTCACATTTTATAGGATCGTCAGACTATCTGACCCTGAATCTGGGGTACTTTGTCTCGCATTGCAAGATTTTTTTTGTAAAAAACGCTGACATAGGCGCCCCCCAACTTCGTAGGGAAGCACCGCTGAAGCAGTTGACAGCGCGGGTTTGGCTGGGTAACAGCCTGCTGGAAGCGGTGGGTTACGGGGAGGGGAGCCGGTCGATCGAGGTGAGATGCGCCCCGCGGACATTTTGGAGGGGGGCCTTGGCCGTGTGGGCTGCGGGGCCAAGCGCCCCGCGGGTCAGGATCTCCATCGGGACGACCGGTCCACCGCGACCGGGGCCGGAGCGGCAGCCCCGGCGCCCGGGGTGGCCGGTGTCGGCTGCCCCGCGACGCGCCCTGGCGGAGCACTCTTGCGGTCTTTTCCAAAAGGACCTAAAAGTAGGCGCATGTCTAAAGTCTTGCTGATGATTGGGTTGGTCTGGCTTTCGAGGCCCGACCTCCGCGCCGGTGACTGGCCGCAATGGGGCGGGACCGCATCCCGGAACATGGTGTCGTGGGAGACCAATCTGCCGGAGACCTTCGTGCCGGGGGAGAAGCAATCCCAAGGCGGGGGGATCGACCTGGCGACCACCAAGAACGTAAAATGGGCCGCCCGGATCGGTGATTTCTCCTGCGGCACTCCGACGGTGGCAGGCGGCAAGGTGTTGGTGGGCGGGATGATCGCCCGACAAGGCGTGCTCAAGTGTTTCGATGAGGCGACGGGGAAACTGCTCTGGCAGTGGATGAAACCGTGCCGGTCGGATTTAAAGGAGGACGCGATGAATTTCCGGCAGTTCCCCAAGTCGCTGGGGGTCTGCTCGACCCCGGCGGTGGAGGGTGACCGCCTTTACTTTGTGGACCAAAACTGTGTGGTCCAGTGCCTGGACCTGGGCGGTGAGGCGCCCGCGGCGGGAGCGGAGGTGGGTCAGGCCAAGGTGGTTTGGTCGTTCGACATGTACGCCGATAAGGCGGTGGGGTCCCGCCCCTCGGACGCTTGCAACGGGTCGCCGCTGATTGATGGCAACCTGCTGTACGTGACGACGGCCAATGGCGTGGATCGGATCGTTGAAAGGCCGATCGCGGAGGATGGGGCACGCCGGTGCATGGCGCCCGAGGCCCCCACGCTCATCGTGCTGGACAAGCGGACTGGGCGATTCGTGGCCAGAGACACCGCCCCCACCGCCGCCCATATGCTGCACGGGCAATGGTCGTCGCCCTCCCTGGGGGTGGCGCGAGGACACAAGCTGGTGTTCCTGGGGGGAGGCGATGGGACCTGCTACGCCTTTAAGGCGCTTACCAGCGTGCCCAAGCACCCGGTCACCCTCAAAACCGCCTGGTGGGTGGATTGTATCCCGCCGGAATACCGTTCGTTTAACGGGCTGGACCTGTTCGTCCACTACACGCTCGGGGACAAGCGGCGCCACGACACCATCAACCCGCTTAACGACGGCTCCTTCGTGGGGATGAGCGAGATCATTGCCACGCCGGTCTTCCACCAAGGTCGGGTCTATGTGGCCATCGGGCGGGACCCGGATCACGGGCGGGGGCGCGGCGCCCTGGTGTGCCTGGATGCCAACCAGGCGGGGGACAGCACGCAGCGCGGCAAGCTGTGGAGCTACCAGGGACTGGACCGGTCGCTCTCGACGGTGTCGATCGCCGAGGGCTTGCTGTATGTGGCCGATGTGGCGGGGCGGTTGCACTGCCTCGACGCCCAGACCGGCAAAGCGCATTGGGTCTATGATTCCCAAAGCCGGGTGATTGCCTCGACGATGGTCGCGGACGGAAAAATCTATCTGCCGAGCGAAAAACACCTGGATGTTCTGGCGACGGGGAAGACGATGAAACTCTTAAGCCGCATCTCCCTGGGCGCGGCGACCTGGGCCACGCCGGTAGTGGCGAACGGCACCCTTTACGTCACCTCGAAGAACTACCTGTGGGCGGTAAGACAGCCAACCGGTACGGCTGCGAACGCAAGCCCATAGCGCGCTGCCACGGGACCCGCAGGGCTGCGCGATAACGTCTTTGTCGTTGCCGGAAAGGCTCTTGGGGGCTTAGGATTGCCGACCATTTGAATGCGCTTTATGTGTGAACCTTCCGGTAAGAATCATTCCGTCCTGCTAACACCCGGGGATACGGATAAATCCCGTCAGCCGGCCCGTGAGACCAACGCCCGGGCGAGCAAGGCGGGTGCGGGGTTTGCGGGACGGTTTTGGACGTACGTCGCGCTCTGCGGGTTGGCTGCCGGTTGCGGGGAATTCTCGGGATCCTCGACGGGCAATAAGGCGCCGGTGGAAAACTCCAGCGTGGTGGAGGCGAAGAACGAACACCGGGTGACGACCCCGGGCAACCAGCCTGAGGCCGGGGCCTGGGAGACGATGCAGGCCTGGAACCATGAATCGAACCTGGCGCAAACCGGACAACTCCTCAACCCGGCCGGCAAGTCACTGCGGGTCACCGGCCGGGTCATGAGCATCGCCTTGGCGCGTGGCGGGAGATTCCTGGCGGTCAAGACCGATTCCCGGCTGGCGATGGTGGATACCGACAGTTTCACGGTCGTCAAAGAGTATCCGTTTCCCCAACCGAAGGATGGCGGGTCCATGCACGGGCTGGCGGTGAGCGGGGACGGTTCGACGATCTTCTTCACCGGCAAGGAAAGGAACCTGTATGGGGCGAAGGTGGAGGATCAGGGGACGCTGACGTTTGCCCCGACGGTGGATTTGTCGGTGGAGAAGCAAGCGGCGCCCAATCCGTTGGGGTTGGCGCTGAGCCCGGACGGGCGGATGGCCCTGGTTGCCTTGGCGGTGGCCAATCAATTGGCGGTGGTCGATCTCGCCGCCGGCAAGGTGGTCGGTCGCATCCCGGTCGGCGTCTGCCCCTATGGTGTGGCGGTCACTCCCGACGGGAAGACGGCGTTGGTCAGCAACTTCGGCGGTTCCCGCGCCAAGCTGGGCGACCACACCGAGCGGTCAGCGGGAACGGACGTAGCGGTGGATGCCCGATCGGTGGCGTTGCGCGGGACGGTTTCAGTCATCGACCTGGGGAAGCGCAAGGTCGTGGCCGAAATTGCCACCGGCATCCATCCCGAGGCCATGACGATCTCGCCCGAGGGCCGGCTCCTGTATGTGGTGGACGCCAGCGGCGACGGCATCTCCGTGATCGATGTAGCCCGGCGAAAGCTCAGCGGGAAGTTCAATACCAAGCCGCAGGCCGACCTTCCGTACGGCAGCCTGACTACGGGAGTGTCTCTGAGTGCCGACGGACAGATCTTGTTCGCGGCCAATGCCGGCAACAACGCGGTCGCCCTGCTCCATCCGGATCGCCCATCCGAGCCCCCTTATGCGTTTATCCCCGCGGGCGGTTTCCCCGGGTCGCTGGCAGTCCGCGGACGCGATTTGTTCATCGGGAACGTGCTCGGTTATTATGGGAAACTGCAAAAGGTCACCCTGCCCGCCTCCGCCGAAGAGCTGGGCCAGATGACCGCCGTGGCGCGCCGGAGTTTCCACCTGGCGGAGATCCTCCGCGCGCAGGTCCAAGCACGGCCGGGTGTGCCGCCCAAGCCGGTGCCGGATCATCCCGGGGAGCCTTCCCCCATCAAGCATGTGGTTTACATCATCAAGGAGAACAAGAAGTTCGACCAAGGTGTTGGGCGACCTCGGCCGGGGCAACTGCGAACCCAAACTCTGCGAATTTCCCCGGGCCACCACGCCTAATGCTCATGCGCTGGCGGACCAGTTCGTGCTCCTGGATAATTATTACTGCAATGGCGTTCTCTCGTGCGACGGCCACCAATGGGCCATCCAGGGTCTGACCACACCGGTGCGGGAGAAGGACTGGAGCAATCAACATATCTCGTACAGCTTTGGCATCGATCCGCTCTGCTATGGCGGTTGCGGTTTCATCTGGGACCATCTCCTCCGACGTGGTCTCTCGTTTCGGAACTTCGGCGAACTCGATGAGGCGATCCCGGGCGCCGGCCTCCGGTGGACGAACTTCTATGCTTCCTGGAAATCCCAGTCCCCGAGGACCGGGTTCACCTGCCACTACCAAATCGAGACCCTGCGCCGATACAGCGACCTGCGCTATCCCGGATGGGCGATGTCGATCCCTGACCAGGTTCGTGCGGATGCCTTTGTGGCGGCCCTGGCGGAGTTTGACCGAGCGGGCAAGATGCCGGATTTCGTCACGATTTACCTCCCGAACGACCACACCCAGGGTGCTGGGCGGGGGGTGCCCACGCCGCGGGCCTATGTGGCCGACAACGACCTCGCCCTGGGGAAGGTGATCGAGGCGCTCTCCCGGAGCCGGTTCTGGAAGGACATGGCGGTCTTCATCAACGAGGACGATCCCCAAACCGGCGCGGACCATGTGGACGGCCACCGGTCCCTCTGCCTGGTGGCCGGCCCCTATGTGAAACACGGCGGCGGCGTGGTCAGCCACTTCTACAACCAGGACTCCGTCCTCCACACTATCTGCCGCATCTTCGGCGTGCCGCCCATGAACCAGCTAGTGGCCTTGGCCCCGGTCATGACGGAGTGTTTCCAGGACACGCCGGACTACGCGCCCTACGCCTGCCTGGCCAACCAAGTACCGCTGGATGAGCTGAACCCCGACCCGAAGAACGTTCCGTCAAAAACCCAGGCGCGGCTCGCGCCGATGACCGAGCGGCTCGATTTCTCCGCCCCGGATCGCATTGACCCCCATGCCGAGATGTTCAGTCGCTGGGTCTGGGCGACCGTCCGTGGGGACGAACCGTTCCCGGCAGGTTACACGGGGGCGCACGGCAAAGGCCTGGCCGCGCTGGGCCTGCGGCTGGAGCCGGTAACCGGGAGGGACGAGGACTGACAGATACCAAGGCAACGCGGGTGGTATAGGCCACTGCTACACATGATTGCGGTGCGGTGGACACGTTGGGCGATCCGTGGAAGGGCCAGTTCCTGGCCTTAAGGGACCGAGACCAGATGCTCTCGGGCTTGCCGCCGACCGATCAAGTGTCCGACTTCGCTGGGAAGGAAGTAGATCTGAGAACGATAGACGGCGGGGACCGAAAGCACTAAGATCTGCGGGTGAAAGTAATCGGACCTGAGTTGTTTGCGGCCGCCGAGGATGGGCGGCTACAGTCGAGTATCGGCACGCTGTTCCCGCATCATGACCTGCTGGTCACCTGGCCGCCGATGCACGCCCTGCAACGCGAGGTCTTCAAGGAATGGTTCACCGGCGAGTGTCGCCGGCTGGGGAAGCAGCCCCCCAAGCCGTCCAAGCTGGAGTGGGAGGCGGCCGAGAGCGTGGACCTGATTTTCAACGTCGGCGACCTGGTACTGATCCGGCCGGAGGTCGAGCGTTTGGACCTGGCCTTTAGCGCGGGGGACAAATTGCGGGAGCAATGGCGGGTTCCGTGTCACCGCATCCGGTTCCTCTCGGTGCGGGATCCGCGGGTGCGGCAGGCCTTGCGGGAGCGGGGTGAGTTGTGGCGCATCAGCGCGCCGCCGACCGAGCACGAGGAAATCAGCGAGGCCATCGCCCATTCACGGGTCGCTATCGGCGAGGGGTCGATCTACTACTACAATCCGCATACCGGCACGCGCTACGTGACCTGCGCGGAGTTCGCGCGAACTCGCACAACTCGAGGATGAGGCCCTGGCGCGGCAGTTGGACGAGATCGCCCAGCATTGCGTTAAGCGGAACCGGCACGGCCATCCTGAAGTTGCGTTTGTCGGCGTGGACGCGTTGCGGTTCGGCGGGCCGAATTTTGCCGAGCTGGCGTTTCTCGAACTCCCGCCCGCGGCACTACGGGCGCGACACGCCATGTTAATCCGGCAGTTTCGAGAGGCGACCGAGCCGGCGGTGCAGGTGGACACTCCCAAGGAGCGGGGTTGGCAGTTGCGGATGTTCTCGGCGATTTCCGCCGAACAGCAAGGGGAACGCGCGCAAGATGATCTCCAGGGGCTCGGCCCGGAATTTGCCCCGCGGGTGCGCTGGCTACCGGGTGGCTCGTTCGAGGAAGGGGAGTTCCTCTTCGCCCAGGTCTTTTCGTCGCAAGAGGGGGAACCCGAAGACCCCGAACTCAAAGGCCTTTGGGACCCGTTGACGCGGGGGTTTATCATCAATTTCATACGGGAATATGGCAACATCGAATACCTCAATCTCGGGCGGATCGAGGCGGAGCCTGGGGTCCATTCCGGGCGGGGCCGCCGCGGGGTCTTCCTGGCGGAGATCAAAGTGCGCGGGGAGCGCGATCCGCGGGTCCTGTTTTTGCGGGTGCTCCGCTGGGGCATCCGCGAGCGACTGGAGGAGAGGGACGACCTGGGGACCGCCAAAGACCTGGTCCGGGTGATCTTCGAGACCGAGGAATACGTGGATTACACGCTGGATCGGCGGCTGGGCTGTCTGCAATTCGGGATGCATCTGCCCACTCGAGTCAACATGCGGCGCGTGACGGAAGCCTACTGCGGCAGCCGCGAGGAGTTCGCGGGACATCATTTCCCGGTCATGTATTTCGAGCGCGATTATTTTGCGGGGGTTGCGACCAATAAGCTGCCCGAGCGAAAACTGGCCGAGCCGCGTTACGCCTTGGCCCTGGCCCGGCTGCTGGGGAAGGCGGCCGCCCCCAATATCGTGGTGGGCCGCTGCCGCGACGCTGTTTCCGTGGATGCCTCGGGAGAAACCGTGTTCGATGACGGAGACGAGATCATCGTGGAGGCTCCGGATGGACTGCCGCGCGACCTGGTGCTGGTGGACCATAGCGGCGCGTTCGCCGATTGGCGCACCACCGCGTTGCTAGCATTCGCCAAGAGCTACGCCGCGCCGGTAAACCGCCGGGTGGAAAAGGTCCCGGACCCCAAGGCCTTCGCCGAGGCCTATCTCAGCGCGTTTCGGGATGAATTCGCCCGCTTGCAGAGCGATTATCAACGGCGGCGCGGCGCCTTCGATGGCCTGTTCAAGCATCTGCCCTACGACGAACGCGGCAGTTTTGCCTGCCGGTGGGCGCATGTGTTGCGACGCCTGGGCAACGCCGATCTGGAGGCGCTCATCCGGGAGATTCGCAAGCATATCACCGTACTGAGCCAGTCGGGCCTTGAATAGGTGGGTGGTTGCTCGCGCCACCGTTTGTGCCGCGCCGCTGCGCCGGAGAACGCACACAGCCGAACGCACAGTTGACAGCGGCGCCAATCGGAAGTAAGTCAAGCGCGCACCACAACCGAACTGTATGCGGACCTTATATTCACGATTGACTCGGGCTCCCGGCGGGACCCGGGGCTATCGGCGCTGCCCCGTGCCGGGTTTCACCCTCATCGAGCTATTGGTAGTCATCGCGATTATCGCGATCCTGGCCGCCATGCTGTTGCCCGCCTTGAGCAGCGCCAAGGTCAGGGCGCAGCAGATTGGGTGTCTGAGCAACCTCCGGCAGTTGATGACCGGCTGGCAGCTTTACAGCGGCGATTTCAGCGACCGCGTGGCCAACAACTATGGGGTCGCCGAGACGGAGGCCTCGATTACCAGCGGAAAATTCGACAACTGGGTCAACAACGTGATGAGTTGGACCGCCAACGGGTCGGTGGCTGATCTGAGCGTCACCAACGTGACCTGGGTCAAGAACGGAGTGCTGGGGCCCTACACCGCCGGGGCGGTTGGAATTTACAGGTGTCCAGCCGACAACTACCTCAGCCCGGCGCAACGGCCACTGGGATGGAAGCAGCGCAACCGCAGTCTCTCCATGAACTCGATGTTCGGGTTGTTCAGCGATGGGGAGAGCGGCGACAGCACCGGCCAGGGCATCCATTGGGGAGAGACCGCTTACATGCAGTTCCTCAAGCAGAGCCAAGTGCCCAAACCGTCAAAGACCTGGCTGTTTCTCGATGAGCACCCGGACTCCATCAACGACGGCTTCTTCATCAACTCCTCGAGCGCCGGCAATTGGCAGGATATACCCGGATCCATGCACGGGGGCGGATGCGGTTTTTCCTTCGCCGATGGCCATTCCGAAATCAAGAAATGGCAAAGCGCGACCAGCCGGTATCCCGTGCAATACGCCTACCCCACCGTGGTCGGTTTCGATGCCGCCGGGGTGCGCGACTTCAATTGGTACAAAGAGCGCACGGGTTACATCCTGATCAGCACCGGCCAGGCTCAGTTCAATTATTGAGCCGTGGATCGCTCCGCCAGCCGGCGGCCTCGATCCTCGACACGTTTACTCGAACCGCAGGACGGTAAAGGAGCGTGGCGCGAACCCACGCTGGGCGGTGCCTTGCTGGATCTCGTGCTTCCACTCGCTCGCCGTTGGAGTGATGGAAGAAGGCCGGTCGGCGGTATTCACGGCGCCCAAGGCCCCTGATAATTCCAGCACTTTTGCCGCCGGGTTCGCCGCCACAAACCCGCCCAGGTGAAGTCGGGCGGATATGGCCGCATCCGCCGGATTCACCACGTACAAAACGAGGGTCTTGCCATCCTCGCTGCGAGCGGCGGTGGCGTCCAAATTGCCTTCCGCGCCGCTAACCTGGCACTGGACCCGTTGCGGCTGGTAATTGCGGGCGAACATCTGCGTCACGTAGCCGGGCGGTTGGAGCCACACTTGCGAGGGGTTCAGGAAGAGCAGGCCCTGGTCCCAGCCGTTGTCATTCTGGCGGTCGGGTTGCAAGCAGTTGGCCGAGGTAGCAATGGGGATGCGACCGTCGCGCCGGACGGCGTTGATGGCCAGGGCGTTGGCCAGGGCGCGTCGGTGGGCATGGTTGCCGGCGTTGAACTCGAAAATAACCACCTGGTAGCGCGCCCCAGGGCTCAGGCCGGCAAGTTGATCGATGAAGCTGCGCGGTCCCGCCAGGTCGCCTGGCGCCGGGGGCGCTTCTGTGTCGACGTGAACGTCGAACCACACCTCGCGGTCCCGGGCCCTGGCCAGGTTGAGGATCTGCTGGTGCGCCGCCAAGGTGTTGACCGCCCCACCCTCGAAATGGAACGGATCGGCAATCGGCTGGTGATAGAAGAAATCGCCCACCACCAGGATGATGGCCGGGTCTTTGGCCCAGATCGCTTCGGCGAGCAATTTGAACCTGGCGAAGTAGTTGTCATCCACCCGTTCCTCGTTGCCGAGTTCGAGGTAATGGAGTCGATAGGGTTCCCGATGACCGTCGGCAACCCGCCGGCGGCCCCACTCGCTCTCGGCGGAGCCCTTGGCGTACTCGATAAAATCGGCCATATCCTGCGGAGTCTCGTCCTGGTTGAAGTCAGGCACGTATTCAAAGCCGGCGGCTTCGCAGAAAGCCATGAAGTCGGGGATGCCCCAACCGTTCGAGGAGTGGGGATACCACGTCCCGGCCGAGGGCGGACGGCGGTCGCGCGGACCGATCATGTGCTTCCACCGGTAGGCGGCGTGGTTGACCATGGAACCGCCATAGCGCAGGACGGTAACGCCTTGCGCGATCAACGCCTCGGCGACGTCGCGCCGCACGGGCAAACCCCGGAACCGGCCCCACTCACCCGGTTGGAGTGAGGCGTACCCCAGGACGACCGAGCCCGGTTGCTTGAGCTTGAGGGAGAATCGCCCGGCGGCGTTCACCGTGTCCGGGGTGAGGGTGAAGTCCAGCCGCTGCCAATCGTTGCTGATGACCTCCAACCTGGCCTCGGCGTAGACTTTGGAACCATCCCGGCTCTCCAGGCAGGCCGTGACCGACACGGGTGTTTCGGCCCGCGCCCAGACCCGCGCCTCGTACGGCTTGCCGGCGACGAAACTCAGGCCCCAGCGGTTGAGCCCTTGGTTTTCCAAACCCCACTCACCCACACCAGAAACAAAGCTCACTTGCTGGGACTGGGCGCCGACG
>TBL_comb47_HYPODRAFT_10006989_pt1 | contig 12014 bp, 10 predicted proteins | sample TroBogypolimnion_40_FD_10682 | JGI IMG/M metagenome (IMG submission 10682) | reverse complement strand
AATCATTTATAAATCTAATATTAATAAGAAAGCTATTGTTAATACTTTCGCTTTCGCAAATGGTATTTATATCTTAAAACTATCATCAGATAAAGAAACGGTGGTAAGGAAGTTTATAATAGAATAAGAATCAATTACAAATTACGGTGCTTCGGCTCCACTCAGCGACCCCTTTAACACAACGGTCTCAAAGCGGAATCGAGGTGGAAAACAGTTTTTAGGAAATTTGTGAAAGAATAACCTCTCGACTTACACTATTGTTACTACACTTTCAAGTGCATTGCTTTAATTATTATTGCAATTTATTTGTTTTCAGCGACAAATTGTCGTATCTTTACACCCTTTAAAACAAATCTAATAATTATAAACAATGTACAATGAAAACAATGAAATTAGTATTTACTAGGATGTGGTTGGCTTTTTTGTTGATCATAAATATTACCGGTTTTTCGCAATCCAAAGTTAGTATTGCTGTAATAGGCATCGACACAAAAGGAACAAAGCTCGATAATATCTCTATGGGGAATCTTGTTCGTTTAGAACTTGAGAAAACAAATCATTTCGAAGTTTTTGACAAATATGATGTTAACAATCTGTTGTCTGCAAAAGGAGTAGATCCTGACAAATGTTATGGTAAGATAAAACTTATAGAAGCAGGAAAAATTCTAGGAGTCGAAAAAATACTTACAGGCTCTGTTGAGAAATTTGGAGAGAAGATAATTTTTGTTTTGCGAATGATTGATGTAAAATCCGAAAAGATTGAAAACACCAATGTTATGGAGTACCTAAATCTTGAAGATCAGATTCAGATTATGGCTAAACTATCGGTAAACAACATCATTGGCATCGTCAACGATAAGCTTATTGTTGATTTATTAATTGATTACGATAATCTGGTGTCGAGTCCTAAAACAACAGTAAGACTAAATGGACCCCGAATGGGAGTTGCCTTTTTTATGGGTAAATCAGCTAAACGTATGGAAGCCTCAAAAGATGAAGGAGGATATAATATGTACCCAATATCTTCTGTATTTGGTTATCAATACGAATTTCAATATCTGAGTGCAGGAGATTTTCAGGCATTGGTTGAAGTAGTAGGGGCTTTCAGTGGGCTAGAAACAGGCAATTTCATCCCATCGGTTTCGGTTATGAATGGCTTTAGGTTTAATAAAAATGGTTGGGAGTTTGCTTTAGGTCCGATATTTAGGTTTACACGTGTAGCCGAAGGTTATTATGATGAAAATGGGAATTGGCATCTTACATCAGCAATGCCTCTTGGTAAAATGTATCCATTAGAAAATGCAATAGATAACAGAGGTGATGTAAACTTATCGGCAAGTTTGATAATAGGTGTGGGCAGAACCTTTCGTTCAGGTTATTTAAATATCCCAGTTAATATATACTACATCCCTAGAAAAGAAGGAGGGACAATTGGTTTAAACTTTGGATTTAACATCGCTAAAAAGCAAAACAAGTAGTAGGAATAATTTATCTTACTAAATAATTTATTTGTAAAATATCCTTCTCTTATTAAAATAAATTGTACTTTTACAAAAAAAAGGACAATGAAAAAACTACTTACTTTAGTACTGTTTACCTTGCTTATACAGTTAGGGATTTCTCAGCCTGTGAATACTGATTTAAGTAACGGACTTATATTTGATGGCGAACCTTATTTGGCTATCAATCCTACTAACAATCAAAATATAGTGGCGGCCTGGATGGGTATGAAATATACCAGCGGTTTGTTTCGCATCCTTATCAAAACAAGAGCTAGCTTTGATGGTGGCAATACCTGGAGTACTTATAATACGCTTCCTCACTTCGGTACGGGTTTTGGTTCGGCAGATGTTTCTATGGCTTTTGATAAAAATGGTTTACTTTATTTAGCTTATATTGATTATAAACAATCGCCTGATAGTGGAGGAATTTATGTAGCACGTTCTATGGATGGAGGATTAAATTGGGATACTCCTTCCAAAGCATTCGATATGTATGACGTTCCAAATAAAAGAGCTATTGACCGTCCTTGGTTGGTTGTTGATAATTCGAATACTGCTAATTCAGGAACTTTATATATTACTACTAAACCTGCTCCATGGATTACTCCCCCTAACCGTAATTATTACAAAGTGTCTTCTGATAGCGGACACACTTGGAGTACAATTGCCAGTGTAGATGGAGGTACTCACTTAGTTGGCAGCATAATTGCAGCTCCGATGGCTGCTCCTGCCACTACAATTAATGGTGCTTTTTGTGCAATCTACCCAAGTTATGTTGCCTCTCAAAATATTTATCCTGCTTTTTATCTTGCTAAATCTTATGATAAAGGACAAACGTTTAATTATACTACTGCTTATACAACTGTAGCCTCTACTATTGATACCAATTTTAAAACAGGTTATCATCTAGCCACAAGTCCCCTTGATAGTAATAAGATGGTTTTTGTTTCACCTAAATCTACTTCAGGAGATGTTGATATAATGGCTCTTCATAGTAATGATGCCGGACAAACATGGAGTAATATTGTTCGTGTAAACGATAATACAGCAGGAGCCGGTAAAGCTCAGGATATGGTTTGGTGTGCTTATAATGAAGTTGGTAATCTGGTAGTAACATGGCGAGATAGACGCAATGCATCTACAAGTGGTTTCTGGAATGCAGGTTATGATTTTTATTATGCAATAAGTACTGATAATGGACTTACGTTTTCTGCTAATCAGCAATTATCTAGTCAGTTTATAGCCTTTGATTCAGTTATAGCACAAAATGGAAATGACTTTATGAGTTGCGAATATAAAGGTGATACCCTATATTCGGTTTGGGGCGATACCCGTAATGGAAAGATGAATATTTATTTTGCCAAGACTATCGCAAGCACTAATACAAATGTCGGAATTACTGTGCTTGATGGAGAAGACCCTCTTTGGAACATCTACCCAAATCCCACACATGGTGAACTGTATGTTTCTGTTTCTAAAGAAATGATAGGTAAAGAGATTATAGTTTACGATATTAATGGTAAAAGACTATTGCAAACTATTGCTAAAAACAAACTTAGTAAGATCAATGCAAAAGACATTGGTAAAGGAATCTATTTTATAAGCATTGATAAGGAAGTAAAAAGGTTTATTAATGAATAAAATGAGAAGGAAACTTTTAATAATAACAACTTTATTTTATTTATTAGCAACAACAACACTGCTAAAAGCTCAAGTGGAGCAACAAGCAGCATCTAAAGTTATACCTTTTCATACAACAGAAAATACTCCTTATCGAAACTATGTTAATCCCGTTACAATTTCTGATTTAAGCAAAGTGTATTCGCAAGCTGATACTAATAGTAAGGTTTTATTGACACTAGATCTTAATACAAAGTTGAATTTATTAGGTGAAGGAGAAGATACGTGGGAAACAGCAACTGAAAAGATAAATGATAGTGGTGAAAAATATGTTTCAAAACAATATTCAATAATTAACTGGTATAAAATTGCTATAGCTAGTGGAGAGGCTTATATCTTAGCTTCAGATATTGCTACTCATTCTTTTACTAATGATAAAAATCAAATAGTTTATTTTATAGTTACGGAGTATTCAACACAACATAACCCTGGTGGCAATAGCTTTACTGTTTATAAATTCAACAAAAAGAAAAACCTTTTTGTTGACACTTTAGTTAGTAAAGATATAAGAGGTGATGTGATTCAGTTTAATAATATTGGTTGGAAAAATGTGGATGTACTTATTCACGCTAAAATGATAAATGCTTATTGTGGAGGAGGGGAGAGTGATGCGTTTATTGTAGATGCTAACAATAAGCTATCAACACTTATAAATACAAGCTCGAATGCAGATGACGGGAGTGCCGATTCTTATTGTTCAAGTGTCTGGTTGCCTATGACTAGAAATAATAAAGTTCAACTTATTGCTAATGGGGATACTGATAGTCTCTTTATTGCTTTTTCAGAGAAATTAAACGTTTATCCTTTTCCTAAAGAAATTACGGTTCCTAAAAAAGAACTTGTTGTATATAACGAAAAAGAATACAAAAGTATTTATAATAAAAAAGGTGAACCTCTTGTTAATGTAGATGGCTCCTATAAATATAAAAAGACAAGAGATAAAACTATTTATTATAGATGGAATGGAAAGAAATTAGTTAAATTAAAATAAAGTAAAGATGAATCGTAAATTATTGATTCAATACCCTGAGAACAATCCATTTGATTTTGTTGATAAAGGAATTATAGATTTAGATAATGCCATTAATGAGTTTAACAGTTTCGACTGGGAGCTTCAATATATGAAGATTGAGAAAAGAACGGTTCAGAGGCTGACATCGGCAAATCCCTCTATCATTTTTCAAAATATTGAAAGGAATGAATCACTACAGATTAGTGGAGATACAAAAGGTAACTTTAGTATATGTCATCAATTGGATGATAAATCAGGTAGCGATTTTATTTCGGAAGACATTACTAAGAATAAGGATGATATTGAAGTCATTGATTACATCATTGCTTTTTATAACAATGAATTGGATATTGAGTTAAATATTGATAATGATACTCCTGAAAAGAATATTGAAATAGGTAATCACAATCCCAGAAGGCTTATAACTTCTAATTTATGGTATTTGCTTATCCCTTTTCCGGTCATATTGCTTTTAATAGTACTCGATAAAATGATTAATCTCCTCCTTGTCATTTATATTATAAGCTTTTTTTATGCTTCGTTACTATTAACTTTTTTCCCGTTTATAGTTGTCTTTCTACAATATTTATTCAAACCCAGAATTAATTCAGCTACTATTGACACTGAAAAAAGCGCTTTAATACTTTATTATCCTGATTATAATATTAAGATACTTAAGTCTGAGATATTACAATGTGTTTATACATCCACTTCTAAGAGTAAAAACATATGTAATTCTCTGAGAAATCTGATAATTACATTAAAAGATAATCAGCAACACATTTTAACAACATTAACATTTACTGAGGCTGAACTATATTCAATACTTGATTCAATCAATGTAAATTATTATATAAATGATGTCTATTTGCCTTTTATTAAGACTACTATTTTTCAAGAGGAGTATAATGTTGATTTAAATGATTTTTCAAATAAAGCTGATTTGGAAACTTTATATGCAGATTATCCTGATAGTATGCTAAATGATATTGTAAAAAATGAATTAGATTATCAACCGGAGGCTGTAAAGATTGCAAAGAACGAGCTTAGGAAAAGAAATCATATCTCCGGAAGGGAATCTTAAAAGAATAATCAAAGGGCTAAAGAGCTGTTTTAAATAGTTTATTTACTCTATATAACAGCAAATATTATTTTTACTTAAGTGGATAATAAGTTGTCTCTTCTATTTTTATCAAAGATATTTATAGCAAATTTACTATATTACCTAAGCATTCAAATCTCAGATAGAATCCTAAACAACTCTGTTTAGACGGTTTTGTCCTAGACAATGACTTCCTAGAGCTAGACAATGACTGTCTAAACCTAGGCCATGACTGTCTAGTCCTTGACAATGATTATCTAAAGCTAGACAATGGCTTCCTAGGGTTAGACAATGACTTCCTAGACCTAAACCGTGACTGTCTAGACCTAGGCAATGTCATCCTAGAGCTAGACTGTGACTTCCTAGAGCTAGACCATGGCAGTCTAGGCTTAAACCGCTTTTTTGAAAATCTGAGGTGTGTTGTTTTGATAACTTTTTGTTATTCCATAAAATACAAACAAGGTAATAGTAAGCTGTTTTTTTAAAAAAAAAGTATATAATCATAATTTAAATTAGTTTTAAACACTTCAAACTTCACATTTCTTGCCTGCCGGTAGGTTAGGTAAGTATTTTAGTACTTCTGTCAATTCATAATTCATAATTCATCATTCATAATTATTTTCTTACCTTTGCAGCCTATTAAATCAATAATTAGTTTAGATATTTAAAATGTCGAATAAAGCAGTAATACTAGCAGATGGTCAGTTTCCTCAGCACAATATACCTCTGGATATTCTAAAATCAACAACAGAGATTATTTGTTGTGATGGTGCTACTGTTAAGTTATTTAATGTCGGTATCGAACCTAAATATATAGTTGGTGATTTAGATAGTATCCCCTCAGATTTAAAGCTTAAATATGCTGATAGACTTCATCATTTCCCTGATCAGGATACGAATGATCTTACTAAAGCAATTAATTTTTGTATAGATAAAAATTATGATACAATATATATATTAGGAGCTACAGGATTGCGGGAGGATCATACGTTGGGTAATATTTCTTTATTATTAGCTTACGCAATAAAAGGGATAAATGTATTAATGCTCACAGACTTTGGAACGTTTACACCTTTACTTTCTTCAGGAACATTTCAAAGTTACAAAGGACAGCAAATATCTATCTTTCAATTAACATCTGATACATTAATAACCACTAAAGGACTGATGTATCCAATAGAAAACCGATCGTTACTTAAGTGGTGGCAAGGCACTTTGAATGAAGCATTATCTGATTCTTTCGAAATTAGTTTTGATAAAGGAGAGTTAATTGTCTTTCAAACATATTAATCTTTGATTCCTGATTGGAAAGCAATGTAAATATTAGATTTCGTTTAAAGGTTTTCTCTCTACAGTTGGGTTCTTCTTATAATCAGTTACTGATATTCCTGTAATAGTTTTAAACTGGTTAGAAAGGTATTGCACACTGCTGTATCCCATCGAAAAGGCAATTTCACTTAATGTAATTTCGCCATATTCAATCATCTCTTTTACCTTTTCAATCTTATTAAGAATAATATATTTCTCGAGAGTATTGGGTTCATATTTAGAAAAAAGAACAGAAAGATGTTGGTAAGAATAACCAAGCTTTTCAACCAGATAATCAGAGTTGCGGATAATAGAGTTCATGTTGTTTGCATAATGTATAAGCTCAACAACAGCAACTTTAATCTGTTCAACAAGTATTAAATCCTTGTTTTTAACTAACTCAAACCCGTTATCTTCTATAATCTTTTCAATTCCATCAGCGTTTATCTTCTCATCATCAAAAGTTATTTCAGCTTCGCCGAGATTTATACGCTCAACCATAACACCATGCTGCTCGAGTTCTTGTTTAATAACCCGAATACAGCATTTGCATACCATAAACTTAATATGTAAGGTGTCGCGTATAATCATTGTCTAAATTAAATCGCAAAAGTAATAAATATTCTAATATTAATACTGCTGAACTTCATCGTAAACAAAAGAAATAGAAATACCGGCCATCTTAAACATCTCTTCCGACTCAGCACCGGCGTGGTATTTGCGTTCGCAAACAACTCTTTTAATACCACAATTAATAATAAGCATAGCACATGTACGGCAAGGTGTCATCCGACAATAAAGAGTTGAATCTAATAAAGATATACCCAGCTTAGCAGCCTGGCATATTGCGTTTTGCTCCGCATGAACAGTACGCATACAATGCTCAGTTATTTTATCATCCTCATGAACTACCTTCTTAAATAAATGTCCTATGTCATCACAATGAGGCATCCCCATTGGGGAGCCAACATATCCTGTAACCAATATTTGCTTGTCGCGAACAATAACACAGCCACTTCTACCTCTATTGCAAGTAGCTCGTTTGGCAACTGTATTTGCTATCTCTACAAAGTATTCATCCCATGAAGGGCGAACATATTTTTCTTGTTCCATTGTATTCTTCTAATTGTTTTTAATAAGATCAAGCACCTTTCCAACTTCTGAATAAAGCTCTTCTATAGAGCCATTGTTGTCAAATTTATAGTCAGCCATCTCAATACATTTTCGAAGGTTCTGCTTGTTTGGATCATTTGAATTCATTTCGCGCAGTTCATTCTCAACAAATGTATCAAAATTAATATTATCCGTCTCCGAATTGCGTTTCACTATCCTTTCATAACGCTTTTCGGGAGTAGCATCAATTGCAAACAGGACAAAATTATCCTTTTCTCTCAATGAATCAATCTCTCCGGGGGTTCTTATGCTTTCAATCACACAATTCTTTTCACTTTCTTTAGCTTTGTAATAAAGCTGATCTGTAACATAGGAAGGTGTGTACTTAGCACGCAATTCATTTGCTATAACAACCATACTATCACGGTTAACAGTCATGTTTCTTGCCTCAATAAGTTCGATAAGATAAGACCTTACTGAGAAGTGTCCAAAATTATTTTTCTCTGTCAAGTATTCAACGATAGTTCCTTTTCCTGCACCTATAGTGCCTGTTATTCCAATTATAAGCATCGTATTTATTAGCTTTGTTAAGTTGACTTATTTGTTAACAAAAGTAATTAAATAAAGTTAGAACAAGAAATTTATTTTAATTTTGCAGAATAATTTAATATCGAAAACATGAATGATATATATCCATTAAAGTTTGAACCCATTTTTAAAGACAAGATCTGGGGTGGTGATAAAATTAAAACAAAATTAGGACTTGATTTTGATCCATTACCCAACTGTGGGGAGGTTTGGGTGTTATCAGGTGTTGAAGATAATGCATCTACTGTTACAAATGGTTTCCTCGAAGGCAATGAATTGAATGAACTCGTTGAGGTATTTATGGGAGACCTTGTCGGTGATAATGTTTACAATAAGTTTGGAAACGAATTCCCTATTCTTATAAAGTTTATTGATGCCAATGATTATCTTTCAATTCAGGTGCATCCCGATGATGAACTTGCAGCTAAAAGACATTCAGGCTTTGGCAAGAGTGAGATGTGGTATATAATAGATGCTGACAAAGATGCCGAACTTATTACAGGTTTCAAACATAAATCTAATAAAGAAGAATACTTAAAGCATTTAGAAGATAAGACTTTAAAGAATATCTTAAATTCAGAGAAGGTAACTAATGGAGATGTCTTTTATATTCCTGCAGGAAGAGTTCACGCATTAGGACCGGGCTTACTTTTAGCAGAGATTCAACAAACCTCTGACACAACTTATCGTATTTACGATTGGGATAGGGTAGATGATAAAGGAAATCATCGTGAACTTCATACAGAACTAGCTTTAGATGCAATTGATTTCGATTTTCATGATGATTATAAAACTATATATTCCGATAAGGTAAATAAGACTGTTACACTTGTTAATACTCCTTTTTTTAATACTAATATTATTCATCTCACAGCTATGATTGAAAAAGATTATGAAGAACTCGATTCTTTTGTAATTTACACTTGTACTGAAGGAACTTTTGAATTAATATATGATAATGAAATAATGAGTGTTTCTAAAGGAGAAGTTGTTCTAATCCCTAATATTATAAATAAAATAAAGTTAAAACCTTTAACACCATCAAAGATTCTGGAAACATTTATTATCTGTTAACATTAAAATAACATTAGCTAAGAAGCCTGAAAACACATTGTTTGCTTTAGTATTAAATTTAATAATAATATAATAATTAATTAAAAATATTTTGGTTTGATTTAATTTGTATATTTGCAAAAGATATGGAAACAAAAATAACAAGAATCATTTACTTAACAAACATTTCGTGTTTGTTGATACAAAGGGAATTGTTGGAGAATAGACTTGAGATGGCTAAGCTACTAACCAATAAAATTGTTGTAGTTCTTACCACTGCATACAGAAAAGGCTATGTAGAATACAACGATACGTTTAATGACAAGAATATTACTAAACTTATTGACTTAGGATTTATTTTCATTAAAGAAGTTGATAATGATAAGCTCGAACAATTAAAAGCTGATAATCTAAAACACTACGAACATAACCCACTGCACTTTACTGAAACTCTTAACTTCGAACTTACTTACGAATGTAATTCAAAATGTCCACATTGTCTGTTGAAAACTCAAAGACAATCTTTTGAAGGTCAAGAATTATCTTTTGAAGAAATAAAGAAATGTATTGCTGATTCATACTTTGCAGGCATTATTCGTAATGGTATTAACTTTACAGGTGGTGAAGCTCTTCTAAGTAAAACTAATATCTTTGAACTTATTGAATATGCATCATCTTATGGTATCCCTACACGTCTTTATACTAATACTTTCTGGGGAAATAAAGTTGTGTTTACTGCTGGCACCAAAAGATTTTCTACTCCTTTAGCTTTAGTAAGAGCTCTAAAAAGTTATGGATTATCTCATCTAGCCATAAGTTTCGATTCGCGTTTAGATAAAGAGAAAGAAGGTGTTAAGCAATTGGCTTCTGTTGTTCATGCTTGCGAAACGGTAGGTTTAAGGTATGAGTTAGTGGCTACTCGTGATACTAAAGAAAAATTAGATTCTTTTATAAGTTATCTGAAAAAGACAGATACGCAAGAACTTAAATATATGACAACAGTTGTGAATGATCTTGTTGATATGGGTGGTGTTAATGATATCTTTCACAAGAAAGAATTTACGGCTTCTTTAACTGAACTAGTTCATCAAAGTCATTGTAAGATTAAAGGTTATTATAGCCCAACTACTTTAACTGTTAATCCTGAAGGTGGAGTTCGCTCATGCTTATATGGTTTGGGGCTTGATAATTTAGGAAGTATAAGGAAAAGCAGTTTTATTAATATTATTAATAGAATTCATGATAATGATGTTTCAAAAGCTTTTTCGCAAGATAATATTAAAGAATATTCTGATAAGCTCTTTGAGCCGTTTAAACATTTATACATCCCTTTTGAGCATCCTTGCACTGCATGTGTTTTGATTGCAAGACTTATACAGGAATATCACCGCTCAAATGACCCGGAAAAACTTACTGCTGATGAGCTACTAAATATAAATATGAAGATAGCAAAAGAACTTAATCTGCTTAAGACCGATTTACCGATCAATTAGTTTAAAATTATCTCTTTTTTTAGCTTCTTTTTAATCATTTAAACTTTACTGCGCAATGTCAGTATCTTATTGTGATAATCTTTTTGCTTTTAATCGTTTCCTTACAAGAGAAGTAAACATTGGCAATATTCCTATGGGAGGAGCTAATCCTATTCGTATCCAGTCGATGACTAATACTGATACTATGGATACTGAAGCTACGGTTTTGCAATCTGTCCAAATGATTAAAGCAGGTTCTGAATACGTTCGCATCACTGCTCAGGGAATTAAAGAAGCGAATAATCTAGCCGAAATAAAGAATCAATTACTTCAAAAAGGATATTCAACTCCGCTTATCGCAGATATTCATTTCAATCCTAAAGCCGCCGAAGTAGCTGCTGCAATTGTTGAGAAAGTTCGCATCAATCCCGGCAACTATGTTGATAGAAACATAGGAAAGTTTCATTTTACTGACTTGGAATATAATGATGAACTTAAGCGTATTGCCGATCGTTTATTTCCATTGATAGCTATTTGTAAACAACATCATACAGCTATTAGAATTGGAACCAATCATGGTTCGTTATCCGAAAGGATAATGAGTCGTTATGGTGATACTCCAAAAGGGATGGTCGAAAGTGCTATGGAGTTCATTACTATTTGTAAAGGTTTTGATTTCAATGATATTATTTTGTCGATGAAATCGAGTAATATTAAAGTAATGGTTCAGTCAACAAGACTGCTTGTAGCCAGAATGAAAGAAGAGGGGATGAATTATCCCATTCATTTGGGCGTTACCGAAGCAGGTGATGGTGAAGATGGCAGGATAAAATCAGCAGGTGGGATTGGTGCTTTACTTCAAGATGGGATTGGTGATACTATTAGAGTTTCGCTTACCGAAGATCCTGAATTAGAATTGCCTGTTGCTCGCAAGATAGTTGATTTTACTAAATGCAATTCATCAAATCAAAATTTAAGCACTGAGCCTTATCTTATAGATCCTTTTAATTATAATAAGAGAAATTCAATATCAATTAATAACATAGGTGGTAATAATCCGGTTCAGATTTATCTTTTAGAAGATTTAAATAAGGAGACTACTTCTAAAAACTATTTAATTGTAACTAAGTCGTCATTGCGAGGAGGAACTCCGAAGCAATCTAATGATAGTAATCAGAAAATAG
>TBL_comb47_HYPODRAFT_10006988_pt1 | contig 12017 bp, 7 predicted proteins | sample TroBogypolimnion_40_FD_10682 | JGI IMG/M metagenome (IMG submission 10682) | reverse complement strand
CGCGGGGGAAACGGTGTCGCCGTCGAAGATCTCCAAATGGACTTGCTGCCGGCCCGCGAGGTCTCGGCCGCCGAGGATGCCCCCCAGGAGATCGTTCATCCGGTAGGGGCTGTAGACCCAGCCGATGAGGGCCGCGCGCCGCTGCGTCTCGGTCTCATGGGGCATTTCCTGGTGGTAAACCGGCACGTACATCAAGGTGCCGGCCTGGACGTCCTCCTCGGTTTCCTGGACAAGGACGACCTTGCCCGAGAGGGCGGCCGCATCCTGGACCATGGCCCGCTCCATGGCCGCCCGGCGGACCGGTTCACTGAACATGTCGAAGCCAAGGGCGCGGAGATTGCGGCCGGTGAAGGGTTCGAGATAAACGATCGAGGAGTAGATCTCCCGCTCCGCGGCCGGTCGCACCTGGTAGGTGGGGAACCCTTGGGCGCGGATCTCGGCGACATGCTGGGCCAGGCGGCCGCGAGGGATCCTCAAGGCGAAGCCCAGGCCCTGGATGCCCGGCAGCTCCCGCTCGACCCGCTGGCGCTCGGTAAAATCGTGCCACTCCTGCCGCGTCACCCCGCCGGCGTGCTCGACGAAGGCCGCGCCGCTGCGCAGGATCTGTTCGTGGGCGCTGAGCCGGGCGTGGATCTGGTCGCCGATTTCCTGGCAGCGGAACTCAAACTCGTGTCGGGCTTCCTGGTCGGCATGCGCCTTGAGGTAAGCGGCCGCCAGGGCGGTGGCGGCCAGCCCGGTCGCCAGGAGCGCCCAAGCCTGCCAGATCCCCCGGCGACCCGACTGCGCCGCGGTGGCGCTCTCCGAGGGGGGCTTGACCCTCGGAGAGGGTTGGGGAAGCGCACCGGGGCTTTCGGCGCTCACGCCCCGGCCCTTTCCACCGGCTCGGCCCCCTCCAGCTCCGGCGGGCCGGCGGGCGTCTCGAGCCGTCGGACGGCCGAAAAGCCGTCCGGCACGCCGCACCCCAGGGGGCCCGCGTCATCCGCGGCTTGGTGGATCGCTAGAATTCTCATGAGTATCCCGTCGGTCTGCCACTTCCATCGCCCGATCGTCGCAGACTAGCCGACAGTAAACAGCATGGCGAGGGCGGGGGACACCAGATAATCTACCATCTACATGGTATACCGGGCTCGGATGCCTTCCGCCAAGCCGCAAGCGGACCGGCCATGGGGACATGATGCGGCGCCTTGTTGGCATTCATGTCCCCGCCGCACGCTCCGTAGGAGCATCCTGTTTATAGCCCTCCCCCGCAACCATGACGGCAAGCTCCGCCAGGAGAGGCACATCCCTCGGCCAGGGTTTGGCCCCGTGCCGCTCCTGACGGAGCTTGAACTGGTGGTTGGGGCGGTCGGTGCTATAACCAGGTCGCTCCCGCCGGAAGTGGGCGGCCAGGTCCAAGCCGGTGAATGCCCCCCGGCATGACCATGTCGGAGAGCAGCAAGTCAATGCGGCCGGGGTGCTCCTGCCAGACTTGCCGCGCCTGCCGCCCGTCCTCTGCCTCCAGCACCGTGTACCCCCACCAGGAGACCACACTCCAGGCCGTTCGGGGTCAGGGTCATCCGGATCCGCGTCTGGATTGGCGCCGGGCTCTTGGTCACCAGCGTCCCAGTGTGAAGTAGGCCAGGGGGGCGAAGTCGTAGAGGTCGGTGTAGCGCGCGCTAGCCTCCTCCAGGCGCGCCCGCGTTTCGATGAGTTCCTCGTTTTGGATCTCCAATTCGGCCTGGCGGATCTTGAGTTCCTGGATCAGCCGCTGGAGATCCTCCGGTGAGGCGAGGCCCGGCGGGGGTACCGGGCGGGATGCGGCCCGCTCCCGCGCGCGGCGCCGCAGTTCGGCCGCTTTAGCCGGTTGGCCGGCGCTCACGGGTGCTCTTTCTGATCCGCCCTCGCCCGGGCGGGTGACCGGCCCAGGGGCTGGGCCTGCCCCGCCTGCCGGGGTTGCAACACGACCTCCGCCTGGCGCAACACCTGTTTCAAAGTGTTGACCACCTCCGGTGGCGCGGCCCCGTCAGTCGCGGGGTGTTCGAGCACCGGCAGAGCCTCGCGCACCGCCACTTCGAGTGCCTTGGCCGGCCCAACATCGAGGAAGGTAATGACCACCCCGTCAATGCGATTGTCCTGTGTGCGGTACGGGAGGATGCGGACGGTGAACCAATGCCCCTCGCGCCCGCGGACCTGACGTTCGTGCGAGACGAGTGAGCGCAGGGACTCCCGGGCATCCTCGGCCAACTCGGGATAGTCCAACTCGCTCGCCAGGTCGGTGATGAGCCGGCCGGTGTCGCCGGGGATCAGCTTGATCAGCCGTGCCGTCTGCGAGGTAAAGCGCCGCACGCGCAGTTCGGTGTCCAGGAACAGCGTGGCGATGTCGCTGCTGTTGAGCATGTTACTCAGGTCGTCGCTGGCGCGCCCCAACTCCTCGACCTTGCTCCGGAGTTCGTGGTTGGTGGTCTGCATCTCCTCATTCATGGACTGCATCTCTTCCTTCGAGGTCGTCAGTTCCTCGTTGGTGCTCTGCAATTCCTCGTTGGTGGACTGGAGCTCTTCGTTGGCGGACTTGAGTTCCTCCTGCGAGGCCTGCATTTCCTCGCGGGTGTTTTGCAGCTCCTGGCGGGCGTGTTGCAGTTCCCGGGCCAAACCCGTCAACTGGACGTCCGTGGCCGACGATTGCCGGGCCCGGCCGCGCGCCTTGGGCGCCACCGGCGTGGTGGGGTTCTCGAAGACCACCAGTACCAGGCCTCGGCCGCTGCCGGCCTCGGTCACCGGTTGGACGCGAATATCCACGACGGGCGCTCCGCGGCCAATCCCTGCCGGAACGGCTTTGAGGGTGACCTCGTGGTTCTGGCGGACGGCCTTGTGAAAGGCCTCATTGAGGGCCACGTTCAGAGTGGGTCGGGCCATGGCGAAGAGGTTGAGATTGGCCTTGCCCGCGGGCGGTTCCAGGTAGGCCCCCGTCTTGCCGCTGAAAAAGAGGATGTCCCCCTGGCTCGTGGTCAGCACCGCCGCGGGGGCATAGTGCTCGAGCAGGCGATTGGCGATCGCTTGGAGGTTCGGCACGGCCGGCAGCGGTCGGGTGAGCGCGGGGAGTGCCGCGGGAACGCTGGTGGTGGCTCGGACCAGGCCGGCGGGAAAATCGATCTGATCCACCCGGGGGTTCGCCCCGGCCCGGCGGTAGATCCGCGTCTTGCCGGGCAGCGGCTCAAACAGGTCGGTCGCCCCGCCGACGGACTCGGCGCTGCCCAGCACCAGAACGCCCCCCGGATTGAGGCTGTAGTGGAAGAGCGGGATGAGCCGCTTCTGCAACTCCAACTCGAGGTAGATGAGCAGATTCCGGCAGCTCAGCACGTCGAGCCGCGTAAAGGGGGGTTCCATCACCAGGTTCTGCGGGGCGAAGATCACCATCTCGCGGATCTCCTTGGCCACCTTGAAGCCGGCCCCCTCCTCCGTGAAGAACCGACGCAGCCGAGTCGCGGAGACATCCGTGGCGATGTTCGCCGGGTAGTAGCCCACCCGGGCCTTGTTGATGGCGTCTTTGTCGAGGTCGGTGGCGAAGATCTGCAAGGACACGCGGGCGCCGGGGGCCGCCTGCTCCAGCGCTTCGCGGAAGACCATGGCCAGCGAGTAGGCTTCCTCGCCGGTGGAACAGGCGGGGACCCAGGCCCGCAAAATGCCCCCGTCCGGCCGCTGCGCCACGAGCGCCGGGAAGATCTCCGCTTTCAACTGTTCCCACAACGGCGGCTCCCGGAAGAAGCTGGTCACCCCGATGAGCAGTTCGCTGAAGAGCAGATCCAACTCCTGCGAGTTCTCCCGCAGGAAGCGGATGTAGTCGGTGATCCGGCTCAGTTGTTGCAGGCCCATGCGGCGCTCGATGCGGCGGTAGAGGGTGCTCTTCTTGTACAGCGAGAAATCGTGGCCCGTCCGGATGCGCAGCAGGAGCACCACCTTTTCCAATCCCGTAAGGTCCGCATCCTCGAGACTCAACCCGCTCCGCGGCTTGAGCACCGGGACATGCTGTAGGTAGTCGAGGATCTTCCCCGGAAGCTCCTGGGGCGTCGCCACCACATCGGCCAGACCCGCATCGATGGCGCTCCGCGGCATCCCGTCACACTTGGCCGAGGCCGGGGATTGGACAAATACCGCCCCGGCTTTTTCCTTGATAGCGCGCAGGCCCAGCGCGCCATCCGAGCCCATGCCCGAGAGGATCACCCCGAGGCTCCGCTCCTGCTGGTCGTCTGCCAGGGAGCGGAAAAAGAAATCGATCGGCAAACGCAGACCCCGTCCCCCGGCCGGCTCCAGCAGGTGCAGCACCCCGTTGAGGATCGACAAATCACGGTTGGGCGGGATGACATAGACCCGATCCCGCTGCACCTTCATCCGATCGGTGATCTCGACGACCTTCATGGGCGTGGCCCGTTGGAGCAACTCCACCATCATGCACTTCCGCGTCGGGTCCAGGTGCTGGACGATGATAAACGCCAATCCGCTCGCCGGCGGCACCCGCTCCAGGAATCCCACCAGCGCTTCCAGCCCCCCGGCCGAGGCGCCAATCCCCACCATCGGAATGGCCTCAACGGCCGGCAAGCCCTCGGTCGCTGCGGGCGCCGGTGCGGGTGACGCCACGGGGCGTTGGGCGGCAGCCTTTGGACTTCGGCGACGGGTGGATGGTGTTTTCACAATTCGGCAATCCCACTCCTTTTATTAAAAGCCGGTCATTAAGAAAAGCAATGCTTTTGTTGCCGCGGAGGACACCGGGAGTGCGTCGAGCTCCGGTTATCGCAAGCGTGGTACCCCATTAACAGCGGGCTGAAGCCCACGGTATTTATGACCGGGCTTTCGCGGGCCCGCGCCATCCCGTAGCGCACCTGCCTGCGGCCGTTGCGACTAGGATTTAAAAGGCGGTCCCTTCCCCTCGTCTCGAAGGGACTTTTGGCAATAGTCCGACGTTTCAACGTTGGGTAGCCCCCTGCCAAGTGGGACGAAACTCTTTGACCGCTCCCCGGCGGGCCAATAGCTTGGGCGCATGAGCGAAGTTACGCGCCTGCTCGGTGAGATGCAGGCCGGCGATCCCGCGGCGGCCGAAAAGCTGCTGGGGCTGGTCTATCCCGAGTTGCGCCAAATGGCCGGGAGGCTCATGGAGCACGAGCGCCCCGGTCATACGCTGCAACCGACCGTGCTGGTCCATGACGCCTGGATGCGGCTGGCCGGCTCGCCGGAGAAACAGCAGGAATACCCCTGGGCGGACAAGACGCATTTCTTTCGCACCGCTGCCGCCGCGATGCGGCAGACCCTGACCGACCACGCCCGGAAGCGAAATCGCCAGCGCCGCGGCGGGGGCCAAACCCACGTCAATCTCGATGACGTGGATGTCGCCGCCCGCGTGGACGACGGCACGCTGCTGGCGATCGATGAGGCCTTGCAACGACTCGCCGCCAAGGACAAAGACAAAGCCGCCTTGGTGGAGTTGCGTTTCTTCCTCGGCATGAGCGTCCCCGAGGCGGCGGCCATCCTCGGCTTCTCCCCCGCCACCGCCAAACGCCATTGGAATCTGGCCCAAGCCTGGCTTTATGCCGAGTTAAAGAACGCTTAAAGCTGGCCTGGTTCCGTGCTTTCTCCTATATCCGAGCCAGTACTCATGCCCGGCAGCCCTGACAATTCGGACTTTGGTCCGGTCGAGACCATCTTCCAGGCGGCACTCGATCTCGTGGACGAGACCGAACGCCGGGCCTACCTGTCTGAGGCTTGCGCTCATGCGCCCGCGCTCCGCCAGCGCGTCGAGGAATTGTTGAACGCTCACCGCGAGGCGGCGGCACGCGGGACTTTTCTCCCCGAACACCGCCTGGCCGTCCGGTTTGAAAAGGCCGGCGACCGCATCGGTTCGTACACGCTCCTCGAGGAACTTGGCGCCGGTGCCTTCGGGGTGGTCTGGCGGGCCAGTCAGGAAAAACCCTTCCGCCGGGAGGTCGCCCTCAAGATTATCAAGGCCGGCATGGACACCGCCCAGGTGATGGCCCGTTTCGAGGCCGAGCGCCAGGCACTGGCGCTCATGGACCACCCCCACATCGCCAAGGTCTTCGATGCCGGAGCGACCGAGACCGGGCGCCCGTACTTTGTCATGGAATTGGTGCGCGGCGGCCGCATCACCGATTACTGCGACGAGCACCACCTCCCGACCCACGACCGGCTGCTCTTGTTCGCGCAGGTCTGCCGTGCCCTCCAGCATGCCCACGCCAAAGGCGTGGTCCATCGCGATATCAAACCCTCCAATGTCCTGGTCTGCCGCCCCGACCCCGGATCCTTGGGAACGCCCAAGGTGATCGACTTCGGCATCGCCAAGGCCGTGGACCATCGTCTGACCGAGGAGACGATCGTGACCGCCACCGGGCAATTCCTCGGCACCCCGGCCTATATGAGCCCCGAGCAGGCGGGCATGAACGGCCAGGACATCGATGCTCGGAGCGACCTCTACTCGCTCGGCCTGCTGCTCTACGAACTGTTGACCGGCCGCCTGCCCGTCAGCCCGGCGGAACTTCAGCGCCTGCCCCTGGATGAAGCCCTGCGCACCATCCGGCAAAAGGAACCGCCGCCCCCCTCAACCCGGTTGGCCGCCCTAACGGACCGCGAACGGACCACGGTGGCACAATGCCGCCAAACGGAGCCCGCTGCGCTGCGCCGCCTCCTCCGCACCGAACTGGATTGCGTGGTGATGAAATGCCTGGAGAAGGACCGGGCGCGCCGGTATCAGACTGCCGGTGAGTTGGCCGAAGACATCCAATGCCACCTCGACCACCGACCCCTGCGCCAGGCCCGCCCGCCCGGCCTCTGGGCCCGCCTGCGGAGAATGCTGGGCCGGCCTAAGGCAGCCGGCGCCGCGGGGTGCGCCGCTTTGGCCAGCCTCGCCCTCCTCCTCACCTGGAACCACTCCCGCCAAACCGAATGGCGCCAGTTCCCCATCCGGGTCATGGGCTATGACCAGCCCTGGGATTGCTTCTGGTCTGGGATGACTTGGGCCGGCACCAACGGGTGGCTAATCGGCGCCATCGATCCTCAGGGCGGCGGCGATCACCTGAACATAGGGAAAGGGGTGCTCCTCCAAACCACGGACGGGGGCCGCCATTGGGCGGAGTTTAACGTGACCAACATCGAATCTGGAACCGGGACCAACGGGCATTACCACAACGAGGTCTGGACTCAGGTAGGGCCTCTTACCCAAGTCCACATCGAAGCGCCCTTAGAGCGCGACGGCCGAACGCGACGGACCAATGGGTTGCTCGCGAGCTGGACTGGGATCTACGCCACCACCAACGCGGTCAGCCCCACCGCCAAATGGTCCCGACTCACCCCACGACCGGACCTACTCTCCAACTTCGGCCGGTTTGAGGGCCTGATGAAAGCCGAGGGTTTCCCGGGGATTTATGCCTTCGGCTGGCAAGGCATCGCCCATGGCGGCGAGGGTGAGGATTGGCAGGTTGAAAAAGAAACGGGAGATTATCCCATTTATGCCCTGGTGACATCGGGCAGCGATCTCTGGGCGGCGGGAGGTGGCGGCCAGGATGAGAGCGGAGGCACCGGCGCCAATAGCCCTGGGGCCATCTACCGCCAGCGCCGGCAAAGGAGGGCTTGGGAACCGGTACCCCTGCCCGGAATCCAGTTGCACCCCCGCCAGCATATCCGTGACCTTGTCTGGTGGCAGCAGACCCAGACCCTTTTCGCGGTCGGACCGGCGGGGCTCATCCTGCGGGGATCGCCGGCTGGAGCCAACTGGGTCTGGACACAGCTCCGCTCCGGCACGGTTCAGGATCTGTGCTCTATCACCAGGGATGACAATCTCACGCTCTGGGCCGTTGGCTCCCATGGGACGATCCTCCGGAGCCCGGACCAAGGCGAATCCTGGACGGAGGTGCCAGCCTACCGCGGGTGGTGGCACTCCCGGGTCAGGAATGAGTTGCATCGCATCGTCTTTTTCGGCAACCGAGGTTGGATCCTGGGCGTTAACGTGGTCCTCAGGCTCAACGGGCAGGACTGAAGCCGGGGACTTCGTAACCGCAGGCGTTGGCCCCGATCGATAGCAGGTCGATGCTGAGGGAGTTTTCCGGACCAGCACCACCAATTACCACAGTTCTTCATTTTCATGAGCCGGTTGGGAGCGAAACGACGCCTTATAGCAGTGGGTGCCGGTGCGCGCGCCGGGCGCGCGCACCGGCAAGGGATAACCGATAAAACGCAGCCAGCAGCCTGAAACAGACATGCCTAAACCCGACCGCTACGAGAAACACGTATGAAAACCTGCTTCTACCGGAAGATCCTACTTGGACTGGCCTCGTCTATCCTCGGCTGCGCGTTGCACACCACCCAGGCGCAGCCGGCGATAATCACTCGCCTCGCGGTTCCCTACGGCGGCGGGAGCCTTTCCGCCGTGAATCCCGCGCTCAACAAAATCGACTCAACCCGCAACCGGGTCTATGCCCTGGCCAGTGCCGGATCCGCCAACTACCTGTATATCATTCAGGATCAGTGGGTTGAAAGCGGCGTATGGACCGAAACTGCACCCCTCCCCACCGGGGCGTCCGCCACCGTTGCAGCCTCCCTTCGCGGCCTCATCTATGTGGCGGGTGGCAATAGCACCGCGCCCCTCTCCAGCCTCTCTGCGTACAACCCTATCTCGAACTCGTGGACCACCTGTGCCGCGATGCCCGGGGCGCGCTGGGGCATGGATGGCGCGGGAGTCATCAGCAATAAACTCTACCTGGCCGGCGGCTGGACGGTTTCCCCTCCGTTGCCCAATAACAACCTCTGGGTTTATGATCCGGTGGCGAACACCTGGGACACCACTCGAGCTTCCCTGCCCTTGCTGAGTGCCGATGGGGCCTGCGGCGTGATTAACAATAAGCTCTATATCACCACCCCCAACAACGGCTACAGCGGCCCGGAAAACACCTTCCTGCACGTCTATGACCCGTCCCTGAATACCTGGACCCAGTTGCCGTCCTCACCCATTGGGCACGCGAGCCCGGCTTTTGGCGTGATTGGCACCAAACTTTACGTCGCCGGCGGTTATACCGGCTCCGGGGTCCTCACCGCGCAACTGGATGTTTATGACGCCGCCGCCAACAGTTGGTCGACGAAAGCGCCCATGGCCCGGGCGCTCCTCGGCTGTGCCGGGACGGTGCTCGATGGAAAACTCTACGTTGTCGGAGGCTATGACGGAACCAACAGCTTGAGCGTTATGGAGGTTTATGATCCCACCAGCGATACCTGGACCACCGCCGCCCCCATGATAACCCCGCGCAACCGTCTCTGCGCCGCCAATCTCAATGGGGTCGTTTATGCCATCGCCGGCGGGAATGCCGCCGGCGGTTGTGCCAATACTGAAGCCTATTCCGCTTTGGGTTTGTCCATCATTTCCGCCAATGACCCGCTCATGAAGGCCCCCTTCCACCTGGCGAGTGACGGCTCCAGCTTGTTCGTATCGGGGGTTGGTTCAGGTTCCAGCCAGTATCTATTCCAGGTCCCGGCCACTGGCGGGGCGGCCAGCATTCTCTATAACGCTCTCAGTCCGTGGGAGGTCGCCCGGGTTGGGACCAACCTCTTTTGGATTGATCCGAATGCCGGCCCGGTGACGGACACCGAGATCCTGCGCGCGCCCAGCGATGGGTCCGGCAGCGAGGCCCCGGTTTACGTCGGTTCTCAAGCCGGCCAACCGATCGTTGACGGCTGCGGTCTCACCTCCGATGGGTCCGTGCTCTACGCCTCCGACCAAGTCAACGGCAGCGTCTGGCGCTTGAATCCAGACGGCAGCGGTCTCACCCAGTTGGGTGGCAACCGGTATTCAGGAGGGTTTTCCACCGAGCACTCCAGCGCCATTACCGTCTATCAAGGCCTCCTCTACCTGGTCGATTCGGGCAAACTCGCCGTCAGTCCCCAGGTGGTCAGCATCGCCACCAACGGATCGTCCTTTACCACCCTCGCCTCGGGCGCCCCATTCGTAGGCCCCAGCGGCGTCGCGGTTGGCAATGGGATGATCTACGTCTCGGACCCTGGCGCTAGCAATACTATTTGGCAACTGCCGCTCGGCGGCGGCACGCCCACCCCGCTCATTTCCGGGGCCCCATTCATTCACCTCGCGGGGTTGGTTTTCATCGACGGGACGCTGTACGTTGCCGATGCAGGGGGAGATGCGATTTATGCCATCACTTTTCCCCAGCCCAACATTCTAGCCGAACCCTCCGGTGCCACGGCCGCCAGCGGCGGCACTGCCACCTTGAGCGTCAGCGTCTCGGGTCAGCCGCCGTTCACTTACCAGTGGCAATTCAACGGAGCCGCCCTCCCGGGCGCCACCAATTCCTCCCTGACCATTGCCGGTGTCTCGGCCGCAAACGCGGGACTTTATTCGGTGACGATCAGCAACGCCTGGGGCAGTGTGACCAGCACGCCGGCGAGCGTTGCCGCCGCGGACCTCAAGTTACTGGCCAGCGTCATCGTGAATGGCCTCCCCGGTCTCTCGTATACCGTGCAATCCACCCCGGCCCTCGGCGCTGCGGCAACCTGGACCACCTTGACCAATGTCACCTTAACCACCAATCCCTACATTTACGTGGACTACGGCTCCCTCACCAACTCGCGTCGCTTCTATCGGGTGGTGCCCCAACCCTAGCGGCCGAGCCCATCGTGAGCATTCGATCTTTCGTTCGAATCAGCCAATTTTCCTGAGCCGGTTGGGAGCGAAACGACGCCTTATAGTAGTGGGTGCCGGTGCGCGCGCCGGGCGCGCGCACCGGCAAGGGGTAACCGAAGAAACGCAGCCAACAGCCTGAGAAAGACATGCTTGAGACCGAAAGGTCATGAGAGAACGATTATGAAGACACTGACGCATCACCCATTGACCGCACTGCTGGGCGCGCTGGCGCTCGGCGCCGCCTGCGAAGCAGCCCGCGCCGTAGATTACCACGCCGCCACCGTGCAGGACCTCCAGACCGCCCTCACCCTGGCCGCGGGCAGCAGCGGGAGCAACAACATCTATGTCACCAACGGCTACTACCTCGGCAACTTCAATTTCAACAGCACGAACGTCAACAACCTGACGCTGCTGGCCGAACCTGGGGTCGCGAACACGCAAATCACCATTGATAGCGGGGGGATCGGCAGCTCACTGAACATCAGCGGCACCGCCACCGCCAAAATTACCGTGCAAGGGATGACTTTCCTGCGCAACTGCAATAGCACCGCCCTCGGGGGCCTGCAGATTGCCGGGGGCAACACCACGATCCTGGTGAGCGGTTGCAGGTTCCTCTCGCCGACTAACTCCAGCGGCATGGGATTGAATATTTCTCGAGGGCTCAACGCTACCGTGACCAATTGCACAGCGGCAGGAAACCCGAGCGGTGGGGGTGGAGCGGGCATTTACATAGTGGGCATCACGAACCTGGTAACGGTGCAGAATTGCACGGCAATAACCAATAACTGTGGTGGGATACAGGTTTCCGGTGCGAATGTAGTTGCGATTAGTGGAAACCTCCTAGCCGGCAATTCAGGAGTCAACAGTGCCACCGTCGCGAACGGCAACGGTGCCGGAGTTTTTTGCTCAGGCACGACCATCGCACTCTCTGGTAACACTTTGACCGGCAATTCGGCGAACAATTTCAGCGTGGGTGGTGGCGCTTATTGCACCGGTACAACCCTCACACTTACAGGCAATACCTTCACCGGCAATTCAGCTATCACCGGGGGCCAGTATGGCGCCGGCGGTGGCGCTTATTGCTCAGGAACAAGCATCACACTTTCAGGCAACACTTTTGCTGGCAATTCAGCGGTCCCGTCGGGCGGTGGCGCGGCTTGCACCGGTGGCATTGTCATGCTTTCCAACAACAGCTTCACCGGCAACTCAGCCAACACCGGGGGCGGTGCCCCGTTGACTCATGGAGAAAAGACACCCGGGGGTTCTGAGTAAGCCAGTCGTTCTGAACCCAGGTTCCGGTTTCTGAGGTTTAATATAATTTCGGGTTTTCGATTTCAAGCTAAAACGAGCAGGG
>TBL_comb47_HYPODRAFT_10006987_pt1 | contig 12017 bp, 11 predicted proteins | sample TroBogypolimnion_40_FD_10682 | JGI IMG/M metagenome (IMG submission 10682) | reverse complement strand
GAACTTATATTGACCAGGTGCAGTACAGGATTTTTAAGAAAGGCAGGAAGTGGATGCAGGCGGAGACGCGGACCGGGCGCCCGGCGCGAATTCAGATTGACGAACTGTCAGCCGGTTTTGCCATTGGCGAGTTTTACGAGTTTCCCGCTAAGGTGAAATGCTTTGATTTCGTAGTGCGCTCGACAGACAAAAGGATCCGCAGAACGGATGTTTTTGTCTTGCCCGCCGATTACCGGCCAAACAAGCAAGAGCGCAAATCGACGCTCCGCTACTGCATCGGGGCGGTCCTGGAAGGCACGGCGGCCGGTTATGTCAATAACGCTGCAATCCGCCGAGGGGTAAGGGTAGGGGCAAGTGATTTCCCTGCCCTGTACGCCGAATTTGAAGCCGCTATTTTGCAGGCAATGAACGGGAAAATTGCCATAGACGCCCAGGACGCAATAGGCGCCTTGCTTGGGGCAAAAACCGACCAGGAGCGCGACGAGGCCCGCCGCAGGTTTCACCAGGCCGTTGCCTTGATCGAGAAGCAAGCCGGCAGCCTGGCCGAGTGGTTGAGAGCGCAATTTAACCGGGCGAACCATACGGCGACGTATCCGAAGTTTGAACAACTGACCATGTTTGCCGCGTAACGCGACCAGGAGAAAGCCCGGCCAATAGACGCCGGGCTTTTCTTTTAATGCAGTAAAAATACTTTGTTTTTACGTCTGTTTAAGTAACGTTTTTTCTTGCGTTCATATGTATCATATATGTAAGAAGAACGAGAGATTAAACTTTGCAGAAATGGAGTAATGACATGGCAACTACAATAGACACACTTTATAAGCCGACCACTCTTAAAACTGATACAGGGACAATAGGCCTATTTAGGAGCAAGGTAGAAAAGGATATCGTAGAGGTATATAGGCTGAATGGCGGAGCCAATACTTTACTTGGGAAGGTATTTGTTGGCAGACCGAGTTTTGCACTTGGTGTAAGAGGTAATGTCAATGAGCAAGCAGTATTACAGCTTTACTTTGACGAAATAGAGCGTTTGCGTACTGCTAGGCTGTCGGCATACGGAATTGTTGACCTGGCCTTGCACCTGCTTAAGTCAGGGTCTATCTCGCTTGAGGGGCATAATACGATGGTCGAGTCTGCCAGGGTTTTGCACGACTATGTACATGAGCACGCCGCCAAGCTTAAGCTGTTTGAATCGGTCCCTTATGAAGTGAGCCACCCGAGGGGGGAGCAGGTAAAGGATAGCCCGGACACACCCACAGACGACGACTTGCTGATATGGGAAGTAGCAGGGGATGAAGTTTATTTGTCCTACATTGAAACTGAAACGGTTGAGGTTTTATCATGAGCGGGGGCGAGAAGGTTTTTCTTGATACAGCAGATGGAATGCTTGAACTTTGCCGACGTGGTAGCGGTTCAGGGGCCGTTAATGTGTACCGGATTGATGCAGCCTCTCAGAGAATTTACCTCGGGTTTTCGCTGTGTGCAAAACCAGATACTACGTCGTTGTTCGGTAGGCTTTCTAATAGCGAGTACAAAACTTTAATCCAGTATCTAACCGAGATTATAGCTATGCGGGATGCAGAACATCATGCCTCTATGTTGATATGCTGTGCCGCCGAGCTGGCAGCCTCAACAATCATTGACCCGGAGACGAGTCAGAAACTACAGCAGATTGCCGAGCTGGCGCATCTGATTCAGGAGGAGCAGGGGCTTAGATCGAGCGTTTTTGCTACGGCGCCGACCGTCCTAATACGTTCCAAAATTCGGTTTGCAGAGGGGTTTAAGTGGCGCGACGTTGTAGACGGCGCAGAGGAGATTTATCATACTGGCGTTGGCTTGGCGCCGACGGGTGAGGTGCTATCGTGAGGAAACGTATTAAGAAACCAGGGGCCGAAGAAACGTACAATGTCGGCGGCGCAGACCAGGGCAGCAGCGAAGGTGAGGACTACAACCCTTTTGAACAGACCCCGGAAAGCACCCGGTTTTTAGCTTACATTGACGCAGCACAAAAGGGCGATTTATTTTGATATATGGCATGTTTATTGATGTTTAATGCCAGAAAAAGCTTGACATTACAATGTAACAAATAGACAATATAGACAAGAAAATAAAGCAACACCAGGAGGTGCAAGATGGAAGCAATCAAGAGGAGTTTTTACATGGGGCTTACCCCGCGACAGAATGAAGCAGTAGCTCTTTTCGGGCTTGGCATCTGCCTCCTGGCATCGGCCGCCATTTGTCACTATGGAAATCAGGCTTACGGCATCGGCGCCGGCATCGGGTTTCTGACGGCTGTTTATATCGTTATCAAGGAGTCCTAGCATGGAGTGGATCAACTTCTATGTAACCGACGTTGTGCGTCATGTATCGACAGCGCAACTTTTGGCCGTGACCGCTTACATTGGTTCGACCTGCACCGGCTTTGTTGCCGTAGACGAGGGCAGACGAGACTTTGACTATACGGACCAGGAAGACGGCCCGGATGTTCCCCTTGAGGTTTTTTTTCTGAAAAAGCGGGACGTGACCAAGATAAAGGCCAGCAAGGACAAGGCGGCGCTGATAGCCGAGCTTAACAACAAAATCATACGCTCTAACGTGTCCGCTGTTGGCCTCCTCCTGTATAAAATTGACGAGCTGGCAATGGACACCTTGCCGCTGGATCGTGCCGGCTTGAGTGCAAAGGTTGACACGGAGGCAGTAAGAGCAGCCGGCCGTGAAGTGCAAGACCTGGCAGAGATAAAGCGGCTTGGTGACATGGCAAAAAAGCTGTTGAGCAACGCGGAAGAGATCGACGCCCAGGTATTGCGGCGTTTTGTTTTGCGCCGGCCCCAGGGTGCCGAGCTGGCCGCCCAGGTGCAAAAGTAATGTATGATGCAGCCGGCACCATTGCCGACATTTACGCTTTTTTCGCAGCAAAGGAAGGCGCCGACCCTTCCAGTATCAATAAGGCCGAAACAGCCTTAATTAAATCGCTTGTCTTGATAGGCGGCCCGGCCGCCCTGGACGAGTTACGCCGGCAGCAGGCGGAGAGGGTAGAACTATGGTAACACACCAAAATGTTGCGAGCGGCGGCGGCTGTGCTAACTACTTCATGGCAGCAGAAAAAGGCCTTGACGCCTACCTATCCGCAGAAGAAAAGGGCGAATGGTACGGTAAGGGCTGTGAAGTGTTAGGCCTGGCTGGCGAGATAAAGCGGGATGAATTTATAAACGTCCTTGAGGGCAAAAACGCGGCCGGCGACAAGCAGCTAGTCGGAAAGGAAGGAGAAGGGCGGCCAGTCGGCACCAAGGGTAAGGAAAAGGGCGAGAAACGGTGCGGAACGGACTTTTGCATTGAACTGCCTAAAGACATGTCCGTGATGGTTGAAGAATACGGGGATAAGGCTGTATCAGACTTGTTTGAGCGGGTTGTTAAGGAGGTTTGGGACGATGTAGGGAAGGAAGGGCTTATAGGCTATCGGGAGACGGTTAACGGTGTTACTACCTTTATTCCTACTGATAAGTTTGCGGTAGGCATCTACCATCACGGATATTCTAGGGAAAATGATGCTCTTACACACGCTCACTGTGTAATGCCAAGTACGGTTGAGACGCAAAAAGGCGAGTTTAGAGCTATAGAATTTAATCCTATGGTATCTAACAAGTATTTTGTAAACCAGCTTGTAAGCTCAAAAATGGCTGTAGGCTTGCGGGAACTTGGTAAGGCCACCGAGCAAGGCAAAGACTTTTGCAAGGTTATCGGCACTAACCAGGGCTTGTTAGATGATAAATCCAAAAGATCGAAATCTATTAAAGAGCAGTTGGCCGAGAACAAGGCAAACGGCAAAATGATAAACGCCAAGCACCGGGACCAGACCCAGGCGGCGAACCTTGACACACGCAAGGATAAAAACATGCTACCGCCGGAAGTGCTAGCGGCCAGACGGTTAGACGAGCACACGGCCCGAGGGACCACCCCGGAGCAGGAACAGGCGAACATTGCCGCCGCCGGCCAGAGGCAGCGCGACCACCTGGCCCACAATGAGGTGAAGACCGCCCAGGAGTGCGTATTGCAGGCCGCCAATGGCTTAACCAAGACGGAGGCGCTGTTTGCCCGCAATAACCTGATGATCGATGCCATGAAGAACGGCAACGGTACGTATCAGTACGAGGACATAAAAGCCGCCGTTGCCGAACTGACCAGGGAAGGCAAGCTGCATGAAATGGATTGTGCCAGGGACAGGAAAACCGGCTCCATTAGAATGACCACGCCCGAGCTTTACACCACGGAGCGCGAGGTTATACAGACCATGAGGGACACCAACGGCACTATGCAGGCGCCTTGCACGGTAGAAGAGGCCAAGGCCGCCGTTGCAAGTTTTGAGGCCAGGGAAAGGGCAGAATGGGCGGCTAAAGGCAAAAGCTACAGCTTGACGGAAGATCATAAGAAAGCAGCCGTGCATATGTTGACGAGCACCAACCAGTTTTTGGGTATCCAGGGGGATGCTGGTACTGCGAAGACTACTAGCGTCCTTAAGTGCGTAACCGAGATTTACGAATCAAAGGGGTACACGATTATAGGGTTGTCCAACTCCAACAGGGCCGTAAGTGAAATGCAGAATGGCGCCAAAATGCCGGCCAAGACCATAGCCAGTTTTTCTATCCAGTATGAGCGCAAGGGTGGCGCCGCGTTTATGAGCAATGAAAGCTTTGAGGCCGCGAAGGGCAGGCTTAAGGCGCCACCCAAAACCATCATGATTATAGACGAAGCGTCGATGTTGAGCGCTAAAGATACCCTTGCGATACAAAAGATTGCTGTAGAAACTGGCTCGCAAATGCCTTTTTTGGGAGATAAGGCGCAAATGCCGTCAGTCGGAGCGGCGCCAATGTTTGGCAAGTTGCAGGATGAAAAAACTTTTAGCTGCGTGAAAATAAGTGAGATTTTGCGTCAGAAGCCCGGCACGGTAGAGCGGGAAATTGTTGATGCGCTTGTAGCGAAGAAAAGCGATCTTGCTTTTGAGGTTTTGGGGAATCATGGCATGATCCATGAGATAAAAGACCGTGACGAGCGCATACAGTACGCGGCTAAACTTAGCCTTGATAACGGCAGCGAAAGGCAGCCCGTAATCGTTGATAGGAACGTGGACCGTGTTGACATTAACAATGCAGTGCAGGCGCTCCGGGTAGAGCGCGGGGAGATCGAGGCCGGCAAGGGCTACATTACCAGGCAGGATTTACGATTAAGCCCGAGCGCACAGCTAACGTCTCATAGCTACAGTGTCGGGGATATTGCTATTAACCAGGGCGGCGCCGAGGGTATAAGGAAGGGCGCCGAGGGGCGGATTGTGGAGATCAATAGTGAAGCTAACACTATCGCTGTAGATTTTTACGACAAGAAAGCAGACGCCTTTGACAGAAAGGTAATTGACGTCGGCAGGGACGGTGATAGATTGGCTGTCCACCAGGAGACTATAACTAATTTATCGGCTGGTGATATAGTCAAGCAGACCAAGCCAGATAAAAAACTTGGCGTCTATACCAATGATTTTTTTGAGGTGACCAAGATAGACAGTAAGGGTAACTACTCTATGCAGATGCTAGGCAGCGATAAGGTTGTCAACACGAGCATTAAAGAGAATCCCCACATTACCCTTGGCTATGCCGGCACTGTTTACTGTTTCCAGGGCGCGAGCGGCCAGGTGATTGTCTATGATGAAAAAGGCAGTTGCGTAAATAGTGAATACGTTAAACATTCCAGGGTTACAGACGCACCGGCCCCCGTTGTAACCGGAGACAAAGAAATCTTGATGGAGAAGGCCCGCGCAGAGCTGATAAAATCTTCCACCCTTGGCCTGGAGATCAAAGCGCAGAAGGAGGAGGGGAAGGCGCAGCAGGCGACGGCGACGACCGAGGCAAAGAAGGAACAGCCGGCCATCGTTAAGCTGGCTACTGGTAAGCAGTCACAGGCGAAGCCGGAAAAGGCGCAATCGAAGGCAAAGGCCCAGGAGCAGGAGAAGCCCGCCCAGGCGGAGCCGGTCACGCCGTCAAGGGCATCCTATGCAAAGGCGCTTAAGGCGCAGGTTAAGCAGATCATGGACGGCGCACGCGACTTTTACATGAAGTACAAAGACCCTGCTAAATACGCCGAGCTGAAACAGTTTGCGAGGGACAACGAGGCGAAGATACGAGAGGCACACAGACAGGAGCAGGTACACGGCAATGCAGTTTACCAGGAGCCAAGCCGTCACCTTACCATTGCCGGCCTGCCCGAGGCGCCGCACATCACCCAGGATGTTGTTAAGAAGCTCCACGGCGAAGGCTACGACAGGCTGACAGTGAAAATGACAGACGGCACCCAGGCGACGGTGAACGTACACCAGGAGATAGCCGAGCACCGGGCCATGGAGCGGGAGCACGCCGGCCAGATCAAGCCAGGTATCCCGGTTGTGCGTGACATACAAAAGACCATGGGAGAGCTGGAAAAAGAAACCGCAGCCAAGCCGGCGCCGACGCAGCACGCCGAGGCCGCAAAGTCTTTTGACACCCCGAGCAAGGCCGGCAAGGATGCAGGCCCGGAAATCACAGCCAACGGCACGAAGGTCGAGCGCACCCAGGCAGCACCCGAGACGAACCAGGCGAAGACCGACACCAAGACGCCGACGACACCCGACACCGGGCGCAGCATAGAGAGCGGCAGCAGTAAGACGAGCAGCGACCAGACCACGCAGCAGAGCCAGAAGCAGACGCCGCAAACGAGCCGGGACGGCGGGAAATCAGCCAGTAACGACCGAGGCGGAAGAGGGCGGTAAGCGAAAATAAAAGTACATATTCTAGTGATTTAGCGCACAAAGGGGCAAGATAACTCTTGCCCCTTTGTTTATGTATGGTGTACAATATGGACAATATTAGACTAATTGTCTATTTTGTCTAAATCATGTTTCGCGGGGGCCACAATGGCAGATGATACAACGCAGGGAAGGACGCAGGGACCTAGCCGGGCAGCAGACGGGCCGGCAGGGGAGGGCGGCAGCATCGAGTATGACCCGAAGACGGGCGAATTTACCGAAAAAGGCCCAGAACTGGAGCCTGACAAGATTGTGCTCTACAGCAAGGACTACGCTGTAACCGGAGTTTTTGCAAACGACGCAGAAGCTAACGCTTTTGCGCTGACACCGGAAGGCAAGGACCACGGCGTTATTGCCGAGATCGACGGCACCCTTTACACGGCACATGTGGAAGACAAAGGGACGCCGACAAAGACCGCCTATCACCAGGCCGAACCGGTATTTGTGCAGGGCGAGCAACCGGCGCCGATCATCGAGGCCCCCGAGGTAGTACCCGCAGGGCCGTTTGTGCCAAAGGAATCCCTTTGGGATAAGGTAAAGGATTTTGTTTCAGACAAGAGCGAACAACTGCGCGGGAATCTTCCGACCAATGACGAAAGGATTGAGGCTCTAAACGTAGACCGTGCAGGCCATGAGAGGATAGACGAACAAACCCACCTGGACCCGGACATGCACAAAAACACGGAAATTCTAACCGCCGTGATCGAAAATATGGCACAGCCGGCGGAGATCGTCACGGGCAAAGACCAGGAGGGCACGACACCGGCACCAACAGGCCCGGAGCATACCGCACCTACAGGCCCAATAGTCCAGTCTTTCACAGACAACGAGGCGCCGGCAGCACCCGTGCAGGGCCAGGACGAGCCAGGGGTAATCGTGGTGGCTGAACCGTCAAAAGAGGCGGCCCCCGAGGCAGCGCCGGCAGGACCGACCGACCAGGCCAGGGACGCCGGCCAGGACCAGGGCGGCACGGCACCCACAGAGCGGCCGGGAAATGACGGGTGGACCGAAGAAAGAGAGTGGGCGGAGCAGCAGGCAGATTTTCAGAGGGAAAATCTTGCGGATTTGGGGTTTGACCCAATAACTGGGTGGGGCGACGAATCGGACCTTGAAACCGACATTAGCGACGGAAACGGCGAATTGATTAACTTCCACCTGGAACGGCTGGTGGAAGCAGAAAAGGCCACCATAACGACGGCAGTCACAGAAGGCGAGAAGCAGGAGCCAGCCGTTGACTTGTCGGCTTACGACCTCCCCCGCGACAAGAGCGGAGCGTTGAAATGGGATGATCGTTACATGACGACTGACCAGATAAGCGTTGTAGAGGAAGGGCGCAGGCTAACCGCAATCGGCTACCAGGGCGAGAACGGTAAAGAGGAGATGGACCGCAAGATAAAAATTGCCGAGGGCGGCGAGGTAATCCGACCGCTGAAGGAGCAATTTAGGGAAGCGCCCGAGCAGTTTGCGGCCGACCACATAGATAATTTTCTGGCAAACGGCGGGCGGCAGATCGAGACGGAGCAGCCACAACCTACCCAGGAATCAATTGAAAACCGGGATAATGGCAGGGTTGCTCTTGTCGAGGGCCTGACAGGCCCGGCGCACTTCGACAAGGAAGCGCTGGAGCAGCTACACGCCGCAGGCATCCGGGGTGTGACCCTGGAGCAGGAAGACGGCACCCGTAAAGAGGTAGACGTGCAGGCCGAGCTATCTATTGAGCGGGCGCTTGCTAAGGCGGGCAGCCCAAAGGAGGCGGCCGCGATCCGAGGCCAGGAAAGGGACGAGGCAACCTATACCGAGCTTATAACCGACCTTGCTAAACAGCCCTCCTATGAAGATAACGAGGCGACCAGGGCGAACGTAGGCGAGATACTTAAGGCCGGCCTGCACAATGCAGACGGTGATAAAATCTACGCCGAACAGCAGACCGGCGCCGAGTGGGCCAAGGGCTTTGTTGAAGAAATGGCAGCGCAACGCGGGGAGGCCATAGAGCCGGCCGACCTGGCACCCGCAAAAGCCCTTGAAAGCTACTACTCCACACACCCGACCGAAAGACCGGACGCCGGCATTTTTAGGGCAGAGGCGCCCGAGCAGGCCAAGGAGGTAGGCGTTTTGGGCCAGCCTATCCGAGGCTGGACCGAAGAGGACCGCCCCCGGCTGCACAGCGGCCAGGAGCAGCTAGGCCATTACATCGGCGGCATGGAGCAGGTAAGGGCGACAAACGACACCAGCAAAGGCGGTTTTGGTGATGCCGCATATGGGATGCCTAGCAAGGTTGCAGGGGCAGTGCGGGGCGGCATAAGCGCGGCTAAAGCCGGGTGGAGCAAGCTGACCGGCAAGGGCGCCGAGGGACAGACCGACACCGAACCGGGCTTGAAAAGCAACCAGGCCGCGAACCGCGAACCCGCCCCAGAGCAGCCCAAAGAGCCGGCTTACACAGGCCCAGGCCGTACCCTGATCGTGGAGCCGGGCAGCCGAGACATGCTTAAGGTTGACCAGGGCTTGACGGCCAAGGAATACGCGGCGGCCGACAAGGCGGGATACACCGAAATCCTGCATATCAGCACCAAAGGCGAGCACACCAGGCTTGACGTGCAGGAAGGGCTTGCAAAGGCACAGGGCGAAGCCGGGCCGGGCCTGGAGCAACTTAAAGAGCGAGTCGCCAACACGGCAATGCCGGAAAACCACGCCAAGAGCGGCAACGAGATTTTTTCTGCCAGAATACAGATGAACGAGGTGGAGCAGACGAGAGGCCCGAAAGGTGCCGACCAGGGCGAGCCTGGCCGGGAACTTACCCTTAAAGGCCTGACCCATGAGCCAATGCTTGACGGCGCCAAGTACAAAGAGTTATCAAGTATGGGCTACGACCGCGTAGGCATGGAAGGCGGCCAGCGCCACGACGTACAGAAGGAGGCCGCCAAGTACGAAGTCTTTAACGAGCACGGCCGAGGCAAGAACGAAGTCGAAAAGGTAGAGCGGGCCGAGCTGGTAGCGGACAGAACGCAGGAGCTTAAGGCCGCCGATCTTGGCAGCCGGCCGCCCCAGGAGCACGCCGAAAACGCGAAGGCAGTCTTTAACGTCAAGACCATGGATAGCAACCAGCTACAGAAGATCGAGGCGAACGGGGAGCGCGTTTTCAGCGACAAGGACATTGAAACCGCGAAGGCAGCCAGCACGCCGACCGTTGACAGGGGAGGCCCGGAGCACTCAAGATAGCGAAATCGCTTGACAAGATTTTACACGTCATATATGATACATTTAGATTAAATAGACGTTTAAGGAGGCGGGACAATGGCTAGACCCAAGGCAGAAAAGGCGCCGCAGACGATAGCAGAGATCGAGGCGCAGATTGCACAGCTCAAGGAGCAGGTAGAACAGAAACGGCAGGCGCAGCTTGTAAAAGCCGGCGAGCTGCTTAAGAAGCTCCACGACAAAGGCGCACTACCGCCCGAGCTGGAGGCCGAAGCGGCCAAGATTTTCAAGGGGTAGGCCAGCACGCCCGCCGTCAAACGCGGGCATTTTTTTTACAGGAGATCGAGAATGAAAGCTCTTTTTGCAGCACTTATAATGACATTGGTTTTTTCCGGGGTTGCCCTGGCTGATAAACTTACGCCAGAGGAACTCACTATTTTGGCTTGTGGTAATTGGAACGGCGGCAAGCTCCTAGATGATTCTTTTGGCCGCTACAAAGGTCGGTCTGACGTGACCCAGGATGCTTTTCATAAAGTGTTATTCCCCAAATCTGCGGCAGAGCGATTGACTAATCTATATGGAACGTTTGAGGTTGCTACAACAAAAAATGCTTTTGGCTTTGGCGTTAAGCAGGGTGCTAACTACCAGAGCATTACAACTACCTACTACACTGCAATGCAGCAAATGACGGAAGAGGACGCTAAGTCGCTTTGGGTTATTGTTTCGTCTCAAGAAAGCGAGCCGGTTGGTAGCCCACTTCACAACCAGCCTAACGCCGTAACCACTTATACTTTAGGCTCAATGTGTGAGCCTACCGCTGAACTTAACATTTTTAGGTTTTTTCACATTGCTAACGACCTTGCCAAGCAGAGTTTTTCACCTACAACTGTCTATAAGCAACTTTGGATGGACCTTGTAAACAATGATGCGGACGGTTTTGCCAAAACTGTACGTGCTAATGCCAACGTCGAGGCTAAAAAGGCTATCGAAAACTGGTGTACCGAGCATATCTAACGAGGACGGTTTTACGGGAGAATTGTGATGAAAGCTATTTTTGCAGCACTTATAATGATGATGGCTTTTCCCGTGGTGTCTTTTGCTGAAGCAACGGGGGCAGAGGCACAGGTGAGAGAGGACATTACTAAAGGTTGTGCCAAATGGCGGAGTGGAAAACTTTTAGCCAATAAATATTCTGACCCGATGATGATGTTAGGGTATGCAATAGGCACGGCTGAAAAACTAACTACTGTTTATGGCCCTTTTGAGGTTGCTACTTCAAACAGTGCATTCGGTTTTGGAGTTAAGCAAGGCGTAAGTTATCAAAGCCTATGTACTGCCTATGATACTGCTATGCTTAAAATGACAGATAAAGACGTTAAGTCACTTATCACTCTTGTTGCTTCACATATTGTCTCTTCGCCTAAAAACGCTTACTATAAACATGACGAGCTTTTTGGTTTCGAGATACTACACCTTACTTCAATCATTCCTGAAGATTTGGATTTCGGTGTATTTTTTCACTGGAGCAAGAATTTACAGCAACATGACGTACCTTTTTCACCTGTTTATAAGCAACTTTGGCTAAGCCTTGCTAACGGTGACGCAAATGCCTTTGTCAAGACTATACGCGAGAACTCCGACGACAAAAGCATAAAGGAAATTGATAATGAATATTGCAGCAAGTGACCAGGGGGCCGGGCGTTTCCCGCCGAGGCGGGCCGGGCTTGCGTGAATCGAGCCGGCGCCGCCGTCTCGACCCTCCGGGCTTTAATCCCTAACGCAGAACCAAACAGCAAACACCGCCCACGCTCCCTGTGGGCTTTTTTGTGTCCAGAGCACCAGCCCGACCACAGGGAAACGGCCAGCTAGCGAGCCTCTTTGGCGCTCCTGCCCTACCGGCTCCGCCGGCTACCCCCTGGACGGCCCAGGCCAACCCCTTTAAGCCGCCTGCACTCCTGCAGGCGACCCTTTCCCCTCCTTACCGCCTTCACCCCGCCTTATA
>TBL_comb47_HYPODRAFT_10006986_pt1 | contig 12017 bp, 10 predicted proteins | sample TroBogypolimnion_40_FD_10682 | JGI IMG/M metagenome (IMG submission 10682) | reverse complement strand
ACCATGACGGCGCGCATTGGTCAAGAACTCCCCGAAGCCCCCGCACTTGGACCGCTCGCTCCCCTTCTCGTCGAGGCGTGTGCATCAGAGGTCAGTCGGCGACTCAATGCTACTGAGTTTGAAGAGCGGTTGACCTCGGTATCACTCGCCTTGCCGCCCGCGCAACCACTCCCGCTTGCGGCGCAGTTGATTCGACCAGAGATTGACGACGCCCAGGGTATGGGTGGCGCTGAGCCCGGCGCCCTTGGCACGCTGGGTTTTCGAGCACCATCACCTGACCAGTTGACGCAGGTGAATGCCGTTGTCAGTCATGACGGTCCTGTGCGCGCCGGCGTGACGACCTCTGTCCCCTCTGGCGGTGACGGAGCGGTTTCCACCTTCCGTGACGAATTCGAACCGCTGCCAGCATTTCCCACTGGGCGTCGGCGACGACGGTGGCCGTGGATCGTGGGAGTTCTTGTTTTGGCGTTGATTGCTTTCGGGGGCTATGCCTTTGCGACGAAACTCTTCGTTGCCTCCGTCACGGTGCCTCACGTGGTGGGCGAGACGCAGTCGCAGGCCGTGGCAACACTCAAGGGGCAAGATTTAACTGCAGTGTTTTCCCCATCGGTCTATTCGCTGACGATCGGTCCGGGAAAGATTGTTGCGCAGACTCCCAAAGGAGGCTCGTCTCTTAAACAGGGCTCATCGGTGAACCTGGTGGCTTCGCGCGGTCTTCCGCCAGAGAAGGTCCCCTCTCTTTCCGGGATGACCTGCACCCAAGCACAAAGCGCATTGCTCAGCGTCCATCTCAAGGGAGTCTGCCCAACCACAGACGCGGCGTATAGCCCCACCGTCCCGGTGAACCAAGTCGTTAACTACGTCTACAACGGGGTTTCGAATCCAGCCACCGTCCCCTATGGCGCCACCGTGACGCTGGTGATTTCACAAGGTCCTCCGCCTCTTGCCATTCCGCAAGTTTCGGGAACGTATGCGCAAGCACAGGCAACGTTGACGGCCTCAGGCTTCGTGGCCGCTCAAGCAAGTGAGTATTCGGCCACGATTGCCATCGGCCAAGTAACGCGAACCTCACCACCGGTGGGGTCACTTGCTCAAAAAGGATCAACCGTCACGGTCTATATTTCTCTGGGACCATCAGCGGTTGTCCCTGCGTCATTGTTGGGTGAGACCTATTCAGCCGCTTCGGCAACCTTGCGCGGTGTCGGTCTCTACGCGAAGTTAGGAACCGGCCCAACATCTGGCCACGTGATTTCAACTCTCCCTGGCCTCGGATCCACCGTGGCAGCGGGGTCAACCGTCACGGTGAATCTCAAGTGATGACGGGCAAGATCTGCGAGTTGTGCGAAGCGGCCAAGCTGACCAAATGGTACTTCGACGACGAGATTTGCTGGGTCGCCGACTGCGAGGTTTGTGACACACCGATGGTCGTTTGGCGCCAGCACGGAATCGATCCTTCCGAAGCAGACCTCAAGCACATGCTCGACCATCTCGGCCATGCTGCTGATGAGCGATTCGGTGAAGGTGGTTGGGCCTTTGACCGGGTGATGCGTCAAATTCCAGATCACTTTCATGCACATGCACGTGATCCTCATTGGCTCGCGCGTCTGAGAGGCTTCTCGAACCCTTCATCGTGAGAGGGCATTACTGCGGTGAAGCACAAGTACACTTCATCGCAGAAGATCGGTGAAGGGCAGCGCGATGAGTGATCAATATCTTGCAACGAGACGTTGCTTGGGTGGCGATCGATGAGCGACGAATCAGGGCGGCCATCAGATGAATCGCTACGCGAGCATCGAGAGAACCCAGACGAGCTCTTAAACCCTGAGCATGATCGTGGGGCAAGTGAATTTGGAGCGGGCGGAACCGAGACCGACGCCGACCTGAACTGGTTTGCCATGGTGCGAGGAAAAGCACAGCAGCGTGCCACGGCCTCTGATCGTTATGCGTGGTGGGTGCTTGCGGCACTGCTTGCTGGCCTTCTTGCGTTGAATATCACCTTCACGGTCTTCATCGTTGCCCTCCCGCAGGTGGCGGGTGAGTTCCACACATCAATCACTATTTTGACGTGGACGATGACGGGGCCACTGTTGGCCTACGGACTCGCCGCCCCACTTCTGGGGAAAACAGGGGATATTTTTGGTCATCGTCGGCTCTACCTGTTTGGCCTTGCTGGAGCGATGGTTTCTGCGGTCTTGACGGCGCTCTCGCCCAACGTGGTGATGTTGCTCGGTGCACGCACGCTTGACGGCATTCAAGGAGCGGCGACGGGCACCGCATCGATGGCACTCATCATGAATGCGTTCGCCCCAGAAGATCGAGTCAAAGCTATGGGGTGGTGGACGCTCGTCGGGGCGGGCGGCCCAGTGATCGGTGTCTCGTTGGGCTCACCAATTATTCAATTCTTCGGTTGGCGGGCACTGTTTTGGGCTCAGCTGGTCTTGCTCGTGATTGCATTCGCCGTCGTAGCAGTTATTTTGCCGTCAGATCGAGGGACGCCGAAGGAACTCGCTGAGCGAAAGATGAAAGCGAAGCATGACTTTAAGACAATGGACTGGTCGGGTTCGGTCAGTCTTTCAGTTGGGGTCACGGCCGTCATGCTGGGCTTATCGATTGCGCCAATTCTCGGGTGGGGGTCGATTGCACCGACCATCTGCTGGATTGGCGGGATCGCGTCCATCATTTTCTTTATCCGGCGGATCAGAACAAGTGCGAATCCTTTGATTCCCCCGAAATACTTCACGAAACGAAATTTCGTGATGCCAATGGTGATTCGTGGAACGTCGAACTTCGCCTATTTCGGAGCGTTCTATCTCTTCCCCTTACTGATGGAGGAGGGCTATCGCTATTCCGAAGGCCAAGTGGGTGCGGTGGCTATTGCGCGCCCACTGATGTTTGCCATCTGCTCGCCGATTGCGGGTTACACGGCGGTCAAGATTGGTGAACGTACGGCGACCATCGCGGGAAGCATTGTGCTGACCCTCTCCATGATTCTCTTTGCAGCGATGAGCGTTGGAACATCGGTCGTGGTCGTGATCGTCGCCTTGGCGTTGAGTGGCCTCGGCATGGGGGTGGCGATGCCGTCGACGTCATCAATCATGGCCAACGAAGTTGCGGCCGAAGAAATGGGAGTGATGTCCGCCGCCCAGATGCTGGCCATGCAAGTCGGTGAGGTGGCGGGCATCCAGGTGCTGATTACTATCCAACAAGGCGTGGCACGCCGGCGAGGAATTCTCGGAACGAATAACACCACAGAATTGCTCTCAACCTTCCACCTCCCCTTTTTGGTAGGAGCGGCAGTGTGTGTGATTGGCGTGGTGTGTGCGTTTTTCCTGCGCTCGTTTCAGCGTTCTGGAACTAAGCAGTAAGGGCGCGGAGGCGTTCGCCAAACTCCAAGGCCGCAGGATCTGGCGATGCGGTCTGGAGAACCATTAACTTCGCCAAGTCACCTTCGACTTGAATCTTCCCAGCCATAAATGCTGTCATCGCTGCTTGGGGGTTCCCGTCGACCAAGAGGGCGCGTGCGGTCTCGTAGTCAATGGTTACCACGAGGTCTGGGTCATCAAGGTGGCCATCGGCCACGATGAGTGGTCCTTGGGTGGTATCGACATGGGCGATCACCGTGTCGCCAAAGGGGGTCTCGGTGACGTTGAGGTTGATCGTCAGTTGAACAGGGATCGAGGAGGCTGCCTCGGGGAGCTCGCTTCGCAACTGCTGAACGGCGTCAATCCACTCGGGGGATAAGAATGTGTACGGCACGGTGGGCAATCCTTTAATGGGTTTCTTTGAAGGGTAGCGGCCCCGATAGGATGCAGTGTCATGAGCGCTCCCATCCAGCCAGGCTGCGAACCCTTTTCCTTTGTGGGTGGGCCACTTGGCGTCCTCGTGCTCCATGGATTTACGGGAAATCCCCAGTCGATGCGCGGCCTTGCCGATCGTTTCGCCAATGCGGGCTTGAGTGTTGAAATGCCGCTGTTGCCCGGCCACGGCACGTCGGTTGAGGACATGATCCCAACCCGTTTTGCGGATTGGTCAAGGGCCGCTGATCAGGCCTTCGAATCCCTCGCCGCACGATGCAATCAGGTCGCCGTGGTGGGCCTTTCCATGGGCGGAGCGCTGACCTGCTGGTTAGCAGAACGACACCCTGCGATCCTCGGAATCGTTCTCGTGAATCCACTTGTTGAACCGGTCGGCGATGAGATGACGGTCGGCCTTCAAGAGTTGCTTGAGAGCGGGGTTGTGACCATTGACTCGATCGGCTCAGATATTGCGAACCCTGAGGTCAAGGAGCACTCCTACGAGGCGACGCCAGTCGCTTCATTAATCTCTCTCCTCGAAGGAGTAAAAGAGGTTTCGGCAAATCTCAGTGCGATCCACTGCCCAGTACTGCTCTTTTCAAGCATGCAAGATCACGTCGTCCCGGTCAGCAATGGGCCACATCTCATTGAACATGTGACCGGGTCGGTCGAACAGATCAAACTGGAACATAGTTTTCATGTGGCCACGGTTGATTTTGATGGCGTGTTCATTGAAGAAAAAGCACTCTCGTTTATCGAAGGATTGATCAATGGGTGAGAATCCGACGTCACTGAGTGAAGAGGATGTTCGCCACGTGGCGCGTCTTGCCCGCCTTACCTTGAGCGACGACGAAGTCGGTCGCTTTACTGAACAGCTGCGGGGAGTCCTTGATCTCGCCGACGATTTAGAAGCGCTCAATCTTGACGGTATCGAGCCAACGGCTCATCCCTCAGAACTTTCTAACGTGTTGCGCACTGACGAGGTCGTCGCATCACTCAACCAAGATGCAGTCTTTGCGGCGGCCCCGAAGATCATTGATCACCGTTTTAGCGTGCCGAAAATTGTCGGGGATGCACCATGAGTGCGCTGAGAACGGCGCAAGACGTTGCAGGCGGGGAACGCTCGGCCAGCGAGGTCGTCGCTGAATCATTCCGAGCAATCGACCAACGTGATACTGAAATTCATGCGTTTTTGACCCTGCAACGCGAGCAGGCCCTCGGCGAAGCAGAAGCCCTTGATGTTCGAATCACGAACGGAGAGGATGTTGGACCCTTGGCAGGTGTCCCCATTGGCATTAAAGACAACATGTGCCAGATCGGCGAAGTGACCTCGTGTGCGAGTCGCATTCTTGAGGGATGGCGCCCTCCTTATGACGCAACGGTCATCACCAAACTCAAAGCCGCAGGAGCGATCGCCGTCGGCAAGACCAATATGGATGAGTTCGCCATGGGGTCGTCGACCGAGAACTCGGCCTTTGGCGTGACCCGTAACCCCCACGACCCCGAGAAAGTTCCTGGCGGTTCCAGTGGTGGTTCCGCGGCAGCCGTTGCGGCTTCGATGGTGCCATTGTCTCTTGGTTCGGACACTGGTGGATCGATTCGCCAGCCTGCAGCGCTCTGTGGTGTTGTGGGTGTCAAGCCGACCTACGGATTGGTCTCTCGTTATGGTCTGGTGGCGTTCGCGAGTTCGCTCGACCAAATTGGGCCGTTTGCCAACAACGTTGAAGATGCCGCGCTGCTGTTAGAAGTCATCGCCGGGCATGACCCCAAAGACTCAACATCGTTGAATCAGCCAGCACCTAGTTTGGTCGCCCACCTCGATCATGGGGTGCGTGGTCTGCGTATCGGGATCTGCAGCGATTTGCTCCAAGGTGCCTCCGATGATGTGGCCGCTGCAGTGGCGCAAGCTGCAGCAGTGCTGCAAGGTGCAGGTGCGGAGCTCAGCGAGATCTCAATTCCTGAACTGGGGCTGGGTCTTTCGGCCTACTACTTGATTGCTCCAGCCGAAGCATCGTCGAACTTGGCTCGTTATGACGGCGTGCGCTACGGACTGCGGGTTGACGGTGACGACGTGACGGCGATGAACACACGATCGCGTACCGCAGGCTTTGGCGACGAAGTCAAACGGCGCATCATGCTCGGCACCTACGCACTCTCGGCTGGTTACTATGACGCGTACTACGGCCAAGCACAGCGAGCGCGAACCTTGATTATCCAAGCCTTTGCAAAAGCCTATGGCTCAGTCGACCTGATTTTGGGTGCCACCTCTCCCACGACAGCCTTTGGCATCGGAGAAAAGTCCGGGGATCCCCTGGCTATGTACCAGTCGGATATCTGCACCATCCCTACCAACTTGGCGGGCCATCCAGCGTTGTCCGTCCCCTTCGGCAAGGGTGGCGATCAGATGCCAATTGGCGTGCAGTTGTTGGGTCCGACCCTGTCTGAACAGCGACTCTTTCAAGCCGCACGAGTCATTGAACAAGGGGCCGCGGCGTGAGCACCTTGCCGAACGGGTGGGAGATGGTCGTGGGCCTCGAAGTCCACACCGAACTGAAAACCCAGACCAAGCTTTTTTGTGGCTGTGCCAACGCCTTCGGTTCTGAGCCCAACACGAATATCTGCCCAGTCTGTTTAGGGCTTCCAGGGTCCTTGCCGGTCCTCAACGAAAAAGCAGTGGAGTTCGCCATTCGCATCGGGACAGCATTGAACTGCGTTATTCAAGGGTCATCGTTTCACCGCAAGAACTACTTCTATCCTGACCAGCCCAAGGATTATCAAATCTCGCAATATGACATTCCGATTAATGGGATTGGTTTCCTGGACCTTCCCGATGGCACCAAGGTGGGTATCGAGCGAGCGCACCTAGAAGAAGACACGGGGAAGACCACCCACGTCGGCGGGAGCGGGCGAATCCACGGATCTGACGAGTCGCTGGTGGACTACAACCGAGCAGGTGTGCCGTTAGTAGAGATTGTCTCGGCACCTGATATCCGTTCGGCCGAACAAGCACGGGGCTACGCCGCAGAGCTGCGGGCCATTTTGATCGCCTCGGGAGCGTCAGATGGACGCATGGAAGAAGGCTCAATGCGGGTCGATGCCAATGTCTCGGTGCGAAAGGGAAGCGATGCCCCGTTTGGGACTCGTTGTGAAATCAAGAACCTCAACTCGCTACGTTCCTTGCAGCGGGCTGTTGACTTTGAAGCGCTGCGCCAAATCGATCTGCTTGAAGCGGGCGAATCGATTACCCAAGAGACTCGCCACTGGGATGAAGATGCTGGACGAACCCAGACCATGCGGTCAAAAGAAGAAGCCAATGACTACCGCTACTTCCCTGAACCTGATCTCGTGCCGATCAACCCGACGCAAGCATTTATCGACGAGATCGCCCGCAGCCTTCCGGCGATGCCCGCCCAACGACGCGTCGAGTTGGTCGCTCAACTCGGGGGAGATCCTACGCAGGCCCAGCGCGACCAGCTCATGGCTGCTGTTGAGCTTAATGTCGACTCGTTCATCACCGGGGCCATTCACGCTGGCGTGACACCAGCCATTGCACTCGCTCGCACCGCAAACGAACTTGCGGCCTTAGGGGATGAAATCTTCTCATTGCCACTTGACGACTACGTCGCTCTGCTCAAGTTGGAAGATGCCGGAGCGCTTTCAGCGACGCAATCGAAAGCCGTCTTGGCCGATCTCGTCGCTGCGGGCGGGGGAGACCCTGCGGCACTGGCGAAACAGCGGGGATTCGAGAAACTCGATGACAGTTCGCTTGATGGCATCCTTGACGAGATCATCGCGGCGAACCCTGATGAGTGGGGCCGCTATTGCGAGGGCGACGACAAACTCACCGGGTTCTTTACCGGAAAGGTGATGGCGGCGACCAAAGGCCAAGCTGATGGTAAGGCGGTCAATGCGGCACTTCGAACACGCAAAGGCTAGGCACGATCCAGGCCGGGATGGTCACGAGCCCATTTTCAGTGCGAAAAGCCCATTCAGCCATCGCAATTTGTCTTGGCTCATTGCCTATGGCAGACTTTAAGACGTGAGTACCAAGCCACAACAACGTCGACTTGTAGTAGCAGTACCGTAACGCGCGGCCCCACATCACCCCGCGCGTTTTTCACCTCCCCATCGGGGAGGTTTTTTGTTCCCCGCAAACCTTTGAAAGTGAAAGAACCGTCATGAAAATCACAGGAGCACAAGCACTGATCAAGAGCCTTGAAGCACTGGGCACCGAAGTCATCTTCGGCTATCCGGGTGGAGCAATCCTGCCCGTGTATGACCCCATCATCGACTCCACGATCCGCCACGTGCTGGTGCGTCACGAACAAGGAGCTGGACACATGGCCGAGGGCTACGCCCAGGCCACCGGTCGACCCGGTGTTGCCATGGTGACCTCGGGTCCAGGAGCGACCAATATCGTTACCCCCATTGCCAACGCCTACATGGACTCGACGCCGCTCGTCGTGATCACCGGCCAAGTCGCCACAGGATCAATTGGGACAGACGCCTTTCAAGAATGCGACATCACGGGGATCACGATGGGGATCACCAAGCACAACTGGCTCATCAAGGACGCCAGTGAAATCCCCAGAGTCATCGCCGAGGCGTTCCACGTAGCGACGACGGGTCGCCCCGGGCCGGTCCTCGTCGACGTTCCCAAAGACGTGAGTCAATCAGAAATGGAATGGTATGACCCACCGATGCCCGAGGCATTAGATCTCCCGGGCTATCACCCCCAAGTCACGGGGAATCGCGATCTGATCGCTCAAGCCGCTTCGTTGATGGCCCAGGCAGAACAGCCGGTGCTCTATGTCGGCGGAGGAGTCTTGAAAGCTCGAGCGTCGGAGGCCTTGGTGCAACTCGCCGAAGCTATCCACGCACCGGTCGTGACAACCTTGATGGCGCGTGGTGCCTTCCCGGACACGCACCCACAATGCCTCGGCATGCCAGGGATGCACGGGAACTACACGGCCGTGACAGCCATGCAGAAATCAGATCTGTTGATTTCGTTAGGAGCGCGTTTCGATGATCGCATCACCGGAAAGATCGATGCCTTTGCTCCGAACGCCAAGATTATTCATGTTGACATTGACCCGGCCGAACTCGGAAAGGTTCGCCGGCCCGATGTTGGCATTTCGGGAGACTGCCGCGTTGTCATCGAAGAGTTGATCATGGCGTGTCAGAAAGAGACCTTCTCAACACTGGAGTCCTGGTGGACACAACTGAATGAGTGGCAGGCACGCTTTCCCGTTCACTATGAAGAGTCGCAAGATGGCGGCATGCTCAAGCCACAAACTATTATCGAGATGCTGGCAGCAAATTCTCCTGATGACACCATTGTCGTCTCGGGAGTCGGCCAACATCAGATGTGGGCCTCGCTGCACTGGACCTTTGATTATCCCTACACGTGGATTAACTCTGGAGGTGCTGGGACCATGGGTTTTGCCGTTCCAGCGGCCATTGGCGTAAAAGCCGGACGACCGGAGCGCACGGTCTGGGCCATCGACGGTGATGGATGTTTCCAGATGACCGCCCAAGAGCTCGTCACCGCACGCAGCGAAGGGATTCCTGTCAAGGTGGCGATTTTGAATAACTCCTATCTCGGCATGGTTCGCCAATGGCAAGAGATGTTCTATGAGGAACGCTACAGCGAGGTCTACCTCTCGAGTGATCTTCCAAACTACGTCATGTGGGCAGAATCAATGGGTTGCGTAGGTATCCGCGTTGACACTCCTGAAGAAGTCTTGCCGGCTATCGAAAAAGCGAATTCAATCAATGATCGACCGGTCGTGATCGATTTCCGCATCGATGCATCAGAGAAGGTCTTTCCGATGGTTCCTTCGGGATCGTCGAACGACGAAATCGTCGTGCATCCGTCACAACAGGAGGGCAACTAATGGCACCTGAGCCGTTTTTAGGGCGAACGGAATACACGCCGGTTCGCCACCACATCTTGTCGGTGTTGGTGGAGAACAAGGCCGGTGTGCTTTCACGCGTTGCAGGGCTGTTTTCTCGGCGGGGTTTCAATATCTATTCCCTGGCCGTGGCGCCCGCCGATGACCACGAACGCTTCTCACGCATCACCATCGTTGTTGACGCGGAGTCTGCTCCGCTCAGCCAAGTGGTCGGTCAGTTGAACAAGTTAATCAATGTCGTCGAAATTCGTGATCTCGCCCCCGAAGAAGCCGTCGAACGAGAGTTGCTTCTGGCCACTGTCCATCGTGCCGAGGCGGATCGAGAAGTGTTGCTTGCTCAAATCGCCGACGCCGGGGCATCTATGATCGATTTTTCAAGTGATTCTGTCACGGTTTCGCTCTCAGGAACCCCTGGTGCACTTGACGAATTTGAGCGGATCCTGACGGAGCACTATCCCTCCATCGAGATTCAGCGAACAGGCCGCGTGGCGTTGCCTAGACTAAATTTCTCGACAGAAGCATCCCTTTCCTCATAAACGAAGAACGAACCCCTCACTAAGGAGATCAGGAACCATGGCAACCCTCTACTACGAAAAAGACGCAGATCCGTCCCTCATCCAAGGGCGGAAAGTGGCGATCCTGGGCTACGGCTCACAAGGTCACGCCCACGCGTTGAACTTGTCAGAGTCGGGTGTTGACGTGCGCGTCGGCCTTCGAGAAGGTTCTGCCTCAGCCAAGAAGGCCGCCGAAGCTGGCCTTAAGGTTGTCTCTCCAGCCCAAGCCGCTGAAGAAGCAGATGTGATCATGGTGCTGGTTCCTGACACGGAACAAAAGCGTGTCTACGACGAGTCCATCGCCCCTTATTTAAACGACGGGGACATGTTGATGTTCGCCCACGGCTTTAATATCCGCTTCGAGCAGATCATCCCTCCCGCCGGTGTTGACGTCACCATGGTTGCGCCCAAGGGCCCCGGCCACTTAGTGCGTCGGACCTACACCGAAGGCGGCGGCGTGCCGTCGCTGGTGGCTGTTCACCAAGACGCATCGGGCAAGGCCCACGCCATTGCGTTGAGCTACGCCAACGCCATCGGCGGCACCCGAGCAGGAGTTTTGAACACGACCTTCACCGAAGAGACTGAAACAGACCTTTTCGGCGAGCAAGCGGTCCTCTGTGGTGGGGCCACTGCCCTCGTGCGCGCAGGATTCGAGACCTTGGTCGAAGCGGGCTACGAGCCCGAGAGCGCATACTTTGAATGCCTGCACGAACTCAAGCTCATCGTTGACTTGATGTATGAACAGGGCATTGCCGGGATGCGCTATTCAATCTCCGACACCGCAGAATACGGAGACCTCACCCGAGGCTCACGTGTGATCAACGCTGAAGTCAAAGCCGAGATGAAGAAGATCCTGGGAGAGATTCAAGACGGTACCTTTGCTGCGGAGTGGATCGCTGAAAACGCTAATGGTCGCCCCGAGTATCGCCGACTTCAAGAGGAGGGCAAAGCCCACCAGATTGAAGTTGTCGGCGAAGAACTGCGGGCCATGATGCCCTTCATCTCTGAAGGCAAGACGCGCGTCCAAGACGCCTCTGGCGGCTGAGGAATCCTTCGTTAGGCCAACGCACCCACGATGTGGGTAATGGCACCACACAGCAAGGCAATGTCTTCGGGATCGATGCTTGGGAACATGGCGATTCTCAGCTGGTTACGTCCAAGCTTTCGATAGGGCTCGGTGTCGACGACGCCGTGTGCTCGCAAGATCGCCGCAATTGCCGCTGCATCGATTTCATCGATGAAGTCAATGGTGCCGATGACATGACTGCGCTGGTCGGCACGCTCAACAAATGGGCGAGCAAAGCCGCTCGCTTCAGCCCACGAGTAGAGGATCTCGGCTGATCGTCCTGTGCGTCCCGTTGAGAAACTCATCCCGCCGTTTTCGTTCATCCATTTGATCTGTGAGTTTAAGAGGTGAATGGTGGCCAAGGCCGGTGTGTTGTAGGTCTGGTTGAGGCGTGAATTATCGAGGGCGATCTTGAGATCAAAGAACGCAGGGATCCACCGGTCGCTGGCGGCGATGCGCTCTATGCGCTCAACGGCCGCCGGAGAACACAGTGCGAGCCACAGGCCGCCGTCAGACGCAAAGGACTTTTGCGGAGCGAAGTAGTAACAGTCGAACTCCTGAGCATCGACGGCCAGTCCGCCAGCAGCTGACGTGGCATCGACGGCCACAAGTCCCTCAGCGTTCGGTCGACGAATGGTCATCGAGACACCGGTTGAGGTTTCGTTGTGCGTCAGGGCGTACAGATCAA
>TBL_comb47_HYPODRAFT_10006984_pt1 | contig 12020 bp, 14 predicted proteins | sample TroBogypolimnion_40_FD_10682 | JGI IMG/M metagenome (IMG submission 10682) | reverse complement strand
GGGGCTCGAACCCGCGACCTTAGCGTTATGAGTGCTACGCTCTAACCAGCTGAGCTACCCAGCCATCGGCCGGAAAATATCCGGCTTGCCGTGCGCCCGGCAGGACTCGAACCTACAACCCCTTGGTCCGAAGCCAAGTGCTCTATCCTTTGAGCTACGGGCGCCAAAAAAATAACGCCCTTGAAAAGGATGAAGTTCCTAAGAACCGGGCTGGGCGTATTTAATTATCTTTTGCCTTTTAGAGCCTGCTTGAGGTGATAGCCAGTTTTAAACTTGGCCACCTTGACCGCCGGAATGGTGATTCTCTCATTAGGCTTCTGCGGGTTGACGCCGCCTCGGGCGTAACGCACGCGGGAGAGAAAGGTGCCGAAGCCGGCCAGAGTGACCTCATGGTCCGCTTTTAGCTCTTCAATGATGGTGTCGGTAAAGACATCCAGCATTTTTTCGGCCTGTTTCTTATTCAGGCCCTCAACGTCATGATAGATCTTGTCGATGAGTTGCGCTTTGTTCATATATTTATATGTTTAGCTTATCTAAACTATAATACGTTTAATATTAGCTTTCAAGTGGGCAGGGCTTAACGGGCATATTCCGTGACCCGCATTTCCCGGATAACATTGATCTTTATCTCCCCTGGGTATTTTAACTCAGTTTCTATCTTTTTTGCAATATCCCTGGCCAAATTATAGGCCTGGAGGTCGTCCACGTGCTCAGGCTGGACAAAAACGCGTACTTCACGGCCAGCTTGAATAGCAAAGGCTTTTTCAATGCCGTCAAAAGAAGTAGCAATCTTTTCCAGTTCTTCTAGGCGCTGAAGGTAGTTTTCATAGTTATCGCTCCGGGCGCCGGGGCGGGCGGAGGAGATGGCATCAGCCACCTTAACAATAACCGAGATCAGGCCGGCTGGTTTATCATCATGATGAGTCTCAATCGGAGCGATAATTTCCGGGGGCAAATGGAACTTCTTGGCGATGTCGCGGCCGATTTCCGTGTGGTTGCCTTGGACCTCATGGTCAACGGCCTTGCCGATATCATGAAGCAAACCGCCTTTCTTAGCCAGTGTTACGTCGGCGCCCAATTCTTCCGCCAGCATGGCGGCTAAATGGGAAACCTCAATGGAGTGGCGCAGAGCGTTCTGTCCATAGCTGGTACGATATTTCAAACGGCCAAGAATAGACACAAGTTTCGGATCAAAGCCGGTGACACCGACTTCGTACATCGCTTCTTCGCCAGCCTTTTTAATATCCAGGGCAATGTCGCGCTTCGCGCTTTCCACCGCGTCTTCAATTTTGGTCGGGTGAATGCGGCCGTCTTTTATCAAATAATCTAAAGTTTTCTTAGCAATGTGGCGGCGAATCAAGGAGAAGCCAGAAACGGTAATGGCGTTCGGGGTGTCATCAACAATAATTTCTACTCCGGTCATCTGCTCAATAGCCTTGATATTTCGGCCTTCGCGTCCGATAATGCGGCCCTTCATTTCGTCGTTAGGCAAATCCACGGTGGTGGTCGTAAGTTCTACGGTATAACTGGAGACCATGCGTTGCATGGCCAGAGCCATGATGTCTTTGGCTTTTTCACCTAAGGCGTCTTCGCTGTCATTTTCTAATTTTTTCAAACGGACCATTAAATCCTCGGCGCATTTTTCCTCAATGCCCTTCAAAAGGATTTCTTTGGCTTCGCCCTGGGTCAAACCAGAAACTTGTTCTAACTTGGCTTCTTGTTCTAACTTAATGTTCTTAATCTTTTCCTTAATTTCCTGAACTTCATTGACCTTGTCGTAAAGCTTTTGCTGTTTTTCCTGGAGATCTAAGAGTTTTTGGGAAAAAGAATTTTCGCGCTGCTCCAGCCTTTTCTGCAGGCTATTTATTTCATTGCGGCGCAAGGCCTCTTCCTTTTTTGACTCCTCAATAATGTTTAGAGCTTTATCCTGGGCCTTTAAAAGCAGGTCCTTTTCCCGAACCTTGGCTTCATTAATAATTTTGTCAGCGCGCTCCGTGGCGCTGGAGATTCTTTTGGCGGCCGACTTCTTGTAGTAGAGATAGCCAATAAAAAAACCACCGGCTAAGACGACAGCATACAGGGCGTAGGCGATGTATTCCATATAAAATGGCGCTGTTTTTAGGAAAAGGTGATTTAAAAGGGGTAGTGATTATTAAATTGGCAAAAAAAGACCGCGTCGACAGGCGTTATTTAAGAAGAGGGCAGTCCCCCAAATATGTATTTTTTTTGGCTAAGATAGAGGAGAAAAAACGGAAATACATAGATAATTAGCTTCTGAAATAAATTTTTTAATTACCAGCGCGGTGTTTTGTTGACAATAATAATTCCTAAAAACAGTTTATGATTAATAATTATAAACTAAGATTAGTTTAGCAGAGATTACAGGGTTTGTAAAGCTTTGGATAGGGCCGTCCTATTTGACTAAACACGAAAAATGAAGTAATATAAAAAAATGATAAGGACGGAATAAGGTTGTGATGACCTTTTTATTTTAATAATTTAAAGGATAAATTTTATGAATATTACCGAACTGGCCCGTATTTTAAGGATCAGCCCCCAGGAGCTGCGCGACATGTTGCCCCAGCTTGGTTTTGCGATTGGCCAAAAAGCGATTAAAGTGGACAATAATACGGCCAAAAAAATCATTAAAGACTGGCCCTATTTGCGCCGTGAATGGGAGCAAAAGAAGCTGGCCGCGGCCAAGAAGAAGGAAGACGAGGTTCTGCCTAAGGAAAAGAAAACGATTAATGTACCTCCGGTTATTACCGTCCGCGCCTATGCCGAATTGGCGGGCATCCCGATTAACCGCGTTTTAGCGGAGCTCATGAAAAACGGCGTCTTTACTTCTATTAATGAGAAAATTGATTTTGACACGGCCATGATTATTGGCGAAAACTTGAATTTGGATGTTCAGGCGGCTGAAGCCACGCCTTTGGATGACAATCAGAAAGAGGACCGGAAGTTAGAAGCGATTTTAGCTAATGAGAATAAGAAGGATTTACAGGATCGGCCGCCAGTGATCGTGGTCATGGGCCATGTTGATCATGGTAAGACTAAACTTTTAGACTCAATTCGTAAAACTGATGTCGTGGCCGGCGAGGCGGGTGGCATTACTCAACATATTGGCGCTTATCAGGTGACGCGCAAGGGCCGCGTCCTGACTTTTATTGATACCCCGGGTCATGAAGCTTTTACGGCGATGCGCAGCCGCGGCGCCAAGGTGGCGGATATTGCTATCTTGGTGGTGGCCGCGGACGATGGCGTGAAGCCGCAGACCGTGGAAGCCTTCCGGATTATTGAAGCGGCGAAAATTCCGTATTTGGTAGCTATGAATAAGATTGATAAGCCAGCGGCCGATATCAACCGGACCAAACAAGAGCTGTCTACTCAACTTAATATCACGCCAGAAGACTGGGGCGGAAAAATTATTTGCGCGCCGATTTCGGCTAAAGAGGGAACGGGTATTGAAGATCTTTTGGACATGGTGCTTTTGGTGGCGGAAACGGAATCAACCAGCTTGAAAGCGAATCCGGACGCGGACGCGGCCGGAACAGTCGTGGAATCCAACGTGGACAAGGCGGCCGGACCTTTAGCAACTATTTTAGTTCAGAACGGCACTTTGCGCGTCGGCGATCAGCTTTGTTTTAATAATATTGTCTATGGCAAAGTTAAGTCCCTTAGGAACTATAAAGGGGAAGAGATAAAAGAAGCCGGACCGTCCACCCCAGCCAAGATTTTAGGTTTGAAAATTTCCCCGGCGGTCGGTGATATTTTAAATGTCGGCGAAGGCGAAAAAGTCCGGACAAATAAAATTAAGACCACTTCCCAGGCGGCGGACATCATTCCGACCTCTGGCGAGGATAACCCAGAAGATAAAACGCCGAAGGTCAATATTATTATTAAGAGCGACTTTTTGGGTTCAGCGGAAGCGATTGAAGAATCGCTCATGAAACTAAATAATGAAAAAGTAAAAGTGAAGATAATCAATAAGGGCCTGGGCTATATTACGGAAGGCGATGTGAAGCGAGCGGAGGACAGCGGCGCGAAAATCATCGGTTTCAACGTCAAAATGTCGCCGGCCATGGAAACTTTAGTCCGCGAAAAACAGGTGACGGTCAAAATCTATTCCATTATTTATGATTTGATTAAATTCGTTAAAGACGAGATGCAGCTTTTGGTCAAGCCGGAAATTAATCGGGTTGAACTGGGCCGCTTGAAAGTTTTGGCGGTTTTCCGCACGGAAAATAGCAGCCAGATTGTGGGCGGCAAGGTTTTGGATGGAGTTTTACAAAATAATAGTCTAATTGCCATTCATCGCGGCGACGATTTTATCGCCAGCGGCCGTTTGACTAGGCTACAGGCCGGGAAGCAGGACGTGGAACAGGTAAGCAAGGACCAAGAAGCGGGCTTGAAATATGAAGGCAAGCCGGTGATAGAGGTCGGCGATATTCTCCAAGTTTATCGCGAAGAGCGCATCGTGGATAAGATTTAATTATGTCTAAAATACCGCGCATTAATGAATTAATCTTAGAAGAACTGGCCGCGGCCGTTAATCGCGAGGTGGGTATTCCTGATTCGCTGATTACGATTACTTACGTGGAATGTTCTCCGGACTTGAAATATGCTAAAGTCGGCTTTTCGGTTTTGCCGGATAAGCTGGCTGGCACAGCGCTCCGGAAATTAAAAAGCGCAACGGCTCAGCTGGTGCCGATTCTGCGCGCCCGGACCAAGCTCAGAAAAATGCCGCATCTTATTTGGGAGTTTGACTCCACGGAACGCGAGGCGGGCAAGATTGAACGCCTGGTTAGGGAGGCGAATGAAGAAAATGACGATTTTGAGCAGTAGAATATAGTTTAAAAGTCCAGCCCCCGGGTCTGGACTTTTTTTGAACTTTCCGCTAGAATAATCGGTTATGGATTTAAATGAAAAGTTCCAATTAGCCTATCAGCTTATCCGCGTCGCGCGGCGGATTTTGATTATCGGCCACACCTCGCCGGATGCGGACGCCCTATCTTCTATCGGCGCCATGGTGGATTTATCATCGGCTTTAGGCGCGGACGTTTTTGCCTTCGCCGACAAGAAAGCACAAGGCACCTATGACTTTATTCCGCATGTGGAAAAAATCGTTTCCTTGGCGCCAGCTGACCTGCGCGTTTTTGACGTGATTTTGGTTTTGGATTGCGGCGCCTTGTCGCGCACGGCCCTAGAAGAAAGATTTAGAAAACTCATGTCACTGCCGGGCGAGAGCCGGCCCTATGTCATTGAATTTGATCATCACCAGCCCGTGGAAACATATGCTGACCTGGAAATAAAATTAACCGAGAAGGCGTCCACCACGGAAATTATTCATCAATTCTTTAAAGTGAATGACTTGGAAATCAATAAAGAAGTGGCTAATTGTATTTTGATCGGGTTAATGACGGACACCGGACATTTTCTACACGCCAGTTCTTCGCGGGAAGCGATTGGCGTTTCTTCGGAGATGCTCCTCGCGGGCGCGTCACTACCTAAGATTATTGATCATACGGTCCATAATAAAAGCTTCGCGGCGCTGAAAGTTTGGGGCCGGGCTTTAGAGAACATGAGATTTAATAAGGAAACCGGCCTGGCGTCCTCGGCTTTGTCGGCTGCGGAATTGCACGATCTTATGACGCCTCAAGAAAAAGAGGCCAATGCCGATTTGTTCGGAGACATCGTGTCTTTTTTAGCTTCTTTGGCTGGCGTCCGGGTGGCCTTGCTTCTTAGGGAAGAAGATGATAAGGTCAAAGGCAGTTTACGGACGAATGACGATGAAATTGATGTGGCCAAGATCGCGGCCGGCTATGGCGGCGGCGGCCACAAGAAAGCCTCCGGATTTTCCGTTAAAGGGCGGTTGGAAAAGACCGAAACGGGTTGGAAAGTAATCAGATAATTAATATATAAAGTACCTTAAAATTTGACTGTCATGGAAAAGAAAACAAAAGAAAAGGAAGGCAAAAAATACACTTGGTTCGTGGAGCCAAAAAATGATCATGCCAATGAAGTTATTGTGCGTCCGCTAAGGGATCAGAATGAAGTAAATACTTCAAGATTAATGGATGAGCAGGGTATCCCGCATAATGTTTATGAGGTGCCGGATTATTCGTTTATTGCCAGGTTTTATCACTCGGTTCTGAAATCGCCCGTTGATTTTGCTATTTTTAGGCGTCTGGGCGATAATGATCCGATTAAATTTTGGGCCAGACCGGGGCCGAAAAAGAAATTGATTAACAAAATAAAAAAAGGAAGTGAGGAATAATGGCAAAGAACAGAAAAAAAACAGGACATCGGTGGTTTCTGAAAATTACTGATGAGAAGAAAAAAGAGCAATGGTTTAAAAGATTTCCAGCTTGGAGAGATAAAATTAAGTCTCAGCCAAGTAGCGATGGAAAACGGGTTTCCGTTATGGAAATCGGAGATTATTGGAATCTATTCAAGCCAATGTTCAGAGACCTTAGAGATTACTGGCATGGTTGGGATGGAGTAGAAATATACGTCCGCCGCTCTCCACACGGCACGCTCATTCCTTGGCCTAAGCGCGCCAAAAAGTAATCGTTTAAATTCATTTAAGTAAAAATCCCGCATCATTGATACGGGATTTTCTTTTTGTCTATTTACTTTTCGGCTGGTGCTTCTTCTGCCATTCCTTTATCTTCTTATGGTCGCCGGACAGGAGAATTTTTGGCACGCGATATTTTTTCTTATCAGCGATGAATATTTCTGGCCGCGTGTACTGGGGATATTCAGCTAGGCCATCTTCGCTGTGCGACTCCTCCACAATACTTTCCTTGTTTCCCAGTACGCCAGGCAGAAGCCGGACAATGGAATCAATAATTGTGAGCGCGGGCAGTTCGCCGCCGGTTAAAACATAGTCGCCAACCGAAATCTCGGCATCAATAAAAGACTTGATACGCGCGTCCACGCCTTCATAACGGCCGCAGACAAAAACGAGTTCATCCAGCTTAGAATATTTTTTAGCTAAATTCTGATTCCATTTTTGACCGCCCGCGGACAAAAGAATTACTTTCCGCTTCGCGCTCTTAACACGGCTCTTCTTTTTTAAATCTTTCAGCGCCAGGAACCAGGGCTCAATTTTCATGAGCATGCCAGCGCCGCCGCCATAAGGCGTGTCGTCCACGGTCCGATGCCGATCATGGGTCCAGTCACGCAGGTTATGGACTTCATAGCGCGTGATTTTTTTGTCCCGCGCGCGCTTCATTATCCCCTCGTTAAGATAGGAATCAAAGATGGCCGGGAAGATGCTGACAAGATGTATTTTCATATATAGGCATTATAACAAAAAAGCCGCGTTTTAAGAATTGCGGCCTTCTTGTTTATTTGATTTTGTTTTGATTTAGATTTTTAAATCATCAATGGCGGAAGTATCAACTTCTTCCCGCTCATCCCGGCGCGGAGCGCGATGGTTGCCGCCTTCCGGATCATAGATCTTCAGATTGACGCGAGAGTTGTTCTTGGCACCGACGATTTTGAGCAAAGTGCGGATCGCTTGCGCGGTCTGGCCTTTGCGGCCGATGACATAGCCCATGTCAGCCGGATTGATTTTGAGGGTCAAAAGAACGCCTCTTTCATCAATCGTCCGATCGACCATGACATCGTTCGGGTTGCCAACGATGTACTTCACCACAGTTTCCAGGAACTGTTTGTCTTGTTCTACCATAGGTTTGTTTCGTCTTCCAGGATTTGAGCGGTCTAACCGTCAAAGTTGAAAGAAATTTATTAAATATCTGCGTTCAAGCAGCCTTATGTGATAATTATAACACATTTACAATATTTGTCAAGGTCTTTGCCTTAAGCTTTGGGTTCGGTCTTAGCACCCTTTTTGGAGGCTTTCTTGGGTGTTCCAGCCTTGGAAGCGGCCACTTTCTTGCCCGTAACAATACTTTTACCGACCAGAAGATTATTGACCGTAGCGGTCATTTGGGCGCCTTTGGCGATCCAGTGCTTAACCCGGTCGGTCTTAACGTTTAACTCCTTTGAATAGGGGTTATAAGAGCCCAGGATTTCCAAGACATTACCGTATGGGTCGCGGCCCTTTTCGGAAATGATCAAACGGAACATTTTTTTATTGGTTTTTCCTACTTTTGACAATTTAATGGCGAGCATAGTTTTCTTGATTAATTATAGAAGATAATAGCGAAGCTAGGACTAAAAGTCAAGCCGATTTAGCCGCGGGAGCGTCCCCCGAAACCGCCGGAACTGCGCGGGCCGGAACCGGAGCCGCCGGAAGAACGGCGGTCAGAGCCGAAGCGGGAAGGGCGGCTAGGACCGGAGCCGAAGCTGCTGCCCGTGGATTTGCCTTTTTCGTCTTTCCATAAGGGGGCGTTTTCCTCCAAGCCTTTCATGGTCAAATTGACCCGGCCTTTCTCGTCTATTTCCTTGATCTTAACGGTGACTATATCGCCGACGCTTAAGAAGTCGCTGGGCTTCTCAATGCGGTAAGGCGCTAGTTCACTCACATGAACCATGCCATCTTGGCTGCCGTTAAGTTGGACAAAGGCGCCGAAGTCTAAGAGGGTAACCACCTTGCCTGTGATGACTTCGCCAGCGGCAAAGACATGGACGATCTCTTTAACTTGGCGGACGGCTTCGGCCACCATGGCCGCGTCCGTGCCGCAAATCATGACCAGGCCGGAATCTTCAATATCAATACTAACGCCAGTTTCATCAATAATCTTATTAATGATTTTTCCGCCCGGCCCAATGATCGCGCCGATCTTTTCGGGATCAACATTGAAAGCAATAATGCGCGGGGCATAGGGTGATAATTCAGGGCGCGGCGCGGGCAAGGCGGCGCGGATGACGCCTAAGATCTGATTCAAAGCCACGCGGCCTTGTTTCAAAGTTTTGGCAATTATTTCATCGGTCAAACCGTCAGTCTTGGTATCCAATTGAATCGCGGTTAAACCAAGATCAGTGCCGGTGATTTTGAAGTCCATGCCACCGTCGCCGTCTTCTAGATCCTGGATATCAGTTAAAACTTCCCATCGGCTCATGTCTTTATTGGACGCGAGTCCCATGGCAATGCCCGCCACCGGACGTTTAATCGGCACGCCGGCGTCCATTAAGGCTAAAGTTGAAGCGCAGGTGGAAGCCATGGACGAAGAACCATTGGAGCCTAAAGTTTCGCTCACGATGCGGACGGTATAAGAGAATTCTTCTTTCGTCGGAATCATCGGGAATAAGGCCTTTTCCGCTAAAGCGCCATGGCCGATTTCGCGGCGGCCGGTGCCTCTCAAGGGCGAAGCCTCGCCCACGGAGTAAGGCGGAAAATTATAATGATGCATGTATCTTTTTTTGCTCTGGCCCTCTAGTCCTTCTAAAGACTGTTCCAAGCCCGGCGCGCCCAAAGTCACAATAGACATGACTTGAGTTTCGCCGCGGGAGAATAAAGAGGTGCCGTGATCGCGGGGTAAAATAGCGACTTCCGCGGATAGCGCCCGAATTTCGTCCAGCGCCCGGCCGTCCACGCGTTTCTTTTCTTCTAAAATAGCGCGGGTCACTTCAGCGTCCACCGCGTCTTCCACGGTTTTCTTCACGACAAAATCGCGGTGCTCATGGCCGACGCCTTGAGTGATTAAATAATCATTTAATTGATCTTTAATTGCCTGAATAGCGGCTTTGCGTTCGCCTTTGGTGTAATAGCTTTTATCAAATAAGATTTTTTTAACATTGTCTTTCAACCACGCTTCGCCCACGGCGATGAGCTTATCCTTTTCTTCTTTAGCGCTGATTTCTGAAGCGTCCTGATACTCTTTTTTCGCGCCGGCGATTTTGCGCGGCGTGACATTTTTTTTCAGTTCATTAATCAGATCAATCGCGCCTTGCATTTCTTTCTGGCCGGCGGTAATCGCTTTCAAGAAAACTTCCTCAGTTACTTCCTGGGCGCCCGCCTCAATCATAATCGTTTTTTTGGCAGTGCCAGCCACGATCAAATCCAGCGAGCTTTTGGCTTGCTGTTCATTAGTCGGATTAAAAATCAGTTCATTTTCAATTAAGCCGACGCGGATGCCGCCGATCGGGCCGTCCCACTTCAAACCGGAAATGGACAGGGCGGCGGAGGCGGCGATAAGGGCCACGATATCGTGGTCGTTCTCCTGGTCAACGGCTAAAACCGTTGTGATGACCTGGACATCGCGCTTGTCGCTGGTATCAAACAAGGGGCGGATGGAACGGTCAATCATGCGGCCAGTTAAAATTGACTGGTCAGTCGGCCGGCCTTCGCGCTTAATCCAGCGGGAGCCTTTGATGATGCCGGCGGCATAGAGCTTTTCCTCAAACTCAACCATGAGCGGGAAAAAATCAATGCCCGGACGTTCATATTTAGATTGGACCACCGTGGCTTGCACCACGGTTTCACCGTATTGGACCCAAACGGCCGCGTCGGCTTGTTTGGCGACCTTGCCGGTCTTGATGACGAGAGGGCGGCCCAGCCACTCGGTCTTAAAAACTTTTTCTTCCATACTTCTGTTGTGGCCTGACCGCTAAATTACAGGACTGTACGCAAATACAGTACTATCTATTTAACGGCCAGCGCCGATAAGAATAATTAATTATTTAGTTGTAGATTAAGAATTTTTTGCTGCTGCCTAAGTCAATAAAATCATCGGCTTCTTCAATCAGGCGCGAGGAACAGGTTTTGCGGAAAGCCATGACTTCAACTAACACGCCTTTGTTGTTCTGCAAATAGGAAACTAAAGGTAAATAGTCGCCGTCGCCGGAAACGATAATGAGCACATCCAGTTTATTCGCCAGTTTGATGGCGTCAATGGCAATGCCGACATCCCAGTCGGCTTTCTTGGCGCCGCCGGCAAAGATTTGCAAATCCTTCATTTTTACCTCAAAGCCCTGTTGTTCCAGGGCTTCAATAAAAGGCTGCTCCTCTTTGTTTTCGGTGCGAATAGCATAAGCCGTAGCTCTAATCAGCTTACGGCCGGCCACGGCGCGGGTCAGAATTTCTTTGAAGTTGGTCTTGTGACCATACAGGTTCTTAGAAGAATGGTACATATTGGAAACATCCACCAAGACGCCCACCCGCTGTTCTTTATGTTTGATCATAATAATTATTTTTCCTCCGCCACCGCTTCTTTGATATCGGCGCTTTCGTCTTCCGGATCAATATAATTTTTTTCTTTTTTCTTTTCTTCCTCTTCTTCTTCCTGCAGTCTCTGGGCGATTTTCAGTTTTAATTTTTCGGCTAAGTCTTTAAATTGCTCAGCGCTTTCTTTTTGCAAGTACTTGAGGAGCTTGCGTCTCTCGCCGACTTTTTTAAGCAAGCCGCGGCGGGAAGAGAAGTCATGTTTATGCATCTTCAGATGCTCGGTTAGTTCCTTGATTTCCTCGGTCAAAATCGCAATCTGAACCTGAGGGGAGCCGGTATCGGTTTCGTGCGTGCGGAATTTTTTAATGATTTTTTCTTTAGCTTTTTTGTCTAACATAGTTTTTTGGCTCTATCCGAGAGGCGGGTTAGCTATTCCCGATCCCAGAAGGAGTACAATTAATATTAAATCGCTTATTTCAAAGCGTTAACTTTCTTCATTAATTTTGATTTTTTACGGCTGGCCGTGTTCTTTTTGATGACCCCTTTCTTGGCCGCCTTATCAATTGCCTTTATGGTCTTGACGAATTCGGCTTTAACTTTCTGGTCGTTGGCTTTAATTTGTTTAAGATTAGCCTTAACTAAGTCTTTCAGTTTATCATTTACTTTCTTGTTGGCGGCATTCCTTTTGACGGTCTTTTTCAGCTCCTTGGCCGCCGATTTCTTGTTTGGCATAGACGGATTTTGTAAAAATTAATTAATTATAATAATGGTAAGATGATAACATATTAGTTTATAAAAATCAAGGGCGACGCAATAGTTCAGCACCTTGGCAGCACCTAGCCATAAAAGTGGTATAATCAGGGGCTAATAATAAAGTAGATTTCCCCGCGCTCTTGGCGCGGGGTACCTTGAAAGGGAAAGTTTGAAAACCGCCAGGTTTTCA
>TBL_comb47_HYPODRAFT_10006982_pt1 | contig 12024 bp, 15 predicted proteins | sample TroBogypolimnion_40_FD_10682 | JGI IMG/M metagenome (IMG submission 10682) | reverse complement strand
AATAAGCTGCGCAGCCGATACGAGCCAAATAGTGGATGCCCGAGGGTCTTTCGTTGCGCCGGTCTCGGTCGCAACAATCTTCGTGCAGGGACTCGGCATGGCAACGTTCACAACGCCAACTATGGTCACCCTTAACCCGTTCGGCAGTTTCGTCACATTCGCCACTTCTACCTATTTCCCAATGAACTATGTTCCAATCTTCAGCGAGTTTAACAATGCAGCCCTCGCTTCTTATAATTTAGCCACCGCCATTGGACCGATCTCAGGGCCGGCAAGTGGAACAAGCAACCCCAACCTCAACAACCCGATTGTAACTTCGGCTGGCAATCTTTCGCTGCAAACAATTTCAGCAGCTTCATTTCAGGCGTCGGTGCCTGATCAGTCTTCCACGCTTATCCTGCTTGGGGTTGGCCTGGTAGCGATTCGCTTTACCTTGAGGACTATTAAAAATCCGATATGAAGTCGGCTTTAGCCTCATTTCAGGTCTGCTGGCGCGGTTCGTGGCACGAATACGACGCGGCTCAGCTCGTTAGGGCACTAGATCAAGTAGCCAGATGAGATACACGCTAAGAATCTTTTTGATGATTTTATGTGTGCTGTTTGTATTTTCAATTCCGTTGTTGGCTATCGTTGGTCTGACCGGGTGGTCGCCATTTGGTATGTTTGATTGGTTCCATGAGTGGATTCACAACAATAGTGGCGGATGATTATTTAGTTATGATAGCGTTGAGGCCTAGCAATTTCATGGAGCCATCACCGGCAGACGCTTTGAAGTCCGCGCTCGCGGGCGGCGGCGCGGGGCCGGCGTGGCTTATTATCGGGCGTTAGACCTTAATCATATGAAGCCCACCTTGAGATTTTTGATCCGGCTCGCCTGCGCTTTCGCGACCGTAGCGCACGTTCAGGCACAAGGCACGATCGTGCCAAATGGAATCACCTATGCCTCGGCAGGCCTCACCGCAGTCATTGATGTTCTGCAAAACTCCACCAATTCGGACTACGAACGGTTTCTATTGCGGCCTCGGTTCACTACGCCGCCGCAAGATTACGTCACGATTTTCTCCTTCGACCTTCCCCCTGGTGAGAGTGTTCGCGCCTTTTTAGTTTCATCAAACGACCCGATCAGCCTTCAGCCGATTCAAGCTGGTTCATACTTGGAGTTATCGTCGGGTGGCTTCTACGGTTTCGACTTGGATGTTCCTTTTTATCTTGGCTTTTACACGGGGATTACCAACGCGATGCCGTCCGGCACTTACGGCAGCCCTGTGTTTGGATGGGGCGAGTTTGTAAACAGCGCAGGTGTGATCCATATGCGGGATGCAGCATTGGTTGCAGGAGGCGACGGGATTTACGCTGGCACGCAGAGCATCGTTCCTGAGCCTGGGATGTTGAGTTTGGTTTCTGTGGGTGCGTTTGTATTTGGTTTATATGGCAAACGGGCCACCAAAGGATTGAAATGACCGGAGCGCGGTGCAACCCACGTTTACTGCGGAGAACAGACACCGCATTCCGTTTCATCGCCAGCCATACTGGCTAGGCGGTTATGCGCAACCCATGAAGAAATGCTCATACTGTGGACGAGACAACGCCGATGAGGCGCTAAATTGTCGTGAATGTGGCACAGAGTTTGACCATCCCAGCGATCCCGTCGTCACCAGAGAAGCAAATAAAACGGAGGTTTTGCTACCTGGTCACTTATCTGAGACGTCGGGCGCTCTAAAAAGCATCGCATCGCTCGAAGTTGACCTGGCGGTTAAGTTATATAAGCGACTTGAAAAAGAGGGCATTCCCGCTGAAGCCAGAGCCGTTACTCAGGAAGGTGGTTTAGATTACAGAGACATTATGGTTGAGGAAAATAATTATGATCGTGCTTGCGATGTTGCAGAGGCTTGGGAAGCGGATCGACTTGCTGAAGCCGAGAGACTTTCTAACCGACATTGCCCCACCTGCGGTTCTTTGCATCTCGAATATACTGGTGCCGATTCGTTTGGGATTAGCGTGTGGAAATGTAAGGATTGTGGAAACATATTTGCCAAATAGAATGTTGCCACCTAAAAATTTCATGGAGCCTTCACCGACTGACGCTTTGAAGTCCGCGCTCGCGGGCGGCGGCGCGGGGCCGGCGTGGCTCATTGATCGGCGCTAGACCACTCGCCCCATGAAAGCCTGTTCCTATTGTGGCAAACAATTCTCCGATGATATGGAGGCTTGCCCGTTTGATCAGCAGCCTCTCAAAGGAGTGGTGGAGACACCGCCAGAAGTTGTGCCGCCCGAAGCTACCTGTCCCCAGTGCGGGGCGGCGGGTGATTTCACACCCGTGATTGAGTTGCGCAGTTCGTTCAGCCTGCCCGTGTTTCTGTTTGGGGGACTTTTCGCGGTGTTGTTTCGGAACGCCGGCAGGCCGCGCCGAGTCAGATGCAATAAGTGCGAAGCGCGATTTTCCGTTTCCAGTTCTCTTTCCAAGATATCGCGGGCGATTTTTTGGTTGCTGGTGACTCCATCCATTATTCTTTTGAGCATCGCTTTGATTATGATAATCCGGGCGTTTTTTTCCCGTTGAGAAGCAGAGGCGAGTTACCCCACCGTTCGGGTTGAAGGTTTCGGGTTGGGCGGATTTTGCCAGGGTTCACACCGATTTTGGCCTGGGAATTGTGAATAAGTTTTTTCGAAAAAGCGGAGGTTGGACAGCCAATGTCCGACCAGAACTGGCAGCATGGGGGGACATTAACCAAACCAACTGAGACGTGATTTTCTACTGTTATGAACTCGCCGCGCTTCGATCGCTTCGCCCAGCCACTTTTTCTCCAACGCATCGGTCGGGAACGGCTGACGCAGATGTTAGCGCCGTTCGCCCCGGAATTAGTGGCGCACGGGCTGGCGCTGCCGGCGGCGGCGTTGCCGGATGATTTATTTTTTGTGCTGCTGGCGCTGCTGCCGCGGCAGGCGGCGGGATTGTCGGCAGGATTGCGGGAGGCGATGACGGCGATTGAGGTGATTGAGGAGGTGTATCCGGATGAGGTGACAGCGTCACCGGCAGTGCCAGCGGCGGCGTGCCCGTTGGTGGTGGCGGAACTGCGCCTGCGTCTGGGCGCGCAGCAGCGGCCGATTCTGCTGGTGCCGGGTCCTGGCGGACTGCCTCCCGCTGGCGGACGGGCTTTGTCCGATGAAGGGGTGGTTGGTTTGGTGGAGGTGGTGGCAGCTCCTTGCGGAGGGCCACCATGCGGAGGGCCACCATGCGGAGTGCCACCATGCGGAGGGGCAGCGGACGGACGTCGCAGCGCGAGCGTCCCTACCTTGGATGGGGAGGGCGGCACGCTACCCGGCTCGCGAAGCACCACCATTACGGACGGCGGTCATAGACCGCACGCTACAGACGGCGGCGCGAAGCGGGCGCGGTTTAAATTCCGGCAGAAGGGCAGCGTGTGTGCCGTGCGGTTTGACGGCGGCGAACGGTTTCACCTGACCAACACGGACGGCGCAAAATACCTGGATCATGTGTTGCACCAGCCGAATGTCGTCATCCGCGCGTTTGACTTGGAGCGGTTGATCAAACCGGACAAGGCCGCGGTGCGGGAAGCGAATTCCGTCCAGCGGGCCATGGATGGACAGATGCTGCGCGAGACGCGCGCGCAGTTGCGGGAGCTGGAGGCGGACCTGGCCGAGGCCGAGGCCCAAGACGCGGTGGACAGGGCGGAACGGTTGCAGGAGGAAATTGAACAGATCAAAAAGTGTCTGCTGAAAAACGCGTCCCTGGGCGGCGACAGCGGGGAGCGGGCGCGGAATAATGTGCGCAAGGCCATCGGCAAGGTGATTGCCAAGCTGCGCAAAGGCGGCGCGGCGGAACAGGCGTTTGCCCAGCATCTGACGGAATCGCTGTCGCTGGGGTATGAGGTGGTTTATACGCAGCCGGCGGGGAAAATCTGGGTGTAAGGTGGCAGTGCCACCGGCCAATGGTGCAGCGATTGAACCTCGGTCTGGCAATGGGCGCGGGCGCACCGGTCATGGGGAGCGGATGCGGTAGAAGCGGGCGGGATGATTGGTCGTATCGGGATCGCTGAAATAGATAGCGCCGTTGGTAAGTGTGCAGGATCGCATTGTGGTCCACCCGGAGCCATTCAAATTAGTGGTAGCTTCGATGACAATGGGAATGCTGGCAGTGCCGGTCAGAGTGAACCCAAAACAATTAGCCAACATGCCCCCGGCTTGCGCCCGGGGATTCCAAAGGGCGGTCGGACGACCAGCAAAAGTATTGGACCAGCCCGTGGTGCCAGGCAAATAATAGACGACCGCATTCATGGCAGAGGTAAAAATATCAGTCCCGAGATTGTTGGTCGGGGCGTTACCGCAGAAATAGACACCCGCCAGATGGTTGCAGCCATAGAAGACGCCATAACCGAGATGACTGACGTTTAGGGGAATAATGATGTTCGTCAGAGCATAGCATCCGCCAAAAGTGTCCTCGACCAGATTGGTTAAACTCCCGGGCAGAACGATTTGGCTTAAGGCAGTGCAGGAAGAGAACGCATCTTGTCCAATGCTCGTTACATGGTTCCCGAAGATGACGTTGGTCAAAGCAGGACATTTGTAAAAGGCCTGAAACCCGACATCGGTGACACTGTCGGGAAGAGCGACACTTTGCAAATATCCACAGCCGATAAAAGCACTGCTAACGTTGGTGACCCCAGAGGGAATCACGACATGTTCCAAGCTTGAGGCGCGAAGCACACCGGCCAAAGAAGTGACGCCGGCGGGGATGGTCATGCTCGTCAGGTTTGGAGAATAGGCAATCAACCAGACACCCAACTGCGTGACACTGTCTGGCAGTGTCAAATTGGTAAGGCTGAAGCAGGAGTTAAAGGCCCAAGAATCCACGTTCGTCAACCCCGCGGGAAATTCCAAATGAGCCAGACTGGAGCACATAAAAAACGAATTGGCCCCGACAGTCCGGAGGCTGGAGGGAAAATTGATTATAGAAAGGTTGTTGCAATAGTAAAATGCGGCTTCACCGATGGCGGCAACGCCGTCGGGCACACTGTAGTCAGCCATGGCACCACCCGGATACTCCACGAGGCGCATCACCGATTTATCAAATAAAACACCATCCCTGCAGCTATACCCGGGATTCTGGCTGGAGACGTTAATTGCCGTCATGCCAGGACAATCTGCAAAGGCAGCAGGGCCAATGCCGGTGACGTATTCGGACAAGTAAACATCCCCCATTTGGGAGCAGTGGGCGAAGGCGAATGGGCCAATGGAGGTGACATTCGTGGAAATCGAGACGCTGGTTATGGTATCTTGATACTCAAAAGCAAAGGCCTTGATGGCTTTGACCGGCCAGCCATTGATCGAATCAGGAATGATCACGTTGCCACCTGGTCCGGTGTATCCTGTGATGGTGGCTACGACAACCGAGTTAACATACTCGGCCGAGTAGGTAAAATCGCCATAGGTAAAGTCCCCCCTGGCTGTGTTCACCAAAAAAAGGAGGAACACGGTGCGGATAGTATGGCTCATTAGTTTTCCGTGGTGGAATTGAGATATCACCGTGTAAAAAGCGAGAATCCCTTCATTCACACAAAAGAATTCCTGAACCCCGTGGTGTAATCCAGTAAAAACATCCGGTCATTTCTCTAATAAACGCCCGCATTGACGGGCGTGTTTCATTTCTGAGACAGGCAAAATGACTGCCCCGCTGTTCTTGGCGGCCGTTCTGTGGTCGTGGCTTCAAAAAAGCGAATTGGGAACGGGGTGTTCCCAATTTGGGAACGGTCAGTTCCCACCACAGGGGAAATGGCTAATAAACATTCAAACCCTCGGCCGGCTGCGGCAGGTCCTTCCGGATCGGCACCGGGTCAAACGAATGAAAATCACTGCCGGCAGGATGCCGGCAGCACGTTGAGCGACGGGATGCTCACCAAAAAGGATCTCGCGGCCAGACTCCGCGTGACGCTGCGCACGATCGAGAACTGGCAGCGCGCCGGACACCTGCCGTTCATCAAGATTTCCAGCGTCGTGCTGTTTCACTGGCCCGATGTGCTGGATCACCTCAACACCCATTTCAAGGTCCAACGGCGCGGCGCGATGAGCCCGCGCTCCTGACGGTGGCAGCGCCACTGGCGAATGGGGCATTCAACAGAAAACGGACGGCGCAGCGCTCCGTCCCCACCAACAAAGAAAAATGAAAAATTCAAAAAACATCAAGCCCTTGCGGACGGCCACCAGTCCTTCCGGACGGGCACCACTCAAAATTAACAGCCGCAACAAGGGGAAAGTCGGCGAGCGCGAATTTGCATCGCTGCTGCGCGAGCACGGGTTTGATGCCCGTCGCGGGCAGCAATTCTCCGGCTCACCGGATTCCCCCGACGTGGTGAGCGACGCACTGGCTTGGCTGCACGTCGAGGTGAAGCGCGTGCAAAACCTGAATCTGACCGACGCCTGCGTTCAGGCCGAAGGCGATTGCGGGCGGGGTGCCCCCGCTGGCCATAAGAAACCGTGGATTGTGGCGCACCGGCGCAATCACGCGCCGTGGCTGATCACAATGCGCGCGGAAACTTTTTTCCAGCTTCTGCGGGGAGAACTTCCGCCGGTCCTGGCGGACGGCCAATGCGCTGACGCGCGGACATCGCAGCGCGATGTCCCTACCCAAACAATTTCGGAGGCGCACGTAGCGCCGCTGGAAAAACAACAAGACAACAACCAAAAACAAGAACTGCGGTCATAGCCCGCACGCTACAACAGAAAGAAAAAACAGTATGAACAACCTCACATTAACCTGCAAAGACAGCGGCGATTTCAAGCCGCATCCGGAAGGCATTCATCCCGCCGTCTGCGTGGATGTCATGGATCTGGGTCTCGTCGAGACGGATTTCCAGGGCGTCAAAAAAATGGTCAACAAGGTGAAGCTCACCTTTGAGTCGGAAGCCAAAACCGAGGACGGCAAGCCCTGCACGGTGTCGAAGAACTTCACGGCCAGCCTGCATCCGAAGTCGAATCTCTCGACGTTCCTGAGCAAATGGCGCGGCCGGCCGGTGCTGCCGGGCGAAACGATCGGCCTCGACAAACTCATCGGTGCAAGCTGCACGCTGGTCATCAGTCATCAGCAAAACATGTCGGGCAAGACCTACGCCGCGATTGATGCGGTCTCGAAGCCGACCAAGAAGGTTGCGCCCTCGGGCCAATATGATCCGGCGGCGGCGCGGCAGCGTTATGCCGATTGGAAAGCCAAACAGGCGTCACCGACGCCGGGCATTTCGCCAGCACCCACGGCGGCTGCGCCGGTGGCAGCGCCACAGGCCAATGCTCCGGCTCCCGTCAAGCAGGCGGTGCCTGCACCCACTGCGGCGGGCTCCGACTTCGATCCGGAGGTGGGGTTTTAATCAACGCCTCACGTCCCGGGAAGTCGTCGGCGAGACGCCGGCGACGACCCGCGGGACGCGGGTGCTACACCAACGAAAACTGCGACATCATCCCATGAAACATGTGAAATTGACGGATACAGCATCGGCCGAAGCAGCGGGTTTTCGCCCGCTGACCATCAGCTACCAACTGCCGCAGGAGCGTCCCCTGCTCGACAACGTCCTCGCCGACCTGCGGCGCGGGAACATCAACCATTGCCTCGTTCAATCGAACGGCGGCGTTTCGGTGTGGCGCTCCTTCCGGAGTGGCACCAGCGGAGCCTGCACCCGGTCCTTCCGGACGGGCACCGTTAAAAAACCTGGCTCCATGAAATTTAAGAACCTCCGCAAATCGGCGGCTACAAAAACCGGACGCCGCAGCGCGGCATCCCTACCCAAGAAAGGAAAACGCTCATGAAATTATTCGCTCCTGATTCGGCCCATTGGTATCAGCGCGACGGTTCGCCGCTGCACACGGTTCTTTCCCTCAAGGGCGAACCGCGTCCGACGACGTTGCGCGATGCGCGCAAGCTCGGCCTGCTGCCGAGTGTCACCAACATCCTCGGCGTGATCGCCAAGCCGGGGCTCACGTCCTGGTTGCAGGAACAAGCCGTGCTGGCGGCGCTCACGCTGCCCCGCGTTGCCGGCGAAAGCGAAGATGCTTTTGCCAAGCGCGTCGTCGAGGACTCGCTGACGACGCGCGATGGCGCGGCGGATTTCGGCACGGCGTTTCATCACGGCGCGGAACAGATTGCCAAGTCGCTGGAGGTGGACCGCGCCGATTTGCTGTCGTCGTGGCTCGAGCTGTATCGCGATTGGTTTCAGGGCAACGTCGTTGCCTGCCACTGGACCGAACAGCGGGTGGTTTCCAATTTGTTTGGTTATGCCGGCACGGCTGATTTGCTGATTGAGCACCGGGTTCACGGGCTGTGCCTCGTGGATCTGAAGACGCAAAAGATTTCGGCACCTCACCCCGGCCCTCTCCCCGGTCGAGGCGGAGAGGGTGACGGCGCTCGCAGCGCGAGACGCCCTACCAAGCCAAAGCCGTATTCGACCTGGTGTTACCAGCTCGCGGCGTATCGGGCCGCGCTCGGCGTCCGCGCGACGTGCCTGAATCTCATCGTCAATTCGGTCACGCCGGAAATGCCGGTGGAACACGTCTGGTCGGAGTCGGAAATGGAGTCGGGGCTGCGGGCGTTCATGGCGGCGCGCGAGCTGTGGAACATCGAGAACAACTATTGCCCTACCGAAAATCGGAAAGCGGAAAGCGGGAAAGCGGAAAACCCGGATGCAATGGTGCTGACGGCCTGAAAGGAGAAACACCATGCTTCGCAAACTCGACAAGCTTTATTTCCAACTGCTCGGCGTCGTCCATCGCTGGACGATCCGGAAAGCCTGCGCGCATTGCCAGCGGGAAAAGCATCGCCGGTTCCAACGGCTGATGGCGTCCAGCCGCAACCACCTGAACTAAGTGCGAGCCGCACTGGCAATTATGGACGTTGCGCTCAATCCCGAAACCGGCGCCGAACCTCGGCCTGGCAGGCTGCCGGTGCCGGTGGTGGAACATCTGCACCGGCTGGTCGGCGGCGATGCGCGCACGGAAAAGATCGTGCTGGATTACATCGAGTTTCGCTGGGGTGCCAAAAATCTCTTTTACGTCCCGCCGAAGGCGGCGGGCGAATTCATCCGCCGGCCGGCGGATTTTCTACGTGCCGCGAAAAATCACGCGGAACCTGAACTCTTTGCAGAGGGCCACCATTTTTAGACACGACGTAACACGAAAGGAAAAAGATGCACACAAAACTACAATTAAATTCAAGGCAAAAGCGGGTCATCAATAAAATCTCCGCCCGGATGGCGGCGGCACAGGCGGAATATCTCAAAGTCGAAGGCGACAGCCTCGAAGAATTCGCAGCGGTGGTCGGCTATATTTCGCCGAAAGACGCGCGGCAATACCTCATCGAACTGCTTCAAGGAGACGACCGTGCGGGAAGCGCGGCGATTTTCGACGATGAGGCGGACTGGTCAAAAACTTTGTCGCGGATTGCATTGAAGCAGATCGGTGATTGGGCGAACGAAGATCTGGCGTCGGAATTGGAGAAGCTCAATGACTGATCCGCGCCAGATAGCCGCCGGCATCGTCGGCGCGGTGGACTGGCAGACGGAAGTCTCCGGTTTCTGCCGCTGCCCGGGCGAGGCGTTGCACACGCATCCCACCGGCAAGAAGGATTGCCGGGTGAGCGTGGACGGTGCGCCGACCATTTATTGTTTCCATGCGTCGTGCGAGGCGGCGGTGGCGGAAGCGAATCGCGCCTTGCGGCGGGCCATAGGGGGGAGTCCGTGGGAAATTGTCCTGCCGGGCGGGCGCGTGCTACGGAGCGGCGATGTTTTGCAGGGTGATGGCAGTGTGAAGACGCGCGCACAGATTGAAATGGGTGCTGCGCACAATGGTTGGTCCCTACCTCACCCCGGCCCTCTCCCTCCCGCTGCGCGGGCCGGAGAGGGAGAACGTAATGAGCGCCTCATGCTGGAAACCTTGAAAGCGATGGCGGAACGTTTCCGCCCGGAGCTGTTTGAAAAATTCCGCTGGCCGTTCGCGCAGATTGTGGCGGACTCGCCGCTGTTGGTGGCCGACCGCGACGCTGATGAACAGTTTCGCACCTGGCTCAAGCTCTGGCCGGCGCATTGCCATGTCTGGATTGGCGATGTTTTTTCCTCGGGCCGTCCCGAACACCGGACGCATTTCCGGCCGGTGGCCGAGTGGTATCAGATCGGGCCGGTGATGGGGAACTACACCTGTGGCTCGGCTTTCAAGCCGGGTTCTTTCCAGCGCTCCAATGCGAACTGCGACGGCACCCGATTCATGGTGATTGAATCCGACTCGCTGCCGAAGGATGAAGTCGGCGCCATCTTCGCGTATCTGAATCAGCGGCTGCATTTCAACCTGCACGCCATCATTGATACCGCCGGCAAGTCGCTGCACGGCTGGTTCGACGCGCCGCGCGACCGGCAAATCGAGCTGCGGCTCAAGACCGTGCTCACCGTGTTCGGCTGCGACCCAAAACTTTTTACCTATTCCCAGCCGGTGCGTGTGCCCGGTGCATTTCGGGATGGGCGGCTGCAACGCATCGTCTGGCTCAAGTCCTAGCGGACGGCCACCACTGATTTATGGAAATCAAAACCTATTCCCCGCTCGACCAGATTGACCCCGCGGTTGACCTGGGCGCGATTCAGGATGATTTGGCGGACTGGCATTACATCGAGGACATTGCGGCCAATCCGCATCCAAAACCGGCGGAACTGATCGCCGGCATTTTGCACCAAGGCTGCAAGATGATTTTGGGCGGCACGTCCAAGTCGAACAAGTCGTGGAGTCTGCTCGATATGGCGATGTCGGTTGCCAGTGGTCAGGATTGGTGGGGCCGGCGCTGCATCAAGTCGCCGGTGATCTACATCAATCTGGAGCTGCAGCCGTGGGCGATTGATGAACGGCTCGCCCTGCTCTGTCACGCGCGGCCGGAATGCAAGTTCACCCCGAAGACTTTGGCGATCTGGAATCTGCGCGGCAAGAACGCGGATATGACGCTGCTCCGGCCGCGGCTGGAAAAGAAACTGGCCGGCACACAGTTCGGGCTGGTCATCATTGATCCCGCTTACAAGGTGCTCGGCTCGCGCGATGAAAACGCCAACGGCGACATTGCGGGTTTAATGAACGAGTTTGAAGCGCTGGCGCAATCCACCGGGGCGGCGGTGGTCATCGCGCATCACTTCGCCAAAGGCGACAGCACCGCCAAATCCGCCATGGATCGCATGAGCGGTGCCGGTGCCTGGGCGCGCGATCCGGACACCATCATGGTTTTGACCCCGCACGAGGAGCCGGACTGTTTCACCGTCTCCAGCATCGTCCGCAACCTGCCGCAACTGCCGGACTTTGTTGTCACGCTCGACTTCCCGCTGATGAAGGTCGCCAGCGACCTGAACCCGGATGCGCTCCGCCGGCCCCAGGCGAAAAACAAGGTGTGTTCGGATAAGGAATTTATCGAGGCCATCTTCACCGGCGAGGGCAAAACCTTCGGCAGAATCACCGAAGACGCCAAATCCTGCCTGAAAATGAGCGCCCGGACGGCGGCAACGTATCTGAAACGACTCACCGAGAAGGGTTTAATAAAAAACTCGGGCGGCCTGTATTGGGCCGGAACCGAGTGAACTGCAACACTGCAACATCCCTTATAGATATATGCAGCATGAAACCAGACAGGCAGAGAGGAAGGGACAACCCTCCTTGGGGTCGGGTTGCCCTTCCATCCCTGCCGTTAGCACAACAGTTGAAAGGAAAAATATGACGATGACATTTGAACAACAGCCACGGGAAAGCAGCAAAGCCTTTGCGGCTTTCAAAACGTATCTCGACCTCGGGCCGAACCGGTCGCTGGTGTCCGCTGCGACCAAGATGGGTTGCAGCAAGCGCCGGATGGAATGGCTCAGCCGGAAATATGACTGGCCCGGCCGGGTGGTCGCTTTCAACCGGCACTTTGCCGAGCTGGAACGGCAGGCCATTGAGCGGCTGGCGTGCGAGAAAGCCGTCGAGTGGTGGCAGCTTCACGAACCGGCCCGCCGTCAGGCGTGGCTG
>TBL_comb47_HYPODRAFT_10006979_pt1 | contig 12028 bp, 10 predicted proteins | sample TroBogypolimnion_40_FD_10682 | JGI IMG/M metagenome (IMG submission 10682) | reverse complement strand
TGCCGCCATTTTCTCCTCTCAACCCCCAAAATGAATTGTCATTCCGAATGAAACGAAGTGGAATGAGGAATCTGTGAGTTTAATCTCAGTCATTACATTTTTCATTAATGCCTATCTCCCCAAACTATTCTTACCCCAAACCCAATCTTAACTCTCTTTATTTAATCCATTATATTATTATTAAATAACAGATTTATAATAATATAATGAAGCATAACAATCAACAAATACAGTGTATAATCATTTATTTAGGAGATTCCTCACTACGTTTAGGATAGCAGAATTTAAATTAACAGATTCCTCACTTCGTTCGGAATGACAGCAATTTTTATGAAGGAGAGGAGAAAATGGCGGCAAAGCCGCCATTTTCTCCTCCCACCCCCCAAAATGAATTGTCATTCCGAATGAAACGGAGTGGAATGAGGAATCTGTGAGTTTAATCTCAGTAATTACATTTTTCAATAACGACTATCTAAGCAAACTATTCTTAACATAATTTCAATCTCATCCATCTTTATTTAATCCATTATATTATTATTAAATAACAGATTTATAATAATATAATGAAGAAGAAACCCCGATAGATAGCGTGTAATATCACTGCGAATATGGGCATATTTGCTCCAAATAGTAGTACATTTGCTCAAAATGGTAGTACATTTGCACAAAATGGTAGTATATTTGCTTAAAATGGTAGTATATTTGCATTAAATGTGTGCATAATTACTTCGAATATGGGCATAATTAGGACAAATAAAAGTACTTTTTAAATAATTGAGGGCAAAGTTAAGGTAAATGTGGGCATATTTGAAACGAATATGCCTATATTTAAGGAAAATATATTCTTACTATTTTTAATTTAATATCAATTAAATCAAAAATAATATCGAAAGCATCTATCTTGATACTAAATAAATCAAAAGGAACAGCTATAAGGATAGATTTGGATTAATACTATTTAATTAAGACCCTGTATCAGGTCTTAATTAAATAGAATATGAAATTAGATGAAGTTATTCAGGGATAAACGAATATATCATACTTACTTGCCCCTTACCCGAAGCATTGCGTGCATATATGCGTACATAGTTCTTAACTAAAGGTGTATATGAGTCAAATACTAATTTTGTAGATTTAACACCTGATAAAATATTTTTCCATGAAGCTTCTGTATCAGGAGTTAAAGAAATTTCAATAGCATAAGTATTGTTTTTTTGATGTGTAGCAGGGTTTTTAGCTACGGTTGTTTTATTTACTTTTCTCTGCAAAAAAGCTTTGTAAGTTCCTAATTCTTTACCTTTAGTAATTCTTAAGATCACAGGTTGATCTGGAATAGGGGCTTTTTGTTGCTGAATATTACAATCAAAGCCTGATTTGATAATAAGGTCAATATCATGACCGCAAATTGGTTTTACATAATTCAATAATGAAGTTATCATATTGAATACTACTACTGTTTGAGCGTCACGTAAGACGTTGAATTTCGGATTACTTCTTGTTTGAGTTTGATAAGAATCTAATAAAATTACTGCTCCTGTAAAATCAAGTTTTATAGTAGGAGGTGCCACAAAAATAAGTGGATAGAAGAATAAGCCCGTTTCTATAAGTTTGTGTCCTAAACTACTTACGCCTCTAGGATCTTGCGAAGTGCAGTGCATACATGGAAAATTTGGATGTGTAGCTGCCATAATGATTAAATTAAAATGTTAATTAAACGTTTATAAAATATTATTTCTTAAAAAAACGCTAAATGCAAATACATTTAGATTAAAGAATAATTTTTAAATCGATTAAAGAAAACCTTTAAACGTTAATCATCTGGTTGAGGATGGTTAAAGAAGTCTAAGAGCCTATGATTAATTGGTCTATAGATTATTAATTCACTATTTTATCACATAAATATTTTGAATAAATTGTAATAAAATAAGTTGCGAAGTTACGAATAATTTTAACATGCAAGCACTTTTTTATTTTTATTTTACTTTTATTTTTGATAGTGTATAAATAAGCTTAATTTTACCGATAACTTTTTAGTTGCGGCCGATAACTTAAATATAGTAACCGTTAACTGATTAGATTGACACAAGCAATAACTTACATCAATAAAATACGTTGAATAGATATATAATAAAATATTAAGAAGCCATGAAAACACAAATTTATTTAGATGAAACCGGGAGTTCAACTCTCCATCATCACAGCAATCACAGAATTTCTTATGATAAGAATTTTGTTTTGATGAGCGTAATAACAATTAGTGTTTTGATACTATTGTTTATGATGCTTGGCGCAAGAGGACAGAATGTTAATAGCAATCAAGACAATCAGAAGCACAAGAAAGCTGTTGTAAAGAAGACTACTAAAAACAAGAAGGCTAATAAATTGGAAGTTGCTGTACTAAGTTCGGATACATTGATTAATAGTAACATAAAAACAGGAGACAATTGTCCTACATATACAGAAGATATTTATACTGTTGCAGACCAAATGCCTCAGTTCCCGGGTGGTGACGACTCATTGAGGGCATACTTAAGAAAAGAACTTAAATATCCTTTAATAAATAGAGATGAAGATATTCAGGGAACAGTTTATATTACTTTTGTTGTTGCTAAAACAGGCGATATTAAAAATGTAAAAGTTTTGAGAGGCATAGGTGGTGGTTTTGATGAGGAAGCAGTTCGTGTAATAAAATCAATGCCAAGGTGGATTCCCGGCAAACAAAATGGAGTTGCAGTTAATGTGCAAATGAATTTGCCAATAAAGTTTAGTCTTAAATAAAAGAAAAAAAGTTTCTCAATATTTATTTTTAATGTTAATAAAATAAAACTTTTAGTAAATCGTTACATTATTCATTAAAAATTACTAATTTTGCAAAATGATTAAGAAAGCAATCTACCTACTTTTTGTTATTGTACTAATAGGGCTTAGTTCATGTGGAAAATACTCTAAATTACTTAAGAGCGCTGATAGTAATAAGAAGTATGAGGCAGCTATAAAGTATTATGATAGTCATGATTACTATCATGCCTTGCAACTATTTGATGATGTTATACCAGTGTACAGAGGAAAGGAACAAGCAGAGAAAATTCATTATTATTATGCGTATTGTTACTATGGACAAAGTGATTGGATAATGGCAAGCTATCATTTTAAGAACTTTGCAAAGATATTTCCTAATAGTAAGTATGCTGAAGAATGCTTGTATATGAGTGCTTATTCAAAGTATTTGGATTCCCCACCTCATAGCCTCGATCAATCTAGTACTTATGATGCTATAAAGGAATTGCAGTTGTTTATTAACTTCTATCCACAGAGTGCAAGGGTAGAACTGGCAAATAAGTTAATAGATGATTTAAGAAAGAAGTTGAATCTAAAAGCTTATGAAATAGCTAAGATGTATTATAAGATGGAAGCATATAGTTCAGCACAAATTGCATTTCAGAATGTTTTGAAAGATTATCCTGAAACACTCTATAAAGAAGAAATCTTATATTTAATATTAAAGTCAAACTTTTTATATGCCAAAAACAGCATTGAATCGAAAAAGAAAGAAAGGTTTCAGAATGTTTTAAAAGCATATAACGAGTTAATTAATAATTATCCCTTGACAATGTACAAAGGTGAAGCGGATTCAATATTAAAAGAGTCACAAACAGAATTAGTAAATAAATAACATTTATAATATGGATTACAAGAAAATGAAAGTTGAAAATACTGCAGTCACAAGAAATGTAGTAGATTTCATAAAGCAGACTAATAATATTTATGAAACATTAGCAATACTTACCAAACGTTCGAATCAGATTTCTTTGGAATTGAAAGAAGAACTTAATGGTAAGATAGAAGAGTTTGCAACAGGGAATGATAATCTGGAAGAAGTGTTTGAGAATAGAGAACAAATTGAAATAACTAAACATTACGAAGCATTACCTAAACCTACTTTAATAGCTGTAAGTGAGTTCTTACATGATAAAGTATATTACAGAAATCCTATAAAAGAAGCTTCAAAGAATCAATTCTAATTCATCTTTATATATAAGGTATAAGCCATTAAAAGGGTTTATACCTTTTTTATGTTAACATGTAACAATGTTTAAAGGAAAAAAAATCTTATTGGGTATTAGTGGCGGTATAGCAGCCTATAAATCTATTTATTTTATAAGATTATTAATTAAACAGGGTGCAGAAGTTAAGGTTGTTGTAACTAAAAATGCCCTACAGTTTGTTACAAAAGTTACTCTTGAAACCATCTCTAAGAATAAAATATACGATAATCTCTTTGGTGATACTAATGATTATTCAACTGAACATATATCACTTACTGATTGGGCTGATATTTTTATAGTAGCTCCTGCTACTGCCAATATCATTGCAAAGTTAGCTAACGGGATTGCTGATGATGCCTTATCAACCTCTTTACTAGCATTTAATAAGCCTATTTATATTGCTCCTGCAATGAATTCAAAGATGTATCACAACTTTGCTGTTGTTGATAATATATCTTATTTAAAGAATAATAATATTAGATTTATAAACCCTGTGGTTGGGGATCTTGCATGTGGCTATCAGGGTGAGGGAAAGATGGAAGAGCCTGAAAATATTATCAGTTTTATTGAAGATGATATGCTGGCTAAGAACATCTTTAAAGGGAAGAAGATACTTGTAACAGCAGGTCCTACAAATGAGGCAATAGATGCTGTAAGGTTTATTGGTAATAGTTCTTCAGGTATAATGGGATTTGCTATTGCTGAAACTTTTGCTGAATATGGTGCAGAAGTTAAGCTTATTGCCGGCCCTGTTAATTTAGTTGTTAATAATCCTCTGATAAAAAGGTTTGATGTTGTTACAGCTAATGAAATGTACGAGAAATGTATGGAGCTATATGCAGATGCTGATATTACAATAATGTCAGCTGCTGTTGCAGATTATACTATACAAACCCCCTCGGCAAGTAAACTAAAGAAGTCGGAGAATTCAATGACTTTAAAGCTTATTCCTACGAAGGACATCCTTTTAGAATTAGGTAATAGAAAGAAAAAAGGACAAGTATTAATTGGTTTTGCTCTTGAAACTAATAATGAAGTTAAGAATGCAATTAAGAAGCTTAATACTAAAAACCTTGATTTTATCGTTCTTAATTCTTTAAATGATCAGAATGCCGGTTTCAAGTACTCAACTAATAAGATTTCTATTATTGATAAGAATGAAAAGGTGACAAATTTTGATTTGAAGACAAAGAAAGAAGTTGCTAATGATATTATTAATTTTATTAAAGAGCATTATTTATAACAGATTATTATGCGAAAGATTATAGTTTATATTGTATTATTTATAGTTCCACTAATTGGTTTCTCTCAGGAGTTTAATTGTAGTGTACAGGTTTCTGCTCCTAGTGTGCAGGGTACTGATAAAACATTATTTGATGATCTCAGGAAGAATCTTTATGAATTTATTAATAACAGATCATGGACAAACTACAAGTTTAATCAGGAGGAAAGGATTGAATGTAGTATGCTTATTACTATAAGTGAAAGGATTTCTTCTGATGAATTTAAAGGAACTATTCAACTTCAGTTGAGGAGACCGGTATATAGAACTTCTTATCCTACTACAATGTTAAACTTTATTGATAAGGATTTTCAATTTAAATATGTTCAATCACAGACTTTAGATTATATTGAGAATTCATTTTCGACTAATCTAACATCTGTTGTGGTTTATTATCTTAATATCTTTTTGGGTATTGACTTTGATTCCTTCTCTCCAAATGGAGGTTCCCCATATTTTGAAAAGGCTCAGGCTATTGTTACTTCTGCTCAATCTACTCCGGAAGCAGGTTGGAAGTCATACGAGAGCCAGAAGAACAGATATTGGATTGTAGAGAACCTATTAAACAGTGCTTATGGTTCGGTTCGACAAGCTTTATACCAATATCACAGAGCAGGCTTAGATGTTATGTATGATAATCTCGAAAATGGGCGGTCTTCAATTGCTGATGCTACAGAATCATTGCGTAAAGCATATAGAGAGAAACCCGGTTTATATATCATTGAGTTGTTTATGGTTGCTAAGTCGGATGAGTTGATTAATATATTTAAAAAGGCTTCTCCTCAGGATAAAACTCGTGTTGTAAATTGTCTGGTGGAAATAGATCCGGCTAATGCAGGGAAGTACCAAACAATACTTACTGCAAATTAATTTCTTTACATTATTAATTTTACCTACATTTGCTTTTTTATTCTTAAGGTTGTTTTCTTAAAATGACACAATATGTTATTGCATTTATTTATACAAAACTATGCGCTGATTGAGGAGTTAAATATTGATTTCTCAAATGGCTTTTCTGCAATAACCGGCGAAACGGGTGCCGGTAAATCAATTATTATAGGTGCTTTATCTTTAATACTAGGTCAAAGGGCTGATAATGCAGTATTACTTAATAAAGAAAAGAAATGTATTATTGAAGGAACGTTTGATATTAAAAAACTTAATGTTGAAGAGTTCTTTAAGGATAATGAACTTGATTATGATGGTCAATGCATTTTAAGAAGGGAGATTTCACCTAATGGCAAATCAAGAGCTTTCATTAATGATACTCCTGTTAACTTAAATTTATTGAAGGTTATAGGTGATAAGCTTGTGGATATCCATTCTCAACATACTACCCTTACTTTGAATAATTCGGATTTCCAGATGACTGTTCTTGATAACTATGCCGGAAATGCTGAAGTTTTATCTTCTTTCCAAAAAGATTTTCTTTCTTATCAAAAACTAAAGAATCAGCTTAAAGAACTTAAAGAAAAAGGGCAAGAGAATACTGCCAGACAGGATTATATTCAGTTTTTATTTAACGAACTTGAAGCTGCTTCTTTAAAAGAGAATGAACAGGATGAGAATGAACAGGAACTGGAGATATTGAATAATGCAGAGGATATCAAAACAGGTCTTAATAAAACTATATTCACCTTATCTACCTCTGAATTCAATCTTTTATCACAACTTACTGATATAAATAATACTCTACTTCGAATTTCTAATTATCATCCTCAGATTAAGGAATTGCATGAGCGAATGAATTCATGTGTTATTGAATTGAAAGATATATCGAATGAGGCTGAAACTATAGAGCAAAAAATTTTATCTGACCCATCAAAACTAGAAGAAATAAAACAGCGGTTGGATCTTATCTATCGTTTGGAAAAGAAGCATAACATCAATACAATTGAAGAGTTAATAAAGGTTAGGGATCAGATATCGGATGAGTTATTGCACTTCTCCAATTTAGATGATAAGATTAAAGAAATAGAGAAATCGTTGGCTGTATATTTTGATAAGATTAAAGTTTTAGCTGATACTATTTCTAAGAAAAGAAGACAAGCTATCCCTAAGCTCGAAAAGGATATAACTGATATATTATCAGAACTAGCAATGCATGATGCGCATATTAAGATTGACTTATCTGACAACGATGATTTCAATGCATCAGGTAGAAATAGCATCCTTTTCTTATTTAATGCAAACAAGGGAGGAGAGTTTCGCGAATTGTCCAAAGTTATATCAGGAGGTGAGCTTTCGAGGTTGATGCTTGCAATTAAATCAGTCATTTCTAAACAAAATATTTTACCGACTGTTATATTTGATGAGATTGATAGTGGAGTGTCAGGAGATATTGCGGGGAAAGTAGGAAAGATAATGCAGAAGATGGGGGAGGGGATGCAGATAATTTCAATTACGCATTTGCCTCAGATTGCTGCCAAAGCCTCTCAGCATTACTTTGTTTCAAAGTTTTCGGATGGCAAACGTACACAATCTACTATAAAGAAATTAACAAATGATGAAAGAGTTGAAGAGATTGCTAAGTTATTGAGTAATGAAGATGTAAGCAGTGCTGCATTGGCTACTGCAAAAGAATTGATGAAATAAGAAATCAAAATTAAATGATTATAAATTTGAAACCACAACATGAATAATTTATTAGAGGGAAAGAAAGGGATTATATTTGGTGCTTTAAACGAGATGTCTATAGCATGGAAAGTTGCTGAAAAGGCTTATGAGCAAGGAGCTGAGTTTGTATTGACAAACACTCCTGTATCAATGCGTTTGGGCGAGATTGATGAATTGGCTGCTAAGTGCAATACCATCGTTGTTCCGGCCGATGCTACCAATGTTAAAGATATTGAGAATCTATTTGCTGTGGCAATGGAGAAGTTTGGAGGTAAGATTGATTTCGTTCTACATTCAATCGGTATGTCATTGAACGTTCGCAAAAAGCGTCCTTATGATGATCTTGATTATGATTATCTTCATAAAACATTGGATATCTCAGCTATCTCTTTCCATAAGGTTATGCAGGTTGCCAAGAAGATGGATGCCGTAAACGAGTGGGGTTCGATAGTTGCTCTTTCGTATATTGCTGCTCAGCGTACCTTGTTCGAATATAATGATATGGCTGATGCTAAGGCTGCTTTAGAGTCTATTGCCCGTAGTTTCGGTTATATTTATGGACGCGAGAAACACATAAGGGTCAATACTATCTCTCAGTCGCCTACGCTAACCACGGCAGGTAGTGGTGTTAAAGGTATTAATGGTTTGATGGACTTCACCGAAAGGATGTCACCGCTTGGCAATGCAACTGCCGAAGAATGTGCTAACTATTGCATCACTCTTTTCTCGGATCTTACCCGTAAAGTTACGATGCAAAATCTGTATCATGATGGTGGATTCTCGAGCATGGGTATGAGCGAACGCGCAATGCATCAGTATAACAAAAGTTTTGACGAATGCGATTGCGATAAAATTGACTAGGAAGAAGTGCCTAGAGTACTTGGAGTTTGGAGTGCCTAGAGTCTTTATAAAACAAAGAGCGGCTGCCATTTATTTGGTTGCCGCTCTTTATTTTTTATCTATATGTTTTTATTTATGATGATTATTATATTTATAACCGAAGACAAGGTTTAAATATAAATTCAAAGACAACGATAGATTGGAGGAAAGGAAGAGACTCCTAGTTAAATAAGACAAAGGACTCTACCTTCAATATATAGGCAAGAGGTATTACTTTCCTTTTTTGGGTAGCCCTATTTTAGCTATAATTTCTTTTGCTTTAGCTAGTTTTTCAGGAAATAAAACTTTGTCTCTATATTGTTCTAAGTTTTTATCAAAAACAATAACCGGTATTTTTGATTGATTTAATTCATCTATAGTTGTCATAATGTAATTTGTTTACTTATTTTTGTAATTAAAAATGCTTCGTAATCTTCTCCAATAATAAATTCTTCCTTTATATTTGTATCAGTTCTCAAACCGTAAACATCAAAATCTGATTTAATTTCTTCCAGATTATTTGTAGTTTTTTCACAAAGATACGAAATAATTATGAATTGTTTTTATTTAGATCCGAAGACAGGGTTTAAATATAAATGAGAAGAAAAGATAATTCTCTTTTTTAACACGCAGACACTAAGTACACCAAGTTTCACTAAGGTTTTCTTCTTAGTGTTTCTTTGTGCTCTTCGTGTCTTAGTGTTTTTTTTATTTAGATCATAAGTTCGGGTTAAAATATAAAAGAGAAAAAAATACTACTTTCATTTACTATCATAATAGTGACTATTATATATTAATATGTAGTATTAACCTTTTTAATTGCTAATTCTATTGTATCAATTAATTCAATTAATTTATAATTATTATATCCTTTAATGTCATAATCTATTTTCCCATTAGAAGCACAAATTGTTATACTATTTCTTCTTGTACTAAAAAATAATATAATCATTAAGACTGTAAAAATTAAACTATAAGAAATAAAATCATAACCACCTTTATTAATAAATGTAATTATAGTATATAAACCTGAAATTATTGCTAAAATTATAAATATAATGTAACTACTATAGTGCACAGTAATAGAAGTTATTTCTTTTAATAAAATACTTGTTATGTCATTAAAACCCCAACTTTTTTTTGAATGTCTAACACGTTCATTTGTTAAAATAAAAGTTTCAAGATTATTTGTTAAATCTAATAATATAGTCTCATTTTCGAATGTAATTATTGGTTTCATAAAGTTGATTGTATTATCAATTTAGTGACTTAAAATTTTATTTATTGTTTAATTAAACTTGCTTGTCCTTTAATAATGCTATTTTCTTTAATAATTACTTTATAAAGTCCTGCTTTATAGTTTTCAATATTAAATTTCATCGCTGATGATTCTTTTATAAGTTTTTCTTTAAATATCATTTGCCCAAACATATTATAAACCAGCAATTCTCCTTCTTCTTTAAGTTGTTGATAGCAAATATTTGCTTGGTTTGTTGCTGGGTTTGGGAATACTTTAATAGAATTTACAAGTTGATTTTCTTCAACATTATTAGTAGAAATTCTTTGAACACCCAATTGAAGTAAATATGTTCCTGTTTGTCCTAAGTAATATGGGGTAACATGAAAATAAACTGTACCTCCATTATTTATAATGATATTATTTGTCATAATATCATCATATGTGCCAGACCATGATGTGCCATCTGTTGAATATGAAAATTGTGCATCAAGGGTATATGTATTTCCATCATTACTATTATATGAATCTTGTAAACGTGCTCCAATATTATAATTATAGCCAGAAGCTAAAATTATTTTGTAATAATCGTTATCAGTCACTGTATGACAATTAGAGCCTGTAGTATTTTTAGTAGCAAAATCCATATTATAAGTTAATGGTAAATTATACGACTGATTAATATTCTCATTCGGTTCATAAATATCAGGTAAATATGGCGGTGCTTGAACTATTATCTTTATAGGATTTTGATAATTTGATGATCCAACAAGACTCCAATTAGTAGCTGAACTTGATTTAAAAATAACGGCTATAAGATAAGTGCCAGGATTCGACATTAATGTTGTGTTAGTAAAAGTAAGATATGGTGATATATAGTAATAGTTATAAGGTAAACCATTATTCTCATTTATAGTGCCAATATCTTCAACAAATGTACCATCTAATTTATATAATGCAACATTATATTGACCATAAAATGTTACACTATTTGTATTAATTAGATTTAAATTTACAGATAATGATTGACCTTGATAAATAGTTGCAGGTGTTAAACTCATACTTGAATACATTTCAATAGTATTTGGATTTATTATAGAAATTGCAGCATGTTCCCATGTAAATAAACCTGAAGCATGAATTTGTTGCCATTCTCCTCCTGTAGGTTTGTAATAAATGTAAACATTATAATTGCCAGGTAATAATGCAAAGTCGCCAGTATTAGAAAATACTAAATTATTAGTATATGTATAATTTGGCTGAAGTCCTGTTAGTTCTGAAATTGAATCTACATAATCAATAAAATTATCATTTTGATCAAATACAGCAGCACAATAAGTACCTGTAAAAGTATTTGTGCCTATATTTGTAATGTTTGTGGAGATAGAAAATGCAGAACCATAATTTATACTAGAGGAACTTGCATTAACACTAACAGTAATATCTAAATTGTATGTTAATGCAGATGCAGGAGGAGTGATTCCAATTACTGCTTCTTGAAAACTATTATAGCCACCCGTTCCACCTCCTGTACCAGTACCACCTGGATTTAATGCGTCAATCAAAAAATAGCCATCATATGAACCAGACCATCCCCAATTAAAATGAAAATAATCACTACTATTATACCCATCACAGACAAAACAATGTCCACCACCAGTTCCATGTCCATCATATATTATAGGACGACCATTATTAAGTTCATTTTTTAATAAATTTTTCCATTGAAGATCTGTGTAACTTGATCTTTTCAGGCCTTGAACAGTATTTGGATACCCGAAATAAGTTTTTAATGCATATTCTGTACAATTTACTATTGGACTTGTAGAAGAGATAACATAAGCACCACTACTCTGAGGGCTATACCCCATATTAACACTTACACCGCATTGATACATCAATGTTGCAACAGCATTATTTGTACTAGTCACAATATTTGGCATTGAATTCCATTGATATATTGTACTT
>TBL_comb47_HYPODRAFT_10006978_pt1 | contig 12029 bp, 8 predicted proteins | sample TroBogypolimnion_40_FD_10682 | JGI IMG/M metagenome (IMG submission 10682) | reverse complement strand
AATTTAAAATCATTAAGATATTTATCCGCCACTGAAAAAAACAATAAGCCACCGTTTTGTATCAGAGACTGGATGGCCAATGAAAAAGATCAAGGATGGTTGTTTTTAACTAGTACAGCCGATCAGCTTGCTACTTTAAGGCCGCTTATTTCTATGTGGTTCTCTATGGCAACTATCTCGTTGCTTTCTCAGCCGGAAAACCCAGAAAGAAGGATTTGGTTTGTTTGCGATGAACTTCCTACTCTAAACAAACAACCGCAGCTATTTCATGCTATGGCAGAAGCACGTAAATATGGTGGATGTTTTTTACTGGGTATGCAGAGTTTTGGACAAATCCAGCAAATATACGGCAAGGATTTAGCCAAACCTATGTACGATCTTGTAAATACGGCGTTTTACTTTAGGTCACCATCTCAAGAAACTGCACAGGAAGTGTCAAAAGCCATAGGTGAGCAGGAAATCGAAGATATGCATGAAAGCTACTCTTATGGCGCAAATTCTATTCGCGATGGGATATCAATTAACGCGAGCCGAATTAAAATCCCGCTGATCTTTGTTACAGATATTAAAATGTTAAAAGATTTGCATTGTTATTTAAAGTTAGCAGAGAATTATCCAGTCACTATGCTTAATCTTAAATACGAGAGCAGAAAACAGATTGCCAACCATTTCATGGAAGAAAAATTAAATATTAATAATAAAATAGAACATGAAATTGATTCTAATGATAATAACAAAGGATTTGCTATTAAAAAGATAAATACAATAAAAGCTGGTGCTGAACCTACAAACCCTTCTGAAAAAGTTGTAGAACCAGAAGAACAGCTAAAAGAAACAAAAGAAAATAATCAAGAGGCCAAATCAGACCCTAAGGCTATAAATTCATCGCCAAGTGTTAATTATGCTTTTACTGAGATTAAGGCAATTGAAAAAAAGGAGTCCGCAACTGAAGGCGGTATAGAGCATTTAAAAAAAGAACTATCGGAAATGGAATTTAAAGTTTTAGATGCCCTTTATTCATTAACAAAGAAAAACCTCGATAAGGGCATTGAGATGAATAGAAAAGCACTGAGCAAAATTCTTAATAGAGCGAAGGAAAATATATCTCGCGCGACTACGTTGCTTTGTCAGAAAGGGTTAATTCATATCGAGGCAGCTCGGAGGGGTGACGGGAGAAATGTTAATATTTATAAAGTGAACACGGATAAAGTTAAAAATTGGAAAAAATAATGTTTCATAAAAGCATAACAATTTAAAGCGGCAAAAGAGGCTGCTGTAATTATTGAAGCTCTTGCTAGATGTATAATGCCAGATCATTTAAGGGCAAAAATAAAGGCTGAGAAAAGACAAGATATTTCTTTTCCAAAGACACCAACAAGCAACATGTTTTGAGGAATATAATATGCAAAAAGAAGTTGTTCAAACGAACAAAGCTTCTAAACCAATTGGCATCTATTCACAAGCGATAAAAGTTGGTGAATTGCTATTTGTTTCTGCGCAACTGCCACTTCAGGCTGATGCGACAGAAATTGTGTCAGACGATGCAGTAGAGCAAATATATCAGTGTTTTGAAAATCTGAAAAATATCTGTGAAGCTGCAGGCAGCAGCCTAAATCAAGCCGTTAAAATTAATGTGTACTATTCTGATTCAAAAGTGGCTGACAATATTAATTGGATAATGGAGAAGCTGTTTACTGAGCCGTATCCAGCAAGAGTTATGACCAAGGTTAATGGATTCACCAAAGGCGCAAGGGTTGCTATTGAAGGAATCTTTTTGTGTTAATTAAACAGCCTTAAAAAGACTTAAAAGCATCATCGAAGAAAACAAACTAATAGGAGCGGTTTTAAGGAGGAGCGTGTTATAGACAATTTAAGTAAGGGCTTATGAAAAAACAATTTATCTTTTTTAACCGAATGAAATTCGTGTGGAATGAGATTATACAATCAATCCAAAAGTATGTGTTAATAAAAAGAAAGGTCAGTTGTTATTTCATGAGCCATGAAAAACGCAGATGCTATATTGCAAATACAAACTTCAAACCAGAGAAATTAACAATAAACAAAACTATTTATTCTGTTGCCTTGGTTGTTTCATTACTTATAAATTTAATCTCATGTGAAATCCTAGCCCAAGAACCGCAAAATATTTCTTTACTTAAAAAAGAGCTGGTGAAGTATTATGACTCTGGTGATTATGAAGCTGACATAGTAAAGGTAGTTGATAAGGCTAAACAACACCTAGAACTGCATATCAAAAAAAACATAAGTAACAAAAACAAATTGGCTCTTGTATTAGATGTTGATGAAACAGTTCTATCTTCTTATTCATTTCGGGCAAAGCATGATTTTGTATTTCCTTCTGAAAAGACATTTGACCAGGCTGCCTCAAAGGGTTTTCCACCAATTAAACCAGTTGCGAAATTATATAATTATGCTAAGGCACAAAATATTGCTCTGTTTTTTATAACAGGAAGACGGGATACAATCATGAGTCAAACTCTTAATAACCTTAAGAACGCTGGTTATCTAAATTGGAATGGCTTATTCCTAAAGCCAAAAGACTTGAGCTTAAAAACAGCTGATTTTAAAGCATGGGCAAGAAAAGAAATTGTAAACCAAGGCTATACAATCGTAGCAAGCATCGGCGACCAACCCGGTGATTTTTATGAGGGCTGTAATGATTGTAACTTTAAATTACCAAATCCATTTTATATTAGCAGTTAATGCATATGAAGATAATGAACCCAACAACTCAGAACGAGTTCAAGAGAGCATTAGGGCTTATGAAAACAACTTACCTTTTTTAACCGAATGAGTTTCATGTGGATGTGATTATACAATCAATCCAAGAGTGTAATTTAATAAAATGGAAGTAAATTGTTTTTTCATCGGCTCTAAGCAAGATGATGCCATAATTAATAAAGAGAAGAATTCAAATATGTTAAGAAAGATTTTTATTTTGATAGTTATACTTCCTTTGATGGCGTTTGAGTCAGTATGCTTTGCGGCAAATTTTGCTGTTAACGCTTCTTATGATCTTTGTTTTACTCCAGGAGAAGATTGTTCAAATAAAATAATTAGAGCTATTGCGCAAGCAAAGCAAGAGATTTTGGTTCAAGCTTATAGCTTTAGCGATATTTCAATAGCCAGGAGCTTAGCTTTAGCAAAATCAAGAGGGATAGATGTAAAGGCTATTCTAGACAAAAGTCAGTTGAAGGCAAAATACAGTTTAATACCCTATCTTATTAGCAATAACATCTACCCAGTTATCGATTATGAGCCAGCTATAGCGCATAATAAAATAATTATTCTGGATAGGCATATAGTTGTAGGAGGTAGCTATAATTTTAGTCATGCAGCCAATCATAAGAATGCAGAAAACGTAGTAATCATTGATGATCCAAAGTTTGCAGAAAAATACGTTAAATATTGGCATGTACGCCGAAATAGGAGTAAGGAGATTTACAATTTCAAAACAAACAAGGCAAATAATTATGTCAGAAATAACCCAGATCCAGCAAGATAATAAAACGCGCAGAATTTTAGTATATATAAACTATCGTTACTGTGCATCGATTAGACCAGATGTATGGGATGCCATGGGATTAAAAGAAGGCGATGAGATAACCTGCGCTGAGTTACATCGAAAAGAAAAGGAAGTCTATAATAAAAGTAGGAAGCAAAGCCATATAGAATCCAATAAACAAGCCATGAATAGGATAGTGCGTTGGTTTGACAAATATATTCCAGCTCTAGAAACTAAGATAATTGATTTTAAATTTGATAGCAGAGAGTTCGACTACCCATGTTATAGATATGACCAAAACATCAGCTTGTCTATCAAGGGCCCCAACACAGAATTAATAACTCTTGAGGTAGCATTAGTTGAAATTCAAAGAGGTACTCATAATTGGATAAATGCAGATAAGATAATATTTGCCCAGAGCCAAAGCCAAAACAAGAGAGATGGCTGGGCTGTCTTATATTATAAATATCCAGTAGAAAGGTTTGTTTGGATAAAGCCTAATCCAAAAATAATATATAAGACTGAAGAAATTATAAAAGGATCAAAACAACAATTTATTTTTTTCAAGAATGATAGCCCCGAGGTTTACTCTTCTCCTAAATTTTTCGACTACATACAAGCTAAAATTAATAAAATGCTGCCTCAGCAAGTTGATGAGAGTGTAACCAAAACGCAGCCCGAAATTATTAGAATAGGATCTCCACACAAAAATAATGTAGATGTTATATTTTCTCCTAAAGCTTTTCCAACAAACAATGATACCAAATGATAACTTTATCTCTTATAAAAAATGCTGGTGGTGCTGCAAAATATTATGCAGCAGATAACTATTATTTGGCCGAGTCCGATGCTAAAGAAGCGTCTGAATGGTTGGGCAGGGGAGCAGCAGAACTGGGCCTTAAAGGAAAGGTAGAGGAGCAGCAGTTACAAAAAATCTTAGAAGGAAAATTACCCAATGGAGTTACTGTTGGATTCCAAAAGGACGGCAAGCAAAATCATAGGCCAGGATATGATATTTGTTTTCATGCGCCCAAATCCGTATCCATATTAGCTTTAGAAGGTAAGGATCAGAGATTCTATGATGCGCACCTATCAGCGGTTAAAGAAACACTGGCTCTAATAGAAAGAGATTGCGCTCAAGCCAAAGTTTATAAAGATGAAAAAATAAGTTTTCAAAGTACGAAAAATCTAAGCATCGCTTTAGTTAAGCACATAACCTCTAGAGATTTAGATCCGCAGCTACACCATCATGCTTTAATAATAAATACTACTAAAAAAGATGATGGCAATTGGCGTGCTCTAGCATCTAGCAAAGCGAACGATGGAGAAACAAATGGTTTTTTTGAAAGAGTACATAAAAATCAAATATATTATGGCGTGATTTATCAAGCAGCGTTGGCAAGCAAAGTTGTTGAGTTTGGATGCGAAATAGAAACAGTTGGTCCTCACGGACTGTGGGAAATTAAAGGAGTTCCGAAGGAAGCTCGAGAAGCACTTTCAAAGCGAAGACAGGTAATTGAAGAACATCTTGGTGAATTACATTATAAATCACTCAAAGCTGCAGATATTGCCGCTCTTGATACTCGAGAGAAAAAATCAAAAGAATTAAATATAGACGGCCTAAGAGAGGCCTGGAAAAGTGAGCTTGAAGCTGTTGGTTTTTCTTCACAAGAATTTATTGCAAAGCTTCCCAGAAAAGCCTTGTCGCGCAATTTGCATGAGACCGCTGTAAATTTGGCTAATGATAAGCACCGCGAAATTAATAGAGAGAACAACCCTGTAAATGTAAATGCTAAAGAAGCGATTGAAAATGCTATTGCGCATCTTTCTGGATACCACCTTAAGCTCGATTATGCCACAGTACTATCTCAAGCTTTAGAGCTATCTATAGGCAGAGTTACACATAAAGATGTAATCAGCGCCTTTAATGAACAAATAAAAAGGGGCGCTCTTATTCCCATAGATAAAGAGGGCGCTCTATTTGTTACAAAAGAACTATTAGATGTTGAGAAGAATATTACTAACCAGGTTGCTCTGGGAAAGGAAAGTAGCGCTTTTATCAACATAAAAACAAGCGCATTAAATAAACTTGAAGATAACGAAATAAAAGAAAGTCTCGTAAAAACCCTGCAAACAAATAGTCGTGTTGTTTTAGTAGAAAGCAAGCTTACAAACAATGCTGAGTTTATCTCTGGAATATTAAACTTGAGCGAAGCATCTGGAAAAAATGTTCGTATACTGTCTCCAAACCGAGCAGCAGCATTGGATATAAATGAAAACATAAGAAGAAAGCCTAATACCATATGGCAATGGTTACTTTCACTTGGCAAGCCTGAGCTTGGAGAAAGCGTTGCTGGCTTTAAGCATAAATATGCTCGCGAGCTTGATGATTCACGCTCAAATGTTAATCAGGGTAAAGATATTGTTCTTGTTCATGATGCAGAGATGGTGGGCGCAAGAGACGTTGAAAAGATTCTGGAATTAACTGAAGCGTCAAAAGCCAAGGTTATATTTTTGCAAAACCAAGGATTTAGATCCAACCTAAGTGCCGGCAACTCTATGGTGACTTTGAAGCAAGCAGGTGTTGATACGATTAATCTTGGAGAAAAAGAAGCTCCAAAAATAACTGATCCTCAATTAGTAGTGATAAAAGAAAATGAGGAGCGAGTTAAATCCTTGGCAAAAGTATATGCTGGTAAAGGGGATAAAGATCGCGCTCAAACAACTATATTAGTTGGCTCTAAAGATCAAGTGAAGCTTACTAACCAAGCCATGCGAGATGAACTAAAATCACAAAATAAGCTTTCTACTTCTGAAGTAGCAATAAAGACTTTAGTCCCAGTATATATGTCTAATGCCGAATCTGGAGTTGCGAATAGATATCAAAATAACATGGTGGTTAGATTTTATAAAGAAGGAGCGCCAGCTGATGACTGGAAGATAGAGCGTATTAATAAAGAAAGAAATTTAATAAGATTGATTCAAGATGGTAAACGAGTGCTATGGAATCCGAAAGATGACGTTACTAGTCGCTCACTTTATAAAAAAGAGGAGCTGCAAATTGCTAAAGGAGATCGGCTAGTAGCTTTAGCAAATATGAACCATCTAGAGATTAAGAATGGTACAAAATTTATAGTAAGCGATATTGGAGACACGCACATAAAGCTTACCTCCAATAAAAAAAGTTTTAAAGTTGATCTGAAAGACCTGCGCAACGGTCATTTAGATTATGATTATGCAACGACTATTAGTAGGCACGCAAAAAAGGAAACAAATCATATTCTTGCTGACGTTAAAGCATATTTTTTAGATAAAGCTACCTATAATGAATTGACCAGGCGCGCCAAAAACACATTAACCATATTTACCAATGATCGAGAGCTTGCTGAAAAAAAATTAGGTTCTAATTGTCCCAGGCTAACAGCGACAGAAACTATTCTTGATACAGCAAAAGGCTTGAAAAATAATATTGAGGTTGATCGTCTTATCAATGATAGAACCACCCTCGAACTAAAACAAGATATTGAAAAAGCGATTTTAGTATTAAAAGAGCAATATCTTAAAAATGAAAGTAAAAGCATAGAAGATAAAGCAGTAGAATTTGCTATAAATAAGATTACTTCCCACGAAGCTGGCTTTACGCATAAGGAACTAGTAAAGGAAGCGCTAACATATGCCCTGCAAAATGAGCTTAAGCCAGGCGCTCAGATTACCCACGAAGCTATAATGAATACCATTGAGCAAAAGCGAGCTTCTGGCGACCTCGTGATGGGTAAACACTTTAGTGATGGGACAAGATGGACCACAAAAGAACATTTAGATTTAGAACGCTCTATTATAGAAAAAATTAAAGATGGTAAGGGCAAAGTAATTCCGTTACTAGATTCAAAAACCACAGCCAGTCTTTTGGATAAGGTAAGCAGCAAGAACAACCTTAATTTAACTCAAGATCAAAAAAACGCTTGTAATTTAATTACCACTACAAAAGACCGATTTGTTATGATTCAAGGATACGCTGGCACGGGAAAAACTACATTATTTAGGTCCATGCGAGATGTACTTAATGAAAGAGTTGAAGTTAATAAATATGAGATAGATAGCTCTAAAGGTGTGATGGCTACCAATCTGCATGCAGAAGCTACAACCATTTTTGCTTTAGCTCCAACACATCGCGCTGTTAAAGAATTAAAAACCTTGGGCATTGAGGCGCAAACACTAAAAAGCTTTCTTGTTGAGCAAAATAAAGAAATTAAACAAGATGGTTCTATCAATAAGTTTGATAGGATTCTGTTTATATTAGATGAAGCTTCTATGGTTTCCAATAAGGATTTTACGGACTTTTTGAACATTATTGATGAAACTAATTGTCGCGTAGTATTAAGCGGCGACATCGCGCAACATATATCGGTAGAATCTGGTAAACCTTTTGAAATAATTCAAAAATCAAATATTGTAGATACTGCATATTTAAAAGAAATCATACGGCAAAAGAATTCTATCATTAAGGGTGCGGTTGAGGATGTTATCTCAGGAGATTATAAAGAGGCGTTTAATAAAATCGATAAGGCAAGCTCCAGGGGTGATATAGAAAGAACGAAAGAATCTTTCTTTCTCGCTTCCATTCAAAACTCAATTATTGAGCGAGATAATAATGAACTAAAATCTAAAGATAAGACTTTAGAAACATTAGTTGCTGATGACTTTTTAACAAGAACAAAGCAGGTAAGAGATAACACGGTAGTAATAGTCCATGCCAATAAAGATAGAAAAATTATTAATGAGCATATAAGGGAAGGATTAAAAAAAGAAGGAGTTATAGCTGAAAACGGACTTAAGCTAGATTGTTTAGTATCCAAAAATCTGACCGGTGCTGAACATAGGGTGCTTAGTTCCTATAAAACAGGCGATGTTATTAAACTTGCTAAAAATTATTATCGCGTGGCAGAGATTGATTATGATTCAAAAAGTCTATTATTAAAAGATGAAAAAAACAACACTAAACTATTTTGTCCTGACAAATATGCAAAAAAATATAACTACGGCGTTTATGAAAAAACTAAAGCAGAATTGGCGGTTGGTGACAATATAAGGTTTACAAAAACTGATAAAGAACGCTCTTTATATGCCAATTTTAAGTATGAAGTTACAGGCATTAATGAAGATAAAATAACGCTTAAAAAAGCCGAATCCACTAATATTGATAGCAAAGAAGTTGATCCAACTATTACACTTAATCCTAAAAAGTTAAGCGATGCGCATTGGGATTATGCTTATACAGTTACCGGATACGGTATCCAAGGCGGTTCAAAATCTCATGTTATAGACTTTGAACCAAGCTACCGCAAGAATCTTGCAAATCAAAGAAGTTTCTATATTGCCATAAGTCGTGCCATTAAACACCTAACAATATATACCGATAATAAAGCAAAACTTTTGCAAAGAATTACTGTTAACAAAGGGGACAAGTTATCAAGTCTTGAGGTTACCAATGAAATAAAATCTACTAAACGTTCAGAGCAAACCACTAAAAAAGCACAGCAGAAATCTGTAGATGTAAATAAAAATAATGAAACTGAACACAAACATTATGAACATTATGATGCTAAAGTAATTGAAAAACTTCTTAATAATCAAGCAGAGTTATTTGTAGAAAGAATCTTGGGTACTCCTAATCAAAAATTATCTTCTCAGGCTGAGTGGCGATATGGAAATAAGGGTAGCTTAGTAGTTTCTATGGCTGGGGAAAAGCGTGGACTTTGGTATAATTTTGAAACAGGAGAATCGGGAAATCTATTAACATTGATTCACAAAGAAACAGGGCTTCCTTTTAAAGATACTCTTAAATATGTAAGTAAAATGTTTGGTAATATACACTTACTTAGTGATACGAATAATACTAAAAGCACTTCTAAAGCAGAGATTCAAAAATCTAGCCATTCTGAAAAAGAACATGCAAATAAGACCAGTAAATACGCTAGGAAAATTTATAATGAAAGCCTGCCGATTGCAGGTACAATTGTTGAAAAATATTTAAAGAATACTCGAGGAATTAACAATATTGATGTTAAAGACTTAAGATATCACCCTGGTGTTTATATAGGAAAAGATGACAAATCAAATGATATGTATTCTCCGGCAATGCTAGCAATAGGTAGAGATAAAAATAACGAGATGCAATGTGTTCAAGCTACATATCTTGATCCAAAAACTGCAAATAAGGCTAATCTTGATATAAAAAAAAGAACATATTCTTCTCCTTCTGGAGCGTCAGTTTTACTTAGTAGTACTGATAGTAAACTACAAAATAATAAAGAATCTGTAAATGGAATGACATATATTACTGAAGGTATAGAAACCGGACTAAGCATTAAAAATGCAAAAGAAAATGCTAATGTTTTAGTAACGCTAGGTAAATCAAATTTTGCTGCTATTGAGCTTGATAAGTTAACAAATAAAGTAATGTTTTGTTTAGATAATGACGGAGTTAATGCCTTTAAAGATCCAATAATCAGCAAAGCAATACAACGATTAGTTGATAATGGCAAAGAGGTTTTTATTTCGATGCCAGAGCAGATAAATAACAGAAAGACTGATTTTAATGACACTTTAATGCTCAAGGGTGTTAATACTATTAGACATCAAATTAATAATGCGTTACCACATGAACAGTTTGCTAAAAATCAATCATCTATCACTAATAATCCTAGTGAATTAGGTAAAAACACACAACACAAAATTGGTGGTATTGAGCAAAATATCTCGCAATCTCATTGTAAAAGCAATACTGATGACCATGTAAGTAAAAATATAAGACCTGTTGATAATGAAATTAAAAAAGCGCCAGCTCGGCAGTTTGAAATGGAGATTTAATAATGTGTTTTATGCGCATGATGCAAAAAAAAGATATATACCTATTTACATAAACCATTTAAACAATGTTCTGTATTTTAAAAAAATTACATTAGACTGGCATATATTAGCTAATTACTTTATGATAAATTTTTTATAATTTGTAACTTATTCTTTGTTTTAATATAAATAAATTCAGAAAAAATATGTAAAAAAATATAGGCGATCATACGCGATCATAGGCGATCATTTATAGGAGATCATAGGCTATCATAGGCGATCATTTGTAAGGCTATTTATTTACCACATTTTCTAATAAAATTAATTAATATTATTATAATCAGTATATTATATACAGAGAATCATACGCGATCATATAGGCTATCATAGGCTATCATAGGAGATCATAGGCTATCATGGAAATAAATTAACATAAATTCATGACTTGTAATATTAGCCTTTAAAAACAATGAGTTATTGCTTATCGTCACTTGTGACGTGGTGTGTGCTGTTTATAAATCATAAATCACTAATATTCTCTCTACTTTTCTATCAACTATCATCCCAAAACAAAATTCATTTTATCTCTTAATTAAATTTAAATTCGGCAAATGCTTTTATAAAACATTTGTTATAGTAATAACATTACAATGTGCTAGATTACTTAACATAATTATTATATAATCATCCTTCAAAATAATTAGGAGCACGTATATGCCAATCATTAAGCAAGATAAATCAGAGAAGCCTATAAAAGTTAAACTTTCTGTAAACTATAATCTTTTAAACGAAATTAAAGAGTATTGCAAATGGGCGAATATTAAGGATGGAGATATAGAAACATTTTTTGAGCAAGCTGCAGATTTTGTTTTAAAAAAAGATATTGAATGGAAAAAATATAAAAAGTCTAAAAAGTAGATTGACTTATATATATGATTGTATTTTAATCCGTTGCACAATTTTCACTAATGAAGAAATAATAGGATATCATGACAAGAGAAGAATTGGTAAAATCATTATCAAAAAAATTTGATGTAACCAATGCTAAGGCTGCTGAGATCATTAAGCATGTTTTAGATGAAATCAAAACATCATTAACTAAAAATAAGCCAGTTGCATTTCTTGGATTTGGTTCATTTTCTGTTCGCAAAAGAGCCGCTAGAAATGGTGTAAACCCACGAACCAAAGAAAAAATAAAAATACCAGCATGCAAGGCGGTACATTTTTCAGTAAGTAAAAATTTAAAGAAATCAATTAATAAAAAATAACCAGACATTATTATTTATTAGGTGACTATATGCAAGAAAATACTCAACCAAACAATGATAAACAAGATGATGCTTCAAATAAATCATGTTATTGTAAAAAATTTTTTGATACAAGTAATTTAGGAACAAAAATATTAATAAATATTGTAGCGATTATTATAGCATTGTATGTATACAATAAGACGATGGCATGGTATGGTTGCAGTCAAATTGAAAAGATATCTAAAGAACTTATACTGGTAGATAATGATTTTGGATGGTTAACACTTAGAAATAGACCAGTCTACGTTGATGACCTTGATAGTGTAAATAATAAAATGCTGCTTCTTTATATGATTAAGCAGCAAAAAGAAATATTAATTAATCAAAAAAATATTGAATCTAAA
>TBL_comb47_HYPODRAFT_10006976_pt1 | contig 12035 bp, 6 predicted proteins | sample TroBogypolimnion_40_FD_10682 | JGI IMG/M metagenome (IMG submission 10682) | reverse complement strand
CTGCGTCGCGCGCGCATGGGCCGCAACATCCGCCTGCGCCACACCATCACCTCCGCCGCCCGCCGCTATCTCGACGACGCCGGGTTCTATGAGGTGGAAACCCCGATTCTATCCAACCCCACGCCCGAAGGCGCGCGCGACTTTCTGGTCCCATCCCGCCTCAACCCCGGCCGCTTTTACGCCCTGCCGCAGGCGCCACAACAATACAAACAACTCCTCATGGTGGCCGGCTTGGAAAAGTACTTCCAGATTGCCCGGTGTTTCCGCGATGAGGACCTGCGCGCCGACCGCCAACCGGAGTTCACCCAGATCGACATCGAGGCCAGCTTCATCGGCCAGAATGATATCATCAACATCGTCGAAGGCCTGCTCATCGCGATGTTCAAGGCCGGACTCGACATCGATGTGCCGAAAAACTTCCCGCAACTGACCTATCGCGAGGCGATGGACACCTATGGGTCCGACAAACCGGACACCCGCTTTGACATGAAGATCATCGACTTGGCGGACATCTTCGCCACCACCGAGTTCAAGATTTTCAGGAGCTTTCTCGATGGCGGCGGCGTGGTCCGGGCCATCAACGCCAAGGGCTTTGCCGGCATCACCACCGGCCAAATGAACCGTCTCAACGAGATCGCCATCCAGGCCGGCCTGCCCGTCAAGACGCTCGCCTTCATCAAGTGCGAGGGCGGCGAATACAAGAGCCCGCTGTGGAAAATCTTCACCGGAACCGAAAAGGAAGCCGTCATCTCCAAGCTCGCCATCGAGGAAGGCGACATCGTGTTTTTCGGTGCCGGAGAACTCGATACCGTCTCCACCATCCTCGGCCGCGTCCGCTCCGAAATCGCCACCATGATGGAGCTAACAAAAAACTCCACCGCCTTCAACTTCCTCTGGGTGGTCGATTTCCCCTTGCTCGCCCACGACGAGGAAACCGGCGGCTGGGGTGCCGTCCATCACCCCTTCACCCGCCCCAACCCCGACGACATCGCCCTGTTGGACGCCGGCGACTATGGCAAGGTTCGCGCCGTCGCCTACGATGTCGTGCTCAACGGCTACGAACTGGGCGGCGGCTCGATCCGCATTCACGAGAAGGACCTCCAGGCACAGATGTTCCAAGTCCTGGGCGTCGGACCCGAGGAGCAGCAAATCAAGTTCGGCCACCTCCTCGATGCCTTCCGCTTCGGCGCCCCGCCGCATGGCGGCCTGGCCCTCGGCCTGGACCGCATCGCCATGTTGATCGCCGGCGAGGAGAGCATCCGCGAGGTCATCGCCTTCCCGAAAAACAACAAGGGTGCCGACCTCATGTCCCACAGCCCATGTCAGATCGAGACCAAGCTGCTGCGCGAGGTGTACGTCCAATCCACCTGGAAAGATCCCAAGCTCGCCCCCGAAGCCCCGAAAGGGTGAAACGGGGTTTCAGTAAGGCACTTTAAACGAATAGACAAGATGTTATGAATGTGAGGAGAAGATAGAAGAGTTACGGCAAAATGATGATGAGGCAAAATGATGGAAGAAAAGATCAAGGAATCGGGGCCGAGGTGCCTTTCTGCATCATTTTGCCTCATCATCATTTTGCCAAATTCTCTTACGGTAAAAAAGCCGATTTCGCACGGTTATTTCCTTACAGCCTCTAATCAGTTAGTTAGTTATTTAATAGTTATCCCGCATGTCTGAAATCCCCACCCGCCCCGGAAAACTGTTGGCCGCCAACCGCGGCGAAATCGCCATCCGCATTTTCCGCGCCGCCAATGAACTCGGCCTGCGCACCGTCTCGATCTTCGCCGAGGAAGACCGCTTCTCAATCCACCGCTTCAAGGCCGACGAGGCCTATCCGCTCGACACCTCCAAAGGCCCGGTCGGCGCCTACCTGGACATCGAGGGCATCGTCGCGCTCGCCAAACAGAAGGGCGTGACCATGATCCACCCGGGGTATGGCTTCCTGTCGGAAAACGCCGACTTCGCCCGCGCCTGTGCCCGCGAGGGCATCACCTTCATCGGCCCGTCGCCTGAGTTGCTAGAGAAAATGGGCGACAAGACCGCCGCGCGGGCCTTGGCGCATGCGCACCATGTCCCCACCCTGCCCGGCACCGAGGAACCCATCACCGATCCGGACGAGGCGCTCAACATCGCCCATGACATCGGCTTTCCCCTCATCATCAAGGCGGCCTTCGGCGGCGGCGGCCGCGGCATGCGCGTCGTCGAGAAACCCTCGCAACTGCCCGCCCTGCTCGCCGAGGCCCAGCATGAGGCGCTCAACGCGTTCGGCAACTCCGCCGTCTTTCTCGAACGCTATATCTCCCGCGCCAAACACATCGAGGTGCAGATCCTCGGCGACCAACACGGCAACATCGTCCACCTTCACGAGCGCGATTGTTCGGTGCAGCGTCGCTATCAGAAGGTCGTCGAGGTCGCCCCGGCCATGCACCTCGATCCCGCGGTGCGCAAGGAACTTTGCGAGGCCGCCGTCAAGCTCGCCAAAGGCATCGGCTATAACAATGCCGGCACGGTCGAGTTTCTCTATGACATGGATCACAACGACTGGTTCTTCATCGAGATGAACCCGCGCATCCAGGTCGAACACACCGTCACCGAGTGCGTCACCGGCATCGACCTGGTGCGCTCGCAAATCCTCGTCGCCCAGGGCAATCCCCTGTTTGGCGAAGAGCTTGCCATTCCACCGCAGGACCAGATCCCCTGCATCGGCTTCGCCATCCAATGCCGCATCACCACCGAGGACCCATTGAAAAACTTCGCGCCCGATTACGGCCGCATCCTCAACTACCGATCCGCCGCCGGCTTTGGCATCCGCTTGGATGCCGCATCCGGCGATGCCGGCTCGGTCGTCACGCCCTACTATGATTCGATGCTGGTGAAGGTCACTGCCATGGGACGGGATTTCCCGATGGCATGCCAGCGCATGGACCGCGCCCTGCGCGAGTTCCGCATTCGCGGCGTCAAGACCAACATCCCGTTCCTTGAGAATGTCATCGCCGATGCCACCTTCCGCGCCGGCCAGGCCCACACCAAACTCATCGACACCAAGAGCGACTTGTTCAAGTTCCGGCCCCGCCGTGACCGCGCCACGCGCACGCTCGCCTATCTATCCGACGTCACGCTCAACGGCAACCCCACCACCAAAGGCTGGAAACCCGCCGCGGCCCTGCCCAAGGCCCACGCGCCCAGCTCACTGGTGACCGAACATCATGCCGAGGTCCCCTCCGGCACCCGCGGCCTGTTAGACAAACTCGGCCCAGAGGCCTTCGCCAAATGGATCCTCGCTGAGAAGCGCTTGCTGGTCACCGACACCACGCTGCGCGACGCCCATCAATCGCTGATGGCCACCCGCATGCGCACCCATGACATGTTGCGCGTGGCCGAGGCCATGGCCTATCGCGTGCCGCAGTTGTTTTCGCTCGAAATGTGGGGTGGCGCCACCTTCGACACCGCGATGCGCTTTCTCAACGAATGCCCGTGGGAGCGCCTGCGCCGCCTGCGCGAGAAAATCCCTAACATCTGCTTCCAGATGCTCTTCCGCGGCTCCAACGCCGTCGGCTACTCGAATTATCCGGACAACGTGGTGGCCGGCTTTGTCCGCCACGCGGCGGATTCGGGCATCGACATTTTCCGCATTTTCGATTCGCTCAACTACCTGCCTAACATGCAGGTGGCGATGACCGCGGCGCGCGAACACGGCAAGGTGTTGTGCGAGGCTGCCATCTGTTATACCGGTGACATCAACGACGAGAAGCGCGACAAGTATTCGCTGCAATACTATGTCGCCAAGGCGCGGGAACTCGAACGCATGGGGGCGCATATCCTCGCCATCAAGGACATGGCTGGGCTGTGCAAGCCGTTGGCCGCACGCAAACTCGTCACCGCCCTCAAACAGGAGATCGGCATTCCCATCCATTTCCACACCCACGACACCTCCGGCCTGAATGCCGCGTCCGTGCTCACCGCCGCCAACGCCGGCGTTGACATTGTGGACCTAGCCATCGCCTCGATGTCCGGCTCGACGTCCCAGCCCAACCTCAATTCGGTCGCCGCCGCCCTGGCCAAGACCGAACGCGATCCCGGGCTCGACTTCGATTCGCTCAACGAACTATCCGATTACTGGGAGGCCGTGCTGGCCTTCTACAAACCCTTCGATTCCGCACCACGCGCCGGCACCGCCGAGGTCTATGAACATGAAATGCCCGGCGGCCAATACACCAACCTGCGCGAGCAGGCCAACTCGATGGGCCTCGGCCACCGCTGGCGCGAAATCGCCCGCACATACGCCCAGGTCAACCATCTCTTCGGCGACATCGTCAAGGTCACCCCATCGTCGAAAGTCGTCGGCGACATGTGCATGTTCCTCATCACCCGCGGCATCAAGGCGGCGGAAGTTCCCAACTTGAAACCCGGCTCCATCGCCTTCCCCGAGTCCGTCATCGACATGCTCTCCGGCGGCCTCGGCCAACCCGATGGCGGCTGGCCCGTGGCGGTGCAAAAGGTCGTGCTCGGCAACAAAAAGGCCACCACCAAACGCCCCGGCGAACTCGCCGAGCCGGTTGATCTTGAGGCCACCCGCGCCGATCTAACGGCGAAACTCGGCCGCCCCGCCACTGACGACGACCTATACTCCCACCTGATGTATCCGGCGGTGTTCGCGGACTTCATGGCCTTCAAAGACAAGTACGACGACCTCAGCGCGCTGCCCACCTCGGCGTTTTTCTATGGCCTGCACATCGGCGAGGAAATCGAGATCGAAATCGATCCGGGCAAAATCCTCATCATCAAGCTCATCTCCATCGGCGAGGCGGATGCCGCCGGACGCCGCGCCTTGTTCTATGAACTCAACGGCATGCCGCGCGAGTCCGTTGTGTTCGATAACTCGCTCAAGGGCACTGCCACCGCCTCCCGTCCCAAAGGTTCGGCCGCCGATCCCGCCCAGGCCTGCGCTCCGATCCCAGGCATGGTCACCGAACTCGCCGTTTGCCTCGGCCAAAGGGTCAAGTCCGGCGACAAACTCGTGGTCCTCGAAGCCATGAAAATGCTCACCACTGTCAGCGCCACCGCCGCTGGCACGGTCACCGAGATCCTAGTGAAGAAAGGCGACCCGGTGGACAGTGATGACCTGATGTTAAGGCTGACCCTTGACTGATGATCCAAGAGGGGAACGGGCTCGCATAGCAGGAGGACAGGCATCCTGCCTGTCATGGACGACGGGCTTCCAGCCTGTCGTTTCAGCGGCAGTAGGACAGGCATCCTGCCTGTCATGGACGACGGGCTTCCAGCCTGTCGTTTCAGCGGCAGTAGGACAGGCATCCTGCCTGTCATGAACGACGGGCTTCCAGCCTGTCGTTTCAGCGGCAGACAGCCTGGATGCGCCGCCTGCCATCACAGGCTAGAAGCAGGCCTTCCTATCAAATAGCGCTAAACGATCTGTATTGGGCGGGCGGCCCGTTGGCCAAAGAAAGACTCACGGGCGGGCCGACCGTGCCCCCCTGCCTTCCAAACTCGCGTCTTGCGTCGCAGGTTGGCTCTGATAGCATCGCGGCCATGGACAGCGCTTGTCCCCCGCACCTCCACCTCCAGCCTGCCCTCAGCCCGTGAACTCATTCCTCTCGATCTTCAGAACCGAAGACGGTCAGAACCGCTTGTTCACTTTTGCGCTGATCTGCTGTCTGTTCGGCCTGTCCGGTCTATGCAACGGCATGATCGATGTGCTCAACAAACACTTCAAGGACTCACTCCATCTGAGCGATTCGCAATCGGCACTGGTCCAGGGCGCGTGGTATGGCGCCTATTTCATCATGGCGTTTCCCGGCGGCTTCGTGGCCCGTCGCTTCGGCTATCGCGGCGGCATCCTGACCGGTCTAACCATCATTTTGGCCGCTTCGCTGTTGTTCATTCCGGTCACCAGGATGAGCGGCGCAAACCTGCTGGTTTACGCGGCGTTTCTCGCCACTTTGTTTGCGGTGGCGGCGGGTTTCACCTTCCTGGAAACCGCGGCAAACCCCTACGCCACCGTGCTCGGTCCCCCCGACGGTGCCTCATCTCGCATCAATCTGGCACAGAGTTTCAATGCCATCGGCTGGATCCTCGGGCCGATTCTCGGCGGCAAGTTCACCTTGGCAGCCACCGGCGGCCAGGGCGCTGCAAGCAATGCCTCGCTCTATATTCCCTATCTGGTCGTCGCCGGCCTGGTGCTCATCCTGCTGGCGATTTTCTCCATCGCACCTGTGCCCAATCTGCAGGCCAAGGACGAGACCTGTCAGACCATACACGGTCATCGCCGGCGCCGCCCGCTGTTCAAGGAGCAACATTTCGTCCTCGGCATCGGCGCACAGTTTCTCTACGTCGCCGGCCAATGCGGCATCTTCGCGTTTTTCATCACCTATATCCTCGACCCCGATCTAACACCCGCGCTGCCGGCCTGGGCGGCGCAGCACATGCCTGAAGCGTTGCGCCAGTTGGCGGGAGGCCAGTGGCACATCACCAAAGCCTGCTCGCCCATCCTTCTATCCACCGCATTTGCGTTGTTCGCGCTGGGACGGTTTTCCGGCAGCGCCATCCAGCGCTACTGCCAGCCCGCCGCGGTGCTTGGCACCTACGGACTCATCAATGTCATGTTGATGGTGCTGGTGCTGGCCGGTCTCGGTTGGGTGTCGGTGCTCGCACTCATGGTTTCGTTCTTCTTCATGTCCATCATGTATCCGACGATTTTCGCCCTTGGCATCCGCGGGCTCGGTCATAACACGAAACTCGCCGCGTCCTGCATGGTCACCACCATCATCGGTGGCGCGCTCATTCCGTATTGCATGGGCAGGGTCATCGACAGGTTTGGCATGAACCTGAGCTTCCTGATTCCCGCCGCCTGCTTTGCCTACATTGCCTTCTACGGGCTGACCTGGCGGAGAGTCTTTGCGCACGACGCAGAGGAAGCGCCCGTGATTCAATCCTGACCCGCTTATGCTGCACGATCCAAGCCACCGCCCTCAGCCTATCACCACCGCTGCGATCAACCTGCAGCCGGCAGAGAAGGAAGTCCTGCGCCGACTCGTCGCGGAACTTTCACACGTCGCCGCGCTGCCCGTGCATCAGGAAAAGGCCGAACTGTGGCGCCGCCTCAATGATCTTGAATCCGTGCGACCGATGGTGTGGATCAATGAAATCCCCTGGCACGAAATGAACGTCAACGATGAGCTGACGCTGCGCACCCAACACCCGTGGGCCCGCGAGTGGGAAACCACCCTGCGGCAGACGCTCTATCAATGGCGGCACCTGCCCGCGGACATGGTTGTGAGCGATTACATCGAGTGCCCTCTGGCGATTCACAGCAGCGACTTCGGCATCATCGAGGACGTGGACCTGGCGAAAACCGACGAGGCTAACAACATCGTGTCACGCCATTTCAAGATCCAGATCCGCGACTGGGAGGACCTGGAGAAAATCCAGATGCCCAAGGTCACCCACGTTGCTTCCGTCACCGAGGAGCGGTTTCGCGTGATGTCGGAGATATGCGCGGATCTGATGCCAGTGCGCAAGGTCGGGCAAACCCATATCTGGTACACGCCGTGGGATTTCCTGATCCGCTGGTGGGGCGTGGAAGAAGCGATGTTGGATCTGGTGGACCGACCGGAGTTTGTGCATGCCGCGGTGGATCGCATGGTGGCAGCGTGGAACACCGAACTCGATCAGTTCGTCGCACAAAACCTGCTTTCGCCGGACGGCAACAACACCCGCATCGGCTCGGGCGGTTATGGTTACTCGAAGGTGTTGCCCAATCCCAGCGGCGAGATCCTTGGTGCCAAACCGCAGCAAATGTGGGGTTGCTCGAACGCGCAGATTTTCTCCGATGTCTCGCCGGAAATGCATTGGGACTTCGCGCTCAAGCATGATTTTCCCTGGCTCTCGCGGTGGGGCATGAACTACTACGGTTGCTGTGAGCCCCTCGACAACAAGGTGGACATGCTCAGCCTAATCCCCAATCTGCGGAAAATCTCCATGAACTACCGCATCAAGGCCGAGCGCGCCGTGCGCAACGTCGCCAACCGCTATGTCATCAGTTACAAGCCGAGCCCCGCGGTGTTCGCCTTCGACCTCTGGCATCCCGAGGCGGCCCGCCGCGAGTTGCGGGACTTGCTAGAGCGCGGACGCGGCTGCCACGTCGAAATCATCATGAAGGACATCTCCACCGTGCGCTACCATCCCGAGCGGCTCTGGGAGTGGTCGCGCATCGCCATGGAAGTGGCCGCCGAATTCGCCAGCAGATAGATAGACGAAAGGCCAGAGGGGAACGGGCGGCCCGCCCGTTTTTGGCGACTCTGTATTATTGGATGCTTGCTAATTCCGACACGAGTGGTAGAGTCACGGCATGCCCATTACAATCACCATGCCAGATGAGGTAGCGGCGGCCTTGGGTGAAACCACCGCCGAGCGTCAGCAGCGCGCCCGCGAGGCGATCGCACTGGAACTCTATCGAGAGGGGAAAATCACCCTCCGCAGCATGGGGCAACTGGCGGGAGTGGGCGACGGGTTTTGGGCCGCCGACGCCTTCCGCGTCGCCCATGGAGTGCCGCTTGGGGCTGCGGACGCGGCAGACCCAAGCGATGACGCGGCCATTCGCGAACTGTTGAAAAAATGATTCTGTTGGTAGCGGACACGGGCCCTCTTCACTACCTCGTTCAAATCGAGGCGGAGGAAGTGTTGCCCGTCTTGGCTGCCCGGGTCCTCCTGCCCGTCGAGGTGTGGCACGAGCTACGGGATTCCGCCGCCGCCACCGTTGTAAGGAACTGGGCAGCCAAACCGCCGCCATGGCTGGAGATCTGCCAGCCGTCCGCGACACCCGCGTTGCCGTCCCAACTTTCCGTCGCTGACCGGGCTTGCATCGGGCTTGCGTACGAAACGCAGGCGATGCTCCTAATGGACGACCGTCGCGGCTGAATCTCGACTGAGGAGTTAGGTTTGCTCACTATCGGTACCCTTGGCATTTTAGAGGCGGCGTCCGCAAAAGGCCTCCTGCCCCTATCGGAATCGATCCGTCGGCTAAAGCAGACGAGCATCTATTTGACTGAGGGCCTTTACACGGCAGCGCTCGAACGCGGCGCAAAAAGGCATGTGTGAGTACCCCTCGTCACCCCACCAATTCCTGCACTCGTCGGCAGACTTCCTCGACGTTGGAGCGGGAGTTGAAGGCGGAAATGCGGAAATACCCCTCGCCAGCAGAACCAAATCCCGAACCCGGCGTGATGACCACCTGCGCTTCGGATAACATCTTGTCGAACATATCCCACGAACTCAGCCCGGCCGGGCAGCCAACCCACACATACGGCGCGTTGACCCCGCCAAACACCGGCAGGCCGGCTGCCGCGCAGGCCTCGCGCAGGAGTTTGGCATTGCCCATGTAGTGATCTATCAGAGCGGCGACCTGCGCCTTGCCCGCCGCAGAGAAGATCGCCGCGGCGGCCTTCTGCACCGGATAACTCGCTCCATTGAACTTGGTGCAGTGGCGGCGCGACCAGAGTTGATGCATGGGCACGCGGCCACCCTGGCCGTCGCTGCCGGTGACGGTTTTCGGTATCACCACATAAGCGCAACGCACGCCGGTGAAGCCGCCGTTTTTTGAGAACGAACGGAACTCGATGGCACACTCACGCGCGCCTTCAATTTCAAAGATCGAGCGCGGAATCGCCGGATCCTGCACGTATGCCTCGTACGCCGCATCGAAGAGAATGATCGCATCGTTCGCACGCGCATAGGCGACCCATGCCGCCAACTGCGCCCGCGTCGCCACGGCACCGGTCGGATTGTTAGGGAAACACAGGTAGATGATATCCGCGTGCTCGTCGGGCACGTCGGCGACGAAGCCGTTGGCGGCATTGCACGGCAGATAGAGCAGGCCGCCATAAGCGCCCTTGGCATCCGCGTCGCCGGTGTTGCCGGCCATCACGTTGGTGTCCACGTAAACCGGATAGACCGGATCGGTAATGGCGATGACATTGCCCTTGCCGAAGATATCGAGAATGTTGCCGGTGTCGCACTTGGAACCATCCGAGATGAACACCTCGTCGGCGACGATGCCGAGGCCGGCGAACTGGTTGTCCACGATCGCCTGGCGCAGAAACTCGTAGCCCTGCTCCGGGCCATAGCCCTTGAATGTCTCGCGACAGGCCATTTCCGCCACGCCCGCGTGCATCGCCTCGATGGCGGCGGCGGGCAGCGGCTCGGTCACGTCGCCGATGCCGCAGCGGATGATGCGCGCGGCCTGGGCGGGGTTGGCGTCGCTGTAGGCGCGCACCCGGCGGGCAATCTCGGGAAACAGGTAACCGGCTTTGAGCTTGAGAAAATTCGCATTGATGGTGGCCATGGCGGGCTGGACATAGCAGCGGTTCCGCCGCGGTGCAAGCGCCGAGACGGAGGACAGGCATCCTGCCTGTCAGGGAAGACGGGCTTCCAGCCTGTCGTTTCATTGGAGGACAGGCAGGATGCGTGGGGTCGAGTCCGCTTGCCCGCTGTCGTCGCCATTGCACCTCTGTTCATTTACACGCCGGCTGAAGCCAGCGCTCCGTGACCCGCAACGCGTTGTGACCAACGCGCCTACGAAGACCGCGCAAGCACGCGGTCTCTGCCCCCCGTAGGCGCATTCGTCAGAATGCGGGCGGGAACGACGCGCTTCGTCATGCGTCTCGGGACCTCCAGTCGCAACGCGTTGTGACCAACGCGCCTACGAAGACCGCGCAAGCACGCGGTCTCTGCCCCCCGTAGGCGCATTCGTCAGAATGCGGGCGGGAACGACTCGCTTCGTCATGCGTCCCGGACCTCCAGTCGCAACGAGTTGTGACCAACGCGCCTACGAAGACCGCGCAAGCACGCGGTCTCTGCACCCCGTAGGCGCATTCGTCAGAATGCGGGCGGGAACGACTCGCTTCGTCATGCGTCCCGGCGGTCGAGTCGCAGGCCAGCCATGGAGCTCCCCCATCGACAGGCGAGGACGCCTGTCTGCCCTCACAGCCGGGACGGCTGTGCTCCCCCAACGCGTTGTGACCATCGCGCCTACGAAGCATCTCCCGCGTGCCAAGTGAAACACCCGTGCCGTCAGCACCGTATCGAACTCCCATGCGCACCCTGTTGGTTTTCATCCTTTCGCTGGGTTACCTGTCCGCAACCCCACCACCCCACCCACGCTTGTTCTTGCCGCCCGACGCCGTTGCCCCGCTCAAAGCGCGCATCGCCGCGGATCCCCTGGCCAGACAACTCGACGCCAGCGCCATCGGCCAGGCCGATGCCTGCCTAACCGAGCGCACGGTCCGCTACGAGATCGCCGACGGCAAGCGCCTGCTGCCGGAATCGCGTCGGGCGATCCGCTGCGTCCTGCTCACCGCCTACGCCTGGCGCATGACCGGCGACGCCCGCTACTTCGAGCGTTGTGTCAGCGAACTGGATGCCGCCTGTGCTTTCAAGGACTGGCATCCAAGCCACTTCCTCGACGTGGCGGAAATGGCCACCGCCGTGGCCGTCGGCTACGACTGGCTCTATCCGAAACTCAGCCCGGAGCAACGCCAGCGCTACGAAAATGCCCTGGTCGCCGACGGTCTAACCGCCGTCGCCAGCCGCAAGGACGGCTGGTGGCAGGGTCCGACAAACAATTGGTCGCAGGTGTGCAGCGGCGGAATGATGCTCGCCGCCGATGCCGTGAGCGACGTCGATCCCGATCTATCGAAAAAGACGATCGCCCACACCCGCCACCTCACCCAAAGCTGCGAGCACTTTTACAAACCCGAGGGCGCCTATCCCGAAGGGCCAGCCTACTGGCACTACGGCACGACCTATCATGTTTTGGCGATGGCGCTGATGGAACGCGACGACCCGCTCAAGCTCGATCCGATCTGGAAAATGACCGGCAATTTCCTATTGCACGCCACCGGTCCGAGCGGCATGCCTTTCAATTACGCCGATGCCAGCCCTGGCCAGGCCGAGTGCTCGCCCGCCCAAACGTGGCTCGCCACCCGCACGCACGATCCGCTTGCCATCACAGCGGTGCGCAC
>TBL_comb47_HYPODRAFT_10006974_pt1 | contig 12036 bp, 13 predicted proteins | sample TroBogypolimnion_40_FD_10682 | JGI IMG/M metagenome (IMG submission 10682) | reverse complement strand
CAATTTCACAAATTTATTGATAGGTGAATGGCTATTGAATTGCTTATATGTATAGATCATATTCCCTGTTTCTACATTGATTACTTTCACAATCACATATTTGTCTTTTTCGTGTTTGGTTTCTCCTTTTACAGAAGAATAAATCGTATATGTGGTTTGATCACCACCGTCGTCTTTTTCAATAGTTACTTTGTACTTCTTTGAATCAGAAAACTTTTCGTTATTATTCATTATCACTTATTTACTCTATTTTATATGTGAAGAAATCTTTAATTCAATTTTTTTTTAGGTTTGATGCCTACACTACGTTCACATCGGTGTTTTCTTTTATATTTATTACAAGGATTCTTGCAAGAAACCGTAGGTTCCTTTATGAGAACGTTATTTTTTTTTCTAATTTTTCAAAAATTTCAGGATTATACACCATACCTGCCGGCTTATATTTATCTATGGGAGTGTATTTTTTACCATTAATGATTGTTTCACCATTAGTGGTTGTTTGTAACAATTGGGAATTGGGGTCATCTGTATTGGTTTCCTCAGTATTGGTATCACCAATAATTTGACCTTTTTCATTGATTATTTTTCCCGTTTTTTTCTTGATTTCATTACGTACATAGGCAGGTATCCAATGTTCCCAAGAAATAAAAAGTGAATGAGGGTGAATATATTGTACACGAAATCCGTTATCCACCATTTTTGATACTAAATAGGCAATACAATCGGATTGATTGTACATGGGTTCTCCAAATAAAAATTCGGGAACAGTGAACCAGGCATGTTTATCATTTCTTCGGGTACGTGAAATTGTATTGATTCGTTTATGAAGACGATTCAACATTTTGTTGAATAAGGTAACTTGCCGTAAATCGCGTCTCATATTCGTATCGTACAAATCGTCAATGTTTATTTTTCCCGAGGCTTCTTCTTCATTGATTAATAAAATATTGGACATAATATATGTTATACACTTTTTTTTGATCACATATTAAAACGATTTGTATAGGATAATGACAAATACAATTGCAACCATTCCGAATTCATCCATGGAAATTCCAACATAATACCGTGGTCTTGGTAAAATGATTCATACAATGGTATCAATATGGTTTGTACCATGGTTTTCAAATGGTTACGAAATTCATAATCTATTTGCAGGTTTGTTTTTTTGGAATTTTCATCATGATTAGTTATACATCCACCAAATACCATAAATACACGTGTGGTTGATGTATGTGATATTATTGATTCATATTCTCCTGAAAAGATTATGTTTTTTTTTTTACAAACTTTTTTCATATCATTACATAAGATGTTGTATTCGGTACATGTTTCTTTTGGATGTTCACCTTGATACAAACAACATACGTGCGTGGTTGTCGTATCTTTGTTAAATCGGTCCCATATAGAAAGATAAAACTGATGATTCAATACATTGGGTAAATCATAGTTGATATGTTTCATGTAATTGGTTAGACGTGACATAGAATAATAGGTATGGATATTCATACGAGGATCAAATAACCAAGAAGCGTGAACGATTCTTCGCAAAGAAAATTGAGCATATGTTCCTGGATAAGTATATTGTTCAAATTCATTTTGTTCTATGTGTTGAGTAGAAATAATATATAGTATTTCCTTGTTGGATACTTCCGGAAAACTTGAAGCGTTAGTGGAAGGTTTTGGGTAGTAAGATATATAGAGTGGTATGATTCCCATAGATTCACTTACTGCATATATTTTGGCTTCATCCAATTCTACTCGTTGGTCTATGATAACCATCACAAATTCACCTTGCATTACTTGTAACAAATATTCTATTCCATATGTTTTATAAATGGTCAATAATACACGACAAACATCTCTGTCACATAACTCTTCGTTATTAGTATCAGTGGAGGCATCATCATTTAATTGTTGCAAATTAAATACTCTACCGTGAATAAATATCATTAAATCGTTATCAGCAAGCATAATTGGTTCATTCGTGGAATGATAATAGGATTTTATACCTAAAGGTGAAATTTTGTGTTGTTCATCTACGTGAAATTGTGCATTCAAATATATGGCAAATTGATTATGAATAAACATATTGTTACTTATTCATAATATCATATTTTGTTTATTTCAATTTTATTTCTTTTTTCCACCCTTTTCCTCATTATCATTATTTGATTTGATACTATCAAATAAACTACTTGAATGATTCACCTGTTTAAAAATTTCCAATGCAAATAACCCACCAAACACTTGAGCTAAACAATAAGGAATTACTTCGGATGATGCAATTTGTCCTGCGGAAGACATGACTATGGTTGTCACAGGATTGATATGTCCACCAGATATATTTCGGGTCAACAATACAGTTAATCCATATGCGGCACCAATTGCTAGAGGATTACCTGTGGCTAACACAATATATATAAAAAACATTGTACCAAAAAATTCCACAAAATAATTTTGCAAATACATTCCTTATACGAATACTATACACTAATATGGGAGTTTTACTTGGACTTTACAATTTTTTAATGGGAATCCATCTTCTGAATTTTTTATGATACATACATTCCATATGTATTCGTTTTTCTAAATGTACATATTTTTCATAACGAATGTCGTGAAAATCTTCTTCATCATCACTTTCCTCCATCGCATCTAAATTCACATTTTCTTTGATGTTACGAAACAATGAATTCATGAAAACACTGATTTTATAATTTGGAATATAAGCAACATCCGTGGTATACTTTCCGTCAACATGTATCAAATTATAAATATCGGATTGAACATCGGCGGAAACAATAAACACTGAACGTTCTTTACCATAGGGTTCACGTGTATTTTTTGAAAAACTTTTTGTTGAAAATACAATTTCATTCGTGCGAAATCGTACTGGTTCTTTCTGTGAAAATTCTTGGTCAGAGGTACGTGTATTATTTTCAAAATTGTCTATATATGAATAAATTTCGTAATTTATATAGGGAATAATCTTTGTAAAAGAACGAAATTGAATATTATGTATGGGATATGCTGCATGTTGTACTTTTTCTTTTACTGATTCTGAATGAATATCAAACATAATTGGCAATACAAATGATATTTTATCATATTCCTCTGGACTCCTACGTAGTCCTTCAGAATATGCGTGGTTATCCTTCGCTTTGCTACGGATACCACATCCACATCCATTTGATATATCCGATAATATATGAGATAAAATTGCAAAACGTTGCCCAAAACATAATTTCCGTAATGAAAAAGATTTGTACATTAATACATCTTCAATAATAAAATGATTTTGTATTAGAGAACCATACAAAAATGTTCCTAAAGCTAAATGTGGGCTTACTTTATCAAAAACCACCTGTATTATTTTATGATTTACAATTTGTTTTTCACGGTTAAGTTCTAATAAAATACAAACATCTTCTTCACCAAGAAATGTAAACCATGCAACATACTTTTTTGATTTCGGTATCAATAATCCAATCTGATATTCTTCTTTGTTTGTTTTTTGTACATGTACAGATTCTTTCTTATGAGAAGAATATGTCTCATAGGAAAGCTCAATTGGTGGAATTTCTTGCATTTTTTTTGATAATAATTCTTTTTGAATAGGAGACTTAATACCTTCAACCATCAAATTCACCAGAGTATTTTCAGATAACATTGTTATTTCTATTATACATAAATACTCAATTATTTTTTATATTCTTTTACATGGTTTCGTCTAATATATTTAATAACGATGTTGCAAGATATTCTTTTTGTTCATCTGATAGTGTGTTTTTCTCTGTTGATGTCTTCACTTCGTTACCGACATCCCTACAAAACTCTCCCGTCCTACGGACGTACGAGTTTTCGTCTGATGGTTGTTTCATTATTTGTTCTATTTCATTATATTGATTTTTATATAGTTGAATTACATTTGTTTTTTTTGGTGTTGTAAATGTATTCTTTACATACAAGAATATTTGATGTAACAAATATATTGTACCAAGAAATATACATATTTTCAAAGACCAATTTCCAATATATTGTAAAATATCCATATATTCATATATTGCGGTTGGACCATAGAAAATCAAACGCTACTATTGGAACCTACTATTGGAACCTACGGTTCCAGTAGGCCCTAAAACGCCCTAAGGCGTTTTGGGCCACAACAAAGATGCCTCGCCGCCTCGCAGAGGCGGTGAGTCATCTTGGGAGTAAAACCTCCCTCAAGTAAGGTTTCTTTGATGACCTTCTAGGTAGGAAATATCAAATTGGTTGTATAAGATCCTATACAACTAATTCACTAAGATTCATTGTAAGAAACCTTACTTGAGGGAGGTTTTATTGGGTTTTTTCACCATAGGTGAAACTGTCGTGGTTCTAATGGGTACTTTCTTTTCAACAACTACAGGCTCTTTCTTTTTTTCTTCTACTGGCTCTTTCTTTTCAACAACTACAGGCTCTTTCTTTTCTTCTTCTACAGGCTCTTTCGGTTTTATTATTTTTTTTATTGTATTGTAATTGTCTATGGTTTTATTAGCGGTGACAATCCACTCCATCATAATACTAAATCCTTTTGAAACACCCATTATAATTGTTGGTAAATTCTCTATTACGAGAATGATAGGAGCTACACCACCTTTACTCTTTTTTTTTGTAATATTTTGACGGCGAAAATTATACCGTTTTTGTTTGTTGGAACTTTTTACATTTGCGATCATTCTATACATTCTAAATTGATATAAAAGTTATCTTATATATTTAGATAGTAATAGAATGCCGGTTATATTGATTGTTGAACGTACGGGTATTGTAAAAGAAGTAAATGTAAAAACATTTGAAGAAGAACAATTGTACAAAAAGGCGGGATTCAAAACAGCCAATGATTTTGGTAAAATTGCGGTGTTTCCTCATCTATCAGATCATCAAATACACGTATATGGTAAAACAAAAGGAAAAGCCGGTCAAGAAAACAAATATGATTTTCCTCCACCGATTGATTCCACCTTGTTTTTTGGAAATTGTTTGTTGTTAAATAGAGAGTCGGATGAAAAAATTTGTGATTTGTCATTGACAGAATGGGAAAAAACATACGAAAAATTGTTTGGCGGATTTGAAGATATCGGTGATTCGTCTGAGGAAGAAGAAATTGACGTAGATGAATTGAGGATTCTTGCTGACCCAAACACAAAATTCACCAAGGAAGGTTATGTTAAAGATGATTTTATTGTTGAAGACGAAGATGAAGATGAAGACGAAGATGAAGATGAAGATGAAGACGAAGACGAAGATGAAGATGATGATTCAATTCCATCAATAAAACCAAAAGCGAAAAAATCAAAAACTGTGATTAAAAAAAAGGAATGTAAATCTATTCCAAATGTAGAAGAATTAATTGTAAACAAAGAAATTCTTAAAAAAAGCAGAAGACCATATACAAAATCTACCACCTCCAGTGAAAAACCAAAAAAGAACAAAAAATCAGATAAACAAATGTTATTTTCTTCGGAAGAAAGTGAAAAAGATGCTAGAACTGATTTATTGGACGAATTATCAGAAGAAGAATATTTCAAATAAAATTGATTTTTAGTAACATAAATTAACATAAAATCATCTCATCTATTCTATTTATCCAATACATTATGTATATCATTCAAGAACCAGAAGCATTTCGTGCGAATATTCGTAATAAATTGGCAACCATGTTGTCAGAAGGTGCAACCGATGTTGATTTTGAGAACATCGTGCCAGCATCTGATATTCTAACAAACATGCAAATATGTTGTGGAAATATTGAAAAGGGGATTTATAATTACGCGATTCATGAGGCGACCAACAAACATATTGTCAAAAAATGGGACAATATTAGTTTTGTACATTTGTATATGGATAAATTACGTAGTGTATATATTAACTTGAAATCGGGTGAATTAATAGAAAAATTAAAAACAAGAGAAATTTTGCCCCAACAAATTGCCTTCATGAGTCATCACGAAATGAACCCAGGTAAATGGAAACAATTGATTGAACGAAAAATGATGCGTGATGCTTCTAAATTGAATTGTAATATTCAAGCCAATACTGATATGTATACTTGTAGTAGATGCAAATCAAAGAAGACGATTTATTATGAAATGGCTACACGTTCAGCGGATGAACAAATGACTATATTTATTACTTGTTTGGATTGTGGTAAAAATTGGAAGCGCTAATTGGAACCGTAGGTTTCTGTACGACTTCCCTGAAGTAATAAGGTTGAAAAATAAATATTTTTTATTGTAAAAAATATTGGTCAGGGGGCGTTTACGCCTCCAACAACTAACTTAGTATGTGACCTTCGGTCACCGAAGAAGTTTGGTAAATTAGTTGTATATGATCTTATACAAAACCAATATAAAGATATTAGACTCTAATATAATATAATTAGAGTCTAATGAGTTCAATCCCATTGTCAATTATTAATTTAAGAAGTAATAAAGAGACAGCTATTGCTTCAAATCAAATATATATAAATTTAAATCCTGATTTTCAGAGAGAATATGAAGCTTGGGATGATAAATTGAAAACTAGATTTATAGAAACAATTTTAATCGGAAGAGCAATGAATCCTATTTGGACTATATTAAATACTGATGATAATTGTGAAGAAGTATTAGATGGTATGCATAGACTGACTACCGCACTAGATTATCTTAATAATAAATTTAAATTGAATTCAAAATTTTTTACAGATGTACATAGAGGACAAATTTTTGATAAAAAAAATTTTAGTGAGTTGTCACCCGATGACCAACAAAAAATAAGAAATTATCAATTTATTTTTAATCAATTGGATTCATCTTATAGAACTGACGTCAATAAACGACGTGACCTATATGAAATTTTAAATAGATCCAGTAGAACACTTAATGATTATGAATTTAATAAAGTTTTATATGGAAAATTTTTTGATATTATTTCTCTATTTAAAGACGAACTTAAAAATTTATTTTTTAAATCTGCTGATAAAAGAGGTAATTTACAAACCGAAATTATTGATATATTGGTTATATCATGTGATTTACCAAATTCTTGGTCGTCAATTAACACATTACGTGACAAATATTTGATTAATACACTTGGTGATACACAACAATCAGTAGACGATTATTTACATGAGAATGAAGAACTAATCAAAACTAAATTAAACATGGTGAAAAAAATGATAATAATCCTTAAAGACAACAAATTTTTTAGTGAAAATAAAAAAAATTTTGAAAAATATTATGTACCATATAAGTTTATAATCAGTCGCTTGTTATACAAGTTTAAAACAGATATTTCATTATTTAATCGGCATATTATTGACATTATTGAAAAACTCAAATCTGAAATTACGGAAACTAACATACAAGAAAAATTAGATTGTACATCTAGAAACGCTATTTTTCAAAAAAAATTACTTTTTTTAATTGACAACACTATTAATACTTCATATGAATCAAACAAAGAAAAAAGATTATTTACAAAAATACAGATAGTTTCTAAACTAAAAGAACAGAACAATATATGTGCTATTTGTAAAAATGGAAAAGAAAAATATGAAGGAGATCATATTATTCCTTGGTCAAAAGGCGGAAAAACAAATGATGAAAATTTGCAAGTTTTATGTATTAGTTGTCATCAAAACAAAATATTGTAAACCACGTTTTAGGGCCTACGGTTCCAATAGGTTAGTCTATATATCCACCAGATTGATTCAAATAGGGTTGTCCCAAACGGGGATCAGGCATAGGTGGTAAATAAGAAGAAAACCCACCATCCATGGGAGGATAATCTGATTTTCCAAACATCATATCCAAATAGGTTCCGTGCCAGAAATATGGCAATGTTTTTGTTAAATCGTCCACGGGTTTTTCAAAAATACGTATCACACCAATGGTATAATCATAAAGTAAATTCATGAAATCACCAACAATATCACATAAATAACATTTTTTTAATACATAATCCGGAAAATGAATAAATTCATATCCAAAAGCACGATAAAACCAGTGACTCAATTTGGCTAATTGTCCATCTTTTTGAACACGACCACCATCTATATTACGGTATCCTTTCACACCAAAACAGGACAAATACATTGGATTCAAATTTATTTTGTGCAGTGTTAATAGCCGAATTATCATGATGGGTGCCCACGCAAACAGTACTACAATTGCAAATATAGCCAAATCTAAAAACCAAAATAATACACATACAGTTAAATTGTCTTGCATGGTCAATCCGCATGTAAATAGATCCGCAACTAAAATGCCCCAATCTTGGACCTGTAATGCGAATAATTCCAAACCTCCAATCATCAAATCCAATCCGGCTAAAAATACCCATACAACACCTTCCACAAAAGCAATAATATGGTCAGGTAAAGTGGTCAAAATATAAATGATAAACCCAATCATTTCAAAAAATACTTCTAAAAATTGGGCAAAATCTCCACCGGCCAAAGCACCAGCACTGTCAAATCCTTCTTGATTCTTTTCATTTTTATCCGTATAATTGGCTGCATATTGTGATACCGAACATTTTGGATCATTGGGTAGATAAGAACATATATCTTCTTTTTCACGAAACATACCAAAGCTCTCTTGTACAGGAATATATTCCATGTTTGTTTTGGTCGGTGGTGGTTGTTCAAAAAGGCCATGCTTCGCAAAGGCCCTCTGACCAAATCCTTCTTTTTTTTCATGATCCATGTTATGAAAAATATTGTATATCAAAATGGTTAAAATAATTAAAAGAAAAAACAGTGATACATATTTTTCTGTAAAATTCATATTGGTGTAACCTATCTATATGAATTAGGCAGGAATTGTATCACGAATCGTTTCCACATTCTTTTTTACCTCATTCACAATTTGATCCATATTAGACATGGAACCTTCTAAAGAACCTACATTACTCATGATTTTTTCTTGTACTTTTAATAAATCTGAATATTTGGATTTTATGTAATCAAAATCCTTCTTGCGGTCACGGTATTGTTTTAAACCTATTTTGGATTTTTCTTTGGAATCTGCAGGAATTGGTTGTTCCACATTTAGTTTTGGAGAAATTTTTTCGGTTGTTTCTTTTTCTTCTTCCTCTTTGTCACTATTATCTTCATTACCCGCCATTCCTTCTACTTGCAATTGTTTCGGTCCTAAAGTTAATAAATTGGCTACTACTAATCCAATCATAAAAATAACAATCATGTTTTTGCTAAAAAATGAAGTGATAATTGCTACCATAAAAAAGATAGCTAGAGTCACATAATTACCATATATCGCATAACTAACCAGATTAAAAAATGTGATAAATACTACAAAATACAGTACAATATAATTATGTAAAAATTTGGTTTTAAATGCTGCAGCACCACCTTGTAAAAATTTACTCATAATATTATGATATTATGATATAATAAATAAAAGGAACCTACGACTTTTATTTTGCCTGAGGGCAAAATAAAAACCCTTTAAAACCTCCCTCTATTGGAACCTACGGTTCCAATATCATCGTTACAAAGGGAGGTTTTAATGGGTTTTTTCGCCTACGGCGAAAAAGTCGTAGGTTCCAATATCTAGGGAATATATTTCCAAAACTTCTTTGACAATATGTTCTCTTTCAATGTCCTCTATATGAAATTCAACATTGGATATACTATCGGATCGTCTTCCACGCATTTTATCCAAAAAATCTTCTAGTCCATTTTTCTGACCATTTCGGTCACATTGTTCTAAATCACCTGTTATAAATAACCGCGTATTTTCTCCTATACGTGTCAATACCAATTTCATTTGAGATAACGTACAATTTTGCATTTCGTCCGCAATAATACAACAATTTTTAAATGTACGACCTCGCATAAATCCCAAAGGACAAATTTCTATGACCTTTTCTTCAATTAATTGTACCACTTCTTTCGGAGTAATATGTGCATGTAAAATATCATAAAGAGGACGCATCCAAGGAGCCATTTTATCCTCTAAAGTACCTGGTAAAAATCCCAATTCTTCATCAACAGTCACCGATGGTCTAGTAAATATGAGTTTTTCACATGTACCTAATAAATATTCACGAACAGCGGATTCTGTTGTAAATAATGTTTTTCCCGTACCTGCTGGACCGGTGGCTATGACAATTTTTTTTGACGCATCGTTTAAAAATCCTAACAATTTATGTTGACTCTCATTTTTAGGTTGGGAAAACTTTTTTTCAAATAATTGTCGTTCCGAAGGCGATAAATATTCAATATTTTCATATATTTTTCTTTGTTGATGAATTGTTGGCAATTTACCATGTGAATCCATGTTGTATTCTTTTAAAATGTCCTTTTCCGATTGTTTTTTAGATTTTCTTCCACGTTTTTTTTCTAAATGCACTGCATTTGTCGTATCAAAATTATCAAAGACATTCATAGATACATTCATAGATTTCACGCCTAAAGGAATGAAATAGAAAAGAATTGGTATATCATTGATAGTGGTTTTAACTATTCACAATTATAATTACAATTCTTCTTTTTTTTTACAAATTATGCTGTATTAAACAAGAAAAATATTCTTCAAATAGAACGATATGTTACGAATTGAATCGGTATAAAAATAGGATGAGTATATTATTCAGCCTTTAGACAAATGTCTTTACATGATAATGATGCAGTCAATTTTTCGGAAGAACATCAAATTTCAGCTACAAACGTAGTCAATTATCAAATTTCAGACAATACTGAAAAACAAGAATCACAAATGGGGGATGATGCCGTGGAGGTATCTGGTATTCGTAAAGCCGGTAGAAGTGGTAGTTTCGGAAAATCCGACAATGAATCTCATACACCGTCCAAACGTGAGATTGAACCTCTATTACAGCCCGATGAAAATCGTTTTGTCATGTTTCCCATTCGCCATAATGATGTATGGGATCTTTATAAAAAATCAATTGATTCCTTCTGGAAAGCCGAAGATTTGGACTTGAGCAAAGACCCTATGGACTGGAAAAAACTAACTCCAGATGTGCAAAATTTTATCAAAATGGTGTTGGCGTTTTTTGCAGCCAGTGATGGGGTGATTGTAGAAAATTTGGCGTTGCGATTTATGACGGAAATTCAGGCTCCCGAAATTCGTGCGTTTTATGCTTTTCAAAATTTCATGGAGGGAATACATTCGGAAGTTTATTCCCTGTTGATTGACACGTATGTGGAAGACCCCGAAGAAAAAAACAAATTGTTCCATGCAGTGGAACATTATCCTTGTATCAAAAAAAAATCCGATTGGGCACGTAAATGGATTTCCGATGGACGTAGTTCGTTTGCCACACGTCTTCTCGCTTTTGCTATTGTAGAAGGTATTTATTTTAGTTCCAGTTTTGCCGCCATTTTTTGGTTGAAACGTATGAATGTATTACCTGGTCTATGTTTGGCGAATGAATATATTTCTAGGGACGAATCTATGCATGTAGACCATGCGGTGCTCCTATACAAGAAATTAAAACGTAAAGTACCCAAGAAACGTTTTGTAGAAATTATGAAAGAAGCCGTGGAAATTGAAATTGATTTTATTACGGTGTCTATTCCATGTCGTATGATTGGTATGAATCACGATTTGATGATCCAATACATCAAATTTGTAACGGACCGTTTGTGTTTACAAATGGGGTACGACAAAATTTACAATGCAACCAATCCATTTGATTTTATGGAATTTATTAGTTTGGATTGTCGTACCAATTTTTTTGAACGACGCGTTTCGTCTTATAGTATGGCGAACAAAACCATGGATTCTGCCACTTTTGATTTTAATTCTTCTTTTTAACCGATGCCTCCACTACGTTCCCGGCATCATTCCCTAATGCTACCGTTCTACGAACGTCCACATTAGGGTCTTCTATTTTAATTTCGGACTACCAACAAAAATAATAATAAATAATATTGTACAAAAAACAAATGTTATTAACCACACACAACATGAATGTTTGTTACATCTAAATTTTTTTTGATAAATGTAGTTTAACGCNAAC
>TBL_comb47_HYPODRAFT_10006973_pt1 | contig 12038 bp, 9 predicted proteins | sample TroBogypolimnion_40_FD_10682 | JGI IMG/M metagenome (IMG submission 10682) | reverse complement strand
CACTTGCTTGCGCGTCTTTTTGACGTTCAGATTGAGCTTCAGGCTTGCTTGTTTCATGGAGGGTATTTTCTCAAGCCAGGCTTACTTCAAGCACACAGACGGCAGAGTTATGCAGAGTTTCCCTAACTGAGGCGGGTTCGCACCAGACTACACCCACCGCCAAGGACCCTTTTCGACGGTCCACACAAGTCCTGGCACTCCACACAGAAACCCTTTTTTCCCAGTGAGACCTGGGTCTTTTTGTCTTAACAAGTTATTTTGGGTACGGTTGAAATCACGGATTCTTGTGGGTAACGGCACGGGTAATTTGGACATTACTTTCCGTCATCGGCCAGGTGGGTGACGCGCCAACGGCCTACTTTGGCGGATTGAATACGTCAACGGCAACGAATACCGTGGGTTCGGTGCCGTCATTTCGCCACCAGTGCGTCGTGTTCCTGCCAGCGAGGACGTATTCCAATGACGGCCGATCCTTGTGGCTGTGAGTTGCGAAGACCCCTCCAGGCGCGAGCGTCACGACGCGCATTCTCAGCTGGCGATTTTCAATTCGGTCAAACTCCAGAGCGAGGTGCAAAGCGCCAATCACCTTTGCCGAAACACCCTTGTTTTCGGCAGGCGACGTCATCTGCGCAAGAACGACCGGATTACGCAGGATTGCGAATGTGCCAGCCGCCGCCACCAATCCAACCCAAACCAAAGCGCTGCGTTTCATAGGTATCTCCTCAAGATGTCCGCGAACCATTTTGGGCAGCGACCAAGGTCTCGTCTTGGATTGGCGCGAAATCCGACCATGCCGTGGGCGGACGGTCGGCGTGGCCCATGGCTCGCAGGCGCGCGTGGACAGTCCCCCCGGAGCAACCCTATAATTTTTTGACGGGTGCGGGGGGACATGGCTCATAAAGAGGATGCCAGGATGACAACAATCGGGGGATCTGAGTGCACAGCCCTTCACTTCTCGACACACCATTTGCCGCCTGCGCAGCGCCTGCCTGCGCTGCGGGACCTCTTCGACCGGAGCGTCCAGTTGGAGATCGACGCGGAGCCGGGCCATTCGGTCGAAATGGCCATGGTCATGGCACCCGGTGTGCGACGGGCACGGACGCTGTCCTCGTTGACCGCGCGTATGACCCGACCGGCGGCGATACTCGCCGGTGGTGAAGACACAGTCGGCCTGTTGATGATGACCGCCGGCCGTCTGGCCTTGATGCAGGGTCGGCATGAGGCCTTGCCGCAGATCGGAGACGGGGCTCTGCTCGTCTACCGCGAGCCGGCGTCACTGCAGTTCGTGGAAGACTCTTACCTCTCGGTGCGTGTCCCGTTCAGCGCGCTGCATTCCGCGGGATGCGCCGGCGCTGTCGCTGTCGCTGTTGAAAGCTTACCTGGCGAACATGCTGGACAGCATGGACGACCCGCAACTCGTCCGGCTCTATGTCACGCATATCTACGACCTGATCGCCCTCGCGATCGGCGCGACGGAAGAGGGCCGGCAGATCGCAAACCAACGCGGCGTGCGGGCCGCGCGACTGGAGGCGATCAAGGGCGACCTGATCCGAAACCCCAGTATCAGTATTGATTGGCTTGCAACGCAGCATGGCATTTCGCCGCGTTACGTCCAGATGCTTTTCGAGGGGGACGGCACCACCTTCAGCGAGTTAGCGCTCGAACGACGGCTCTCCGCCGAGCACAGCATGCTGGCGAGCCCGCGCTACGAGACCTGGTCGGTCACGGCGATCGCGCTCGAGGCAGGCTTCGGCGATGTTTTGTACTTTAACCGGCGCTTCAAGCGACGGTTTTTGACGACACCGACCGACCTTCGCGCACATTCGCGCTGCGGGAGCATCTCTGCGCGAACATGCGAGCCTCTGTTGAAGTGATTTTTCAAACCATGACGGCGAAACCGGGGCTTTTCTTGTCTTGACGGCTCGATGCAGCCGTCACGCTGGCGGCACTGAGATAGGCCAAATTCAACTACGATTGCCTGCCGGCCACCGCGCATGGGGTGGCGATGCGTATGCGGGGCATCGCCTTTCTGTTTCCAGTGCGCCATGAACTGTCGCAGTGCAGCGTGGTCAAGGCGGCGAAGGTGCGATCATTGATCAGGAGACAACGGCGATGCAGAAAAATATTCAATCCGACGTGCTGGTGATCGGCGGCGGCCTGGCCGGCATTGTGACGGCCGTCGAGTGCTTGCGCGCGGCCAAGCGCGTGACCCTGGTGGACCGCGACACGCCCGAGCGCCTGGGCGGGCTCGCGCTGTGGGCCTTTGGCGGCATGGCCCTGGTCGATACCCCGGTGCAGCGGCGCATGAAGCTCAAGGACTCCCCGGAAATCGCCCTGCGGGACTGGCTGCGCTTTGGCGAACTGGGACCGGACGATGTGCTGCCGCGGCAGTGGGCGTCCTATTACGTGGAGCACTCACGCGAGCAGGTGTACGACTGGCTTGTCGAGAGTGGCCTCTCGTTCATGCCGGCGGTGAATTGGGTCGAGCGCGGCATGCAGGGCAATGGCAACACCTTGCCGCGCTACCACGTGGTGTGGGGCACGTCGCAGCGGCTAACAAAGCGCATGATCGAGCTGATGCACCAGGCCAACACCGGCAATCGCCTGACGCTGCTGCAACAGCATGAAGTGGTGGCGCTGGAGTCGACCCACGGCGTCGTGTCAGGCGCCCATGCCATCAACCATGCGAACGGCCAGAGCGTGCAGTTGGCCGCCGATGTAGTGGTGCTGGCCATGGGGGGCATCAACGGCAGCCTGGAAGAAACTCGCGCCAACTGGATCAAGAGCCGACCCATGCCCGCCACCATGCTCAATGGCGCGCACCCGTACGCGAACGGCAAGCTGCACCACCTGGTCGCAGGCTTGGGCGGCCAGATCACGCATGCGGGCGAGATGTGGAACTACGCTGCCGGCGTGCCGCACCCGAAGCCCCATTTCGGCGGCCACGGCCTGTCCCTCATCCCGTGCAAGTCGGCACTCTGGCTGGACCACACCGGCCGGCGCATCGGGCCGGAACCGCTGGTGGTCGGCTTCGACACCCACACCCTGTGCCAGCGCGTCGCGGCCCAGGAGAAGCCCTATGTCTGGCACCTGCTGAACTGGCGCATTGCGATCAAGGAGATGGCCTTGTCGGGGGCCGAGCACAATCTGCGCATCCGCGACCACCAGATGCTGATGTTCCTAAAGGAGACGCTGCTGGGCAACCATCGCCTAGTCAAGCAGATGGTGTCCGAGAGCCGACACTTCCTGGTGGACGGCACGCTGACCGGGCTGGCCGCCAAGATGAACGCCCTGGCCGGTACCGACGATGTTCGCGCAGAGGTGTTGCAGCAGACGGCCGATGCGTTCGACGCGAACTTCGTGCTGGGCGACAAGCTGCAGAACGACGAGCAGATCCGTCGCATCGAGCACGCGCGCCACTGGGGTCCGGACAAGATGCGCACCTGCAAGCCGGCGCCGCTGCAGCTGCGCGGGGCCGGCCCGTTCATGGCGATCCAGACGCAGCTCATCACGCGCAAGAGTCTGGGCGGGCTGCAGACCGACCTTCAAAGCCGCGTGCTCGACGCCAACGGCCAGTCCATGTCGGGCTTGTATTGCGTGGGCGAGGCGGCGGGCTTTGGCGGCGGCGGCGCGTCGGGCAAGCGCTCGCTGGAGGGCACGTTTCTGCCCGGCTGCATTCTGACGGCGCGTGCTGCGGCGCGGTCGATCACCCAACAAAAACTCTGAGGAGGCCTTCATGTCCAACGGCGCAACCGCCCTGATCCAGACCCTGGTCAATGCCGGCATCACCACCTGCTTCACCAACCCGGGCACCTCCGAGATGCACTTTGTGGCCGCGCTCGATTCGGCGGCGCCAATGCGTGCCGTGCTCACGCTGTTCGAAGGCGTGGCAACCGGCGCGGCGGATGGCTATGCGCGCATGGCCGACAAGCCGGCTGCCACGCTGCTGCACCTAGGTTGCGGCATGGGCAACGGCCTGGCCAACCTGCACAACGCGCGCAAGGGCAAGGTGCCGATCCTGAACATCGTGGGGGACCACGCCACCTACCACACGCAGTACGACTCGCAGCTGCAGTCGGACATCGAAACCGTGGCCCGCAATGTGTCGCCATGGGTGCGCACCTCCGGTAGCACCGAGGCGCTGTGCACCGATGCGGCCGAGGCGATTGCGGCCTGCATGGGCCCGCCCGGTCAGGTAGCCACCCTCATCCTGCCGGCCGATGTGTCGTGGGGCGAGGGTGGTGTGCCCGCGCCCGCGCCCACGATGGTGCCGCCGAGCGCGGCCGACGAATCCACCGTGGCGGCCATTGCCAGCGCGCTGCAGGGCGGGGGCAAGACGGCCATCCTGCTGGGCGGCCGCGCGCTACGCGCATCGGCGCTGATGGCCGTGGCGCGCATCGCCGCCAAGACCGGCGCCAAGCTGTTCGCCGAAACCTTCCCCACCCGTCTGGAGCGTGGCGCCGGCTTGCCGCCGGTCGAGCGCCTGGCCTACCTGGCCGAGCTGGCTTCGGTGCAGATGAACGGCCTGAAGCATCTCATTCTGGTCGACGTCAAGGCGCCGGTTGCGTTCTTTGCCTATCCCGGCAAGAAGAGCTATCTGGTGCCCGATGGCTGCGAGCTGCTCGAACTGGCAGGCATCAAGCAGGATGTCCTGGGGAGCCTGGACAATCTCTGCCGGGCCGTGGGAGCGGAACAGGCAACGCCGGCACTGCAGGCGCTCAAACGTCCGGGCCTGCCGCGCGGCAAGTTCACCGCCGACAAGGTGTGCAAGGCGATCGGGCAGATGATGCCGGAGAACGCCATCCTCGTCGACGAGGCGATCACCTCGGGGCTCATGCTGTCGATGTACACGGCGGGTGCGCCGCGCCACGACGTGCTGACGATCACCGGGGGCGCCATCGGCCAGGGTTTGCCCGGCGCCGTCGGCGCTGCGATTGCCTGCCCGCAGCGCAAGGTGATTGCGCTTGAGGGCGACGGGTCGTCCATGTACACGATCCAGGCGCTGTGGACCATGGCGCGCGAGAAGCTCGATGTCGTCACCATCATCTTCAACAACCGCTCCTATGCCGTTCTCAACATCGAATTGCAGCGGGTGGGCGCCGGCAACGTGGGCGACAAGGCCAAGGCGCAGCTCGACCTGCGCACGCCACCGCTTGACTTTGTCCGCCTTGGCCAGGGCATGGGCGTGTCGTCGCGTCGCGTCACCACCACCGCCGAGTTCGTGGCCGCTCTGGAGCACGCGCTGCGCACGCCGGGTCCGCACCTCATTGAGGCCATCGTGCCGCCGACGCTGGCCGGTCTGAAGCTGCGTGTGCTGCCGCACATCCTGCAATCCCTGGCCAATCTGCCGCAGCCGATGGCGCAGGCCCTCAAGCGCAAGATTGCGCCATGATCGCGCGGACAAAGCCGCGGCAGACTGGGCCGCAATGAAGTGGACGCGCGCTCAACAATTAGAACGAGGAACGCAAAATGGGACAGCTCTTGGACCTTCTTCCAGCCACCGCTCTGGACTACCGCAGGCGGGCTCAGCAGCGCTTGCCGCGCTTCCTGTTCGACTACATCGACGGCGGCGCCAACGACGAGCTGACGCTGGCCGCCAACCTCGCGGACTTCGGCAAGATACGCCTCAAGCAGCGCGTGCTGCGCGATGTCTCCCGCATCGACACCGCGACCACGCTGGCGGCCGAGCCGGTCAGCATGCCGGTGGTACTGGCGCCGATCGGACTGGCGGGCATGATGGCACGCCGAGCCGAAGCGCAGGCTGTGCGCGTCGCCAATGGAGCGTGCCTTCCCTTCACCTTGTCGACGGTGGGCATCTGCTCGCTGGCCGAGGTGCAAGCGGCGGCGGGCAAGCCGTTCTGGTTTCAGCTCTACATGATCCGGGACCGGACTGCCGTCAAGTCGCTGCTGGAGCGTGCGCTTGCGGCCGGATGCTCGACCCTGGTGTTTACCGTCGATCTGCCGGTTGCCGGGATGCGCCACCGCGACACTCGCAACGGCATGCTGACCGGTTCATTGCGCGGCAAGCTGGTCAAGGTGCGCCAACTCGCGACACGGCCGGGCTGGATTGCGGATGTCGCGCTTGGCGGTAAACCCCACACCTTCGGCAGCCTGGCGGGCCTGGTGCCCAACGCGTCCAATCTCAATTCGTTCAAGGCGTGGATCGATGCGCAGTTTGACCCCTCGGTGACCTGGATCGACATTGAGTGGCTGCGCGCGAACTGGCCCGGCAAGCTGTTGCTCAAAGGCATTCTGGAAGTCGATGATGCGCTGGCTGCCGCCGCCGTTGGCGTGGATGGTGTGATCGTTTCCAACCACGGCGGGCGCCAACTCGACAGCGTGGCATCGACGATCTCGAAGTTGCCCGCGATCGCGAACGCCGTGGGCGATCGGCTCGAAGTCTACATGGATGGCGGTGTGCGCAGCGGTGTGGACGTCTTCAAGGCGATCGCGCTGGGCGCGCGCGGCGTGCTCATCGGCCGGCCCTGGATCTGGGCCATGGCGGGCGCTGGCGCAAGCGGGCTGCAGGACCTGCTGGCCACGTTCAAGCGTGAATTGGAAGTGGCCATGTCCCTGACCGGTGTGACCCGGGTCAGCGATATTCGGCAGGAGTTGATCGATTCGTGACGCAGACGGCTTCATGCCTCCCGAACGACAGAGTGAGCGCAAACCAAGGAGTGCTATGGAACGCTGTCCCTGGTGCGAGGATTTTGACCTGTACCGCGAGTACCATGATACCGAGTGGGGTGTGCCGCTGCGGGACGACCGCGCGCTGTTCGAACTGCTGATCCTGGAAGGCGCGCAGGCCGGCCTGTCGTGGTCGACCATCCTGAAGAAGCGCGAAAACTACCGCCTCGCCTTCAATCAATTTTCGCCCGGCGCGATCGCCCGCTATGACGACAACAAGGTGGCAGAACTGCTGGCCAATCCCGGCATCGTGCGCAACCGCCTGAAGATCGCCGCAACGATCGGCAACGCCAAGGCCTGCCTGGCGCTGCAGGCACGCGGGCAGACCTTGAGCGACTTTCTGTGGCACTTCGTCGATGGCAAGCCGATTCAGAACCAGCGTCGCGCGATGACTGAAATTCCAGCGCGAACCCCGGAGTCCGACGCGATGAGCAAGGCGCTGCTTCAGGCCGGCTTCAAGTTTGTGGGCTCCACGATCTGCTACGCTCTGGTGCAGGCCAGCGGCATGGTGAACGACCACCTCCTCACCTGTCACCGACATTCACTGGTCGCGCGCCTGAGCGCGTGAGGGCCAGCCCGAACGACCTGCGGGACTGCGGTGTGCGTGCCGTGCCGCGCGTCTTCACGGCCGCAAATCGCGCTCAGCCAGAGTCGTTTCGCGGCAGGGAGTAAAATTGAGCGGCAGTTGCAGGATGCTTGTCTGTGCGGCGCCAGTTGTTCGACACGGTCTGCCACACCTTGATTCCCGCCTGTGCACCCTCTTGGCCGATCGCTCAGCCATCCAGGCCACCCAATCTCACTAGCGATCGGTCCTGTCAACAGAACCATCAGTCTCCCGCTTGGCGCGTTTGCTTTTGAACGCATGAGCATTTTTTGAAAGGCCCCAAAAATGGGCAAGAAACTTTACGTCGGCAACCTCTCCTACTCGGTGAACGACGACTCCCTGCAACAATACTTTTCCGAGTTTGGCTCGATTACATCGGTCAAGGTCATGATGGACCGCGACAGCGGCCGCTCCAAGGGCTTCGGCTTCGTGGAAATGTCGAATGACGCGGAAGCCCAGGCGGCCATCGCCGGCCTGAACGGCAAGGTGATCGACGGTCGTGGCATGGTGGTCAATGAAGCCCGTCCGATGGAACCACGCACCGGTGGCGGCGGCGGTGGTTACGGCGGCGGGCGCAACAGCTACTAAGACCTGCGTGGCAGCGAATGAACCGGCCTGTTGGCCGGTTTTTTTTCGCCCGCCGAAACTTGCCCATTTCTCGGGAACAGTCATTCATGGGGACCCACCCGACTTGCAGTGGTCCGGATTGACCGCCAGGTACCGGTCATCGCTTCCGGTAGACCGACTACAGCAGTGTGTTTGCGAATTCAATCAAAGGGACTTCCGGACTCGACCCTTTGCCGTCGGTCAATGCAGTTCGTCTAGAGCAGACAGTCGACTTCAATGATTTCCATATCGCTGTCGATGGCCAGCGTCAGGGATCAATTTTCCGAGGTCGGCTTCCGTGCAACGGAAGTAAGGTCTACTTGATGGTGGTCCATCTCATCGCCCGCTAAAAGATTCATGTGGCATGCTGCGTGGGGCCCGAAGAGGCGGGCGACACATTGTGAGTCATCGCAAAAAATAGAGCGCTTACACCATCAACGTCGGATCGTGTCCGTAGCGCGACGAAGCCGTGTCGCCATCAATCTTCCAAGGCCAAACAATAAATCGCGCGCTAGATTGGGGTGGGCCTGGTCCAAGGATCTAAATTGCTCCAGTGTCTTGGAGGCCATGTGCCAGGTATCCAAGGCCCCTACGCTGGCGGAGCGACCGTCGCCGTCGAAGAAGGCCACTTCCCCCAAAATAGTCCCTGCACGAAGTTCAAATTGACACAAGATACCGGTCACGAATTGAGATCTGCACCCTGCGTTTCAGGAAGAAAAAAATACCCGGTCAAAAGGGCAATCAGTAGGAGCGCGACTGGATAGTAAAGGCCAATCAGCGCACTGCCCGATTTTTCTGCGATCAGAGCCACCATGTAGGGAGAGAGTCCCCCTATCCACCCGGCAGCAAGATTGTGCGGCAGCCCCACAGCGGTGTAGCGGGTTCGGGCCGTGAAGAGCTCTGACAGCATGGCCGTTTGAGGACCCGTCATCAATGCAACGGCCAGAACAAGAATCAGCAGCAAACCAAAGAGCAACCCGGGCTGGGTGACAAACTCCTGCAGCCCCATGTAGACCGGCAGAATCGATGTACAACCCAAGAGTAACCCAGCAAGCACGACTGGCCGACGTCCAAGACGGTCTGATAGTGCCCCGCACGCGTACGTTAATGGGAACAGGCAAAGCGTAGCAGGCAGCGTAATCCAGCCAACGAGAACCGGGTCCAACTTTAGGACGGTCTTGAGAAAGACGGGCGCGTAGACTTGCGAGCAAAAGAACAGCAGGCTGCCGCCGGCCGAAATACAAAAGAATAGCAGTCCCATGCGACCCAGCGTATGCCGGTCCCGCACGCAATCCCTCAGCGGTGATACGGCCGTGTGTTGCTGCTGGCGCAACCGTTCAAATACAGGGGACTCATGCAGAGCAAGGCGCGCCTTCACGCTGGCCAGCAACAACAAGGCTGAGAGCAGAAATGGAATGCGCCATCCCCACGACTTGAACTCTGCGTCACTGAGCCAAGTCTGCAGCAGCATGATCTGAAAGGTGGACGCCAGAATGCCAAGTCCACCCATCCATTGCAGCACACTGGTCATCGCTCCCCGACGCGCGGCTGGTGCATGTTCGGCCAAGTAGACATTGGCTCCGCCGATCTCCCCTCCCATGGCCAGGCCCTGAATCAGTCGTAATGCAAGCAGCATTCCGGTCGCGACCCACCCCCATTGCGCATGGGTAGGCAACAAACCTACTGCAAAAGTGGCAGCGCCCATGATGCCAATAGTGGCGATGAATGTCTTTCTACGTCCGTACCGATCACCAAAGGAACCAAAGAGCGCGGCTCCCAGTGGGCGTACCACCATACCCATGCCAAAAGTAGCCAGGCTATAGAGCAGCCCGGCTACCGGGTCATCCGGTGGAAAGAACAGAGCTGCGAAATGGACCGCCAAGGTTGCAAAAGTCAGGAAGTCGTACCACTCGATAAAAGTGCCAAAACATGCTGCTAAAGCTACCTTGCGGTAGGCGGCGGAATCAAGATTCAAAGCTGATGAGGAGTTCAACAGGGACGGAGATTTCATGGGCGTAGCTTTAACGCATCCACTTGACGCCTGCCGCCATTGTCGGCAGTAGGCGCTAAGCGAGTGTGAAAACAGGAGCGATCAGGCAATCGAGACCGCGGCACCGTGTTCAGCTCTGTTGTCGTGGCCTAAGATCAGAACCAGTGCCATCGCCAGCACTGACAGCAACGCCAAGAATAAGACGGCATAGAAGTCATTGCCCATTTTGTCCTTCAAAACCCCAAAGATCGTTGGACCGATGTAGCCTCCCAAATTACCGATGGAATTGATCCATGCAATACCGGCTGCTGCGGCTGTTCCGCTCAATATGGTGGTGGGCAGCGTCCAGAACACCGGCAATGCGCTAAAAATACCAACAGCCGCTAACGTGACGGCAGCCATTTTTAGGATCGGCTCATTGATCATTGCTGCCGTCACCAAGCCCACGAAGATGCAGACCAGCGATACCAGCAAGAAGCCCTTGCGCTCGCGTTTCGCGTCAGACCAGCGCGTCCAGTACAGCATCGCTATGGCTCCAATCAAATAGGGAAAGGCGTTAATGAACCCGATCTCCACGTTGCCAAGGCCGCCAAAGCCTTTGATGATTTGCGGCAAAAAGAAACCCAGGCCATACAACGGAACGGTGACACCCATGTAAATGATGCCCAGCGAGATAACTCGCCAATTGAACAATGACTGCTTCCAAGAAATGTTGTTGTGCGCCTCGCGATTGCGGCGCTCGGCGTCCAGCCTGGTTTGCAGCCAAGTGCGTTCCTCGGTGCTCAGCCACTTGGCGTCCTTGGGACCGTCAGGCAAATAGAACAGCACAAAGAAAGTCAACACCAGCGCAGGAAGGGCTTCCAAAATGAACAGCCACTGCCAGCCATTCATGCCACCGGCCCCATCCATATTCAGGATGTAGCCGGAAATTGGCGAGCCGATTACGGTAGAAATCGGAATCGCGAACATGAACCAACCCACAATGCGGGCTCTGTAAGAGGCTGGGAACCACAGCGTGATGTAAAAGATCACCCCAGGGAAGAACCCTGCCTCGGCAATCCCGAGCAGGAAGCGAACCACGTTGAAACTGGTGCTGCCTCCCACCCATGCTTGGGCCGCCGAGATCAAACCCCAACTGAACATGATGCGGGCAATCCAGCGGCGCGCGCCGAAGCGCTCCAACGCAAGATTACTGGGCACCTCAAACAGAAAATAGGCCAGAAAGAAGATACCCGCAGCACTTCCGAAGACGGTACTCGTGAAGCCGAGATCCTTAGACATTGAGGCGCCAGCAAAACCAAGATTGACTCGGTCCAGGTACGCAATGAAGTAGCTGATCATCAGCAGAGGCAACAGCCGCCAACTGATTTTTGAAATCGTCGAGTGCTCAATAGAATTCATTTTGTCTTCAGGGGCTATTTGCTTATTGAAACCAGGATGGCAAGGACGATACATAACCTGATGGACCGGCATGCATAGGCTCGGATCTTCTTGTGTCGGCCAGTATAAGACCTGTAGTAATCCGCGGCGGCGGCTAACCCCGAAACCCGACTGCCAACAGCATGCCCTTAAGCGCCGCTAGAGTCGCAAGAAACTCGGCCTGACCGTGCAGCTGCGCGAGCACCACACCAAATTGATCAAGCCATCGATCCGCCATCGATCATTTAATCGATCACCATTAGGTCATTTTGTTGTTGCGATTTTGATATTTTTCCTCAATCGTAAAATTCAGGATTGCCTCATGCTCAAAACTCGGCGTGCAGGCGTAGACCCCATATTGAAACCGGCCCCCGATCTACGTTGTAGGCGGGGTTTCGGATGTACTGGTAGTCCCCCGTCACGGTCAGGGCTTTATTCAGATTGACAGTGTAATAGGTCTCCAGAATTTGTTCCCGGGCATAATGCGGCAGTTGCCCGTCACCAACCAGGATGCCAATGCCGCCCGCCGCAAAATAGGCTTGCGCCTCTGGCGACAAGCCATTTATGGCAAAGGCTGTCCCTAAGGTGTGCGTGGGCTGATTCCAGTAACGAATAGCGTTTATCGGACGCCGCAAAGATGTTTGCCGATGGCACGACAGTTGGCCGGCGTCAGATAAACCACGTTGGACTGAACCGCCACCCAAGGCGATCGCGATAGGGGATTGAAATCTT
>TBL_comb47_HYPODRAFT_10006970_pt1 | contig 12041 bp, 9 predicted proteins | sample TroBogypolimnion_40_FD_10682 | JGI IMG/M metagenome (IMG submission 10682) | reverse complement strand
GCTTCCGGTTGGCGAACTGGGATGCGGCCTATTTGCTGAAGCTGGTGTGGATCGGAATGCCCGTGCGGGTCGAGCCGTGAAGTTAGAGTGGTGGCCGTGCGCCAGCACCGATTCCAAATTAGCGTGGAAATTATTATTGCCGCCCGCCGCAGTTCCGCCAAGCTGTGAGCGAACTTAACGAAAGAAAAATTATGATCGCATTGCTTATCTTTTTGGCCGTTGTCGTGGTTATCATCCTCATCGTCGGCGGGTTTGTGGTCGGCATCTACAACAAGCTCGTCACGATGCGCAACCGCTACAAAAACGCCTACGCCCAAATTGACGTGCAACTCAAGCGCCGCTACGACCTGATCCCGAATCTCGTCGAGACCGCCAAGGGCTACATGGCGCATGAACGCGGCACGCTCGAAGCCGTCACCGCCGCGCGCAACATCGCCTACGCCGCCGCGAAGGCCGCCGCCGCCAATCCCGGCGATGCCAGCGCGATGAAGAGTCTGACGGCTGCTGAAACCGGACTCGGTGGCACGTTGAGCCGCCTGATGATGGTCTCCGAACAATATCCCGACCTGAAGGCGAACCAGAACATGATGCAGCTCACCGAGGAGCTGACCTCCACGGAAAACAAGATCTCGTTTGCGCGTCAGGCTTACAACGATTCCGTGATGACCTACAACACCGACCGCGAAGTGTTTCCGAGCAATCTCATCGCGGGAATGTTCAACTTCACGTCGGCGGAACTATTCGTCGTGGACAAGCCGGAGCAGAAGGACGCGCCGAAGGTTTCTTTCTCGTGATTCGTTGAATTTTTGAATCGTTAAATCGGAAAGACGATTCAACGATTTAACTTTTTAACGATTCAACGAACATGGACTTCTTCGCGCGACAAGATCAGGCCCGCAAAAAAACCAAGCTGCTGGTTTTTTATTTCGTCGTCGCCGTCATCTGCATCATCGCGCTGAACTATGTGGTCGGACTGGTCGTTCTCACCGGCGCGCAATCCAGCCAGCATCGCCGCGACCGTTACGCGGAAGCGCCGCCGCTGGTGCTGTGGAACCCGCAGATTTTTCTGGGCGCCTCGGCGATCACGCTCGTGATTGTCTTTGTTGGCAGCGCTTTCAAAATCAGCCAGCTCAATGGCGGGGGCAGCGTCGTCGCCGAATCCATGGGCGGCCGTTTGGTGAAATCAAACACTACCGACCAGAACGAGCGCAAACTGCTCAACGTGGTCGAGGAGATGTCCATCGCGTCCGGCGTGCCGATGCCGAAAGTCTATGTGCTCGACGAGGAGGAAGGCATCAACGCCTTTGCCGCCGGGCACACGACCGGTGATGCCGCCGTCGCGGTCACGCAGAGTTGCATCACCAAATTGTCGCGCGACGAACTGCAAGGCGTCATCGGCCATGAGTTCAGCCACATTCTCAACGGGGACATGCGCCTCAATATTCAGCTCATGGGCGTGCTGTTCGGGATTCTCTGCCTCGCCACCGTCGGCCGGATTTTGCTGTATATGCGAAGCAGCAACAGCCGTGACAAAAACCCGCTGCCGATCATCGGCATTGCGCTGATGATCATCGGTGCCATCGGGGTTTTTTTCGGCCGCCTGATTCAAGCGGCCATCAGCCGGCAGCGCGAATTTCTGGCCGACGCTTCCTCGGTGCAATTCACGCGTAATCCCGCCGGGCTTTCCGGCGCATTACAAAAAATCGGCGGCTACGGTTCGAAGATGGAATCGCCCAACGCGCCGGATGCCGGGCACCTGTTTTTTGGCAACGCACTCTCCAGTCCCTTTCTGGGTGTGTTGACCACGCATCCGCCGCTCGAAGATCGCATCCGCGCCATTGACCCGACTTGGAACGGTAAGTTCAAACGCCTCGTGGCTGACGATCCCGAAAATCTTTTCCGTCGCGATTCATCCCGTCCGCCGATGCCTGATGCGTTTCGCACGGTGCTGGGTGGCGTCGTTCTTGGTTCTGGCGATGCGGAGAGACCGCCGGTCATTCAATCAGGCTCCGTGATGACCAATCTCGGCACGCCCACGCCGCTGCATCTGGAATACGCCGAGAAGTTACGGGATGCGTTGCCCGAGAGCGTGAAGGCCGCCGTGCGCGAGCCGCTCGACGCTGTCGCCTTGATTTACGCCATGCTGCTGAGTCCCAACGAAACGACGCGTGCCACCCAACTCGCCACGCTCGCCAAAAATGTGACGCCGGAGGTTTATGGCAATATCGTGACACTGTTTGCCGATATCACTTCCGCTGCCGTGCCAGCCCGCCTGCCGATGGTCAACCTGGCCTTGGGCGCATTACGGCAGTTGAGCCGGGAACAGTTCGCACAATTTTCAAAAACACTTCAGTGGCTGATCCAGAGCGACGGCAAGCTGGAGCTGTTTGAATTCGTGCTGCAGAAAATCATTCTCCGCCAGCTCGCGCCGCAGTTCGGCGCGGCACGTCCGCCGGTCGTCCAGTTTTACACGATCAAGCCGCTGGTGCCGGACTGTGTGGTCGTCCTCTCCACGCTGGCGCACGTCGGCAGCAGTGACGCCGGCGAAATCGAAAAGGCGTTTGCTGCCGGGGCACCTTTTCTTCGCGCCCCGGATGGCGGGCTGGCTTTGTTGCCGCGCGACCAATGCGGGTTGAACCAGATTGACGCCGCGCTCAATCGCCTGGCGCAGGCGGTGCCGCAGATCAAAAAGAATCTGATCGATGCCTGCGTCCACGTCGTCGGCGCGGACGGTGTGATTCAGGAAAGCGAAGCGGAACTGCTCCGCGCGGTGGCCGATACGCTGGATTGCCCGATGCCGCCGTTTTTGTAAGGTTCTGCATGAACGTGGAAATTCTATTACCGTATTTCTGTTTAATCGGCGGAATTTGTGTCGTTGTTATTGGAGTTGTTATTCGGAAAAAGCTCAGAGATTCTCAATCTTGGCCTAAAATAACCGGGGTTATCCTTTCATCAACAGTTCAATCAGAATGGGCAAAGGCTGGAGGAGGCAAGCGAATTTTTGTTATCTGCCCTAAAGTTATTTATGAATATCGAGTGGAAGGAAGAGAGTATACTTCGAAGCAGTTAGCGTTGGTTGAGTATAATTCTGCGAACGAAAACTTAGCACGCAGCAAGGTGGAAAAATATCAGCGAGGGCAGCAAGTTGAAGTCTTTTACAACCCGCGAAAACCAGAATTCGCAGTTTTAGAAGTCGGTGATCCAACCAAAGGAAAGTTGCCCAGTGGAATAATTATTTTTGGAATCCTGTTGGCAATTTCTGGAGCCATTTGGATTTGGACAAGTCAGCATAGAGGCTGACCGTGTTGAGCTATTCCCGAAACGTCGCCGATAACTGCGCCTTGAAAGCTTCCGCGATTTTCGTGTGCGCGGCATTCACTTCAGCATCGGTCAGAGTTTTTTCCGGTGAGCGGTAGGTGAAAGCATACGCGAGGCTCTTCTGTCCGGCTGGCACATGCTGGCCCCGGAATACATCAAACAGCTCCACGCTTTCGAGGTTGGCGGGCTTGGTCTGCCGGACGGTCTGCAATACGGCTTCGTGCGTCGTGGCTTCCGGCACCAGCATCGCCACATCGCGGCGGATGGTGGGAAACTGCGGCAACGGCTTGAACGACTTTGCCGGATTCCGCCGCGCGAGCAGCAGGTCCAGATTCAATTCCGCGAGCAGCACGCCGTCGCGCAGATCGTATTTCTTTGCAAGCGCTGGCAACAATTGCCCCACCTCTCCGAGCACCAGTTTTCCGCCAAGCGCGATGGTCGCTGATTCGAGAAACAACGCCGTGCTTTCGCCGCGCCGGGTGAACGTGACGCCGCGCAGGCCGAACTGTTCCAGAAATTCTTCGAGCAGACCTTTTAAATCGGAAATGTCGAACTTTGCGTCGCGGTCCTCGCCGCTCCAGAAAGCCAGGTCGCGTTGACCGGTGAGGGCGACGGCCACGTTGCGGTTCTCCTTGATCTGGCCGTTGACGTTGGTGAACACGCGGCCGACCTCAAACAACGCAACATCATAATTTTTTCGACTGACGTTATGCCGCAGCGAATGGATCAGCCCGGGCAGCAAACTCGGACGCAGCACGTCCATGTCCGAACTCAAGGGATTTGCCAGTGCGACCAATTCTACATTCTGCATTCTACATTCTGCATTCGCCACCAGCGTTTGTCCCTGCGCCTCGTTCAAGCCAAGTCCGCTCAAAATCCTCCGCGCCTCGGCGAGTTGGTCGTGGACCGAATCGTAATCGTTCGTGCCCAGCGCGCCGCGCGGGGGTGTGGCGGGAATTTTTTCGATTCCATAGAGCCGCGCGACTTCCTCGATCAAATCCACTTCGCGTTTCAAGTCCACGCGCCACGACGGAATGGCAAAGGTGCAGATGCCGGGCGTCTGTTCAATCAGCTTCAAGCCAAGTTTGGTCAGAAACGAAATTTGCTCAGTATGCGGAATGGCGATGCCGAGCAACGCCTGGGTTTTCGAGAAATGCAGTGTGATGTGCTTGGACGTGGATTGCTTTTGGAAATCATCAAGCGCATGACCGAGCACCTGTCCATTGGCCAGATCGGAAATCAACTGCGCTGCCCGCCGGCTCGCCCAGTCGCAGATGCCCATGTCGCCACCGCGTTCGAAGAGGTAGGAGGAATCCGTGCGCAGTTCCAGCTTTTTGGACGTGGCGCGGATGTTTTGCGGTTTGAAATAGGCACTCTCGATCAACACGTCCACGGTGTTCGCGCTGATTTCAGAATTCAGTCCACCCATGACGCCCGCCAGCGCCACGGCTTTCGTTTCATCGGCGATGAGCAGCATCTGATTCGTCAATGTGCGTTCCTTGCCGTCGAGCGTGATGAATTTTTCACCTTCACCCGCGCGGCGAATAACGATCGTCGGCGCATCGGTTCCATTGCCCTTGAGCAGATGATAATCGAACCCATGCAACGGCTGACCGCTTTCGAGCATGACGTAATTCGTGATGTCCACGACGTTGTTGATGCTGCGGATGCCGACCTTTTCCAAAGTGCTTTTCAGCCAGTCGGGGCTGGGGCCGACTTTGACTTTGCGGACGATGCGCGCCGTGTAACGCGGGCATAACTCCGGCTCATCGTTGCGCACGTTCAGCAAGCCGTGAATCGGCTCGGATTCCGTGTCGAGAAATTGGATGACCGGGATCTTCAACGCGTTGCCGGTGATAGCCGCAATTTCGCGGGCGATTCCGATGACGCTGTTCAGGTCGGGACGATTGGGCGTGATCTCCAGATCGTAAACCACGTCGCTGCCGCTGCGCCCGAGATATTCGGCGAACGGCTGGCCGACCTTCGCGTCCGTCGGCAGGATGAGCAGGCCGTCCTCCTTTTTGAGGCCGATGGTTGCGGGATCAAGGCCCAGTTCCTCATGTGAACACATCATGCCGTGTGATTCGACGCCGCGGATTTTGCCGATCTTGATGGTGAACGGTTCTTTTTCGCCATGCTTGGGCGGCAAGGTCGCGCCAGGCAGGATGAGCGGCACCTTGTCGCCGGCCGAAAAATTCTGCGCGCCGCAGACGATCTGGCGTTCGCCGGTGCCGTCGTTGACGCGGCAAACGGTGAGCTTGTCCGCGCCCGGATGCTTGTCCTTGGTGATGACCTGCGCGACGACGATGCCGGTGAACTCGCCGCCGAGTTTCTGCACGCCCTCGACTTCGACGCCGAGCATGGTGAGCCGCTCGGTGACTTCCTCGGGCGACCAGTTGAAATCGACGTATTGTTTGAGCCAGTTAAGGGTGACTTTCATTGCAAAATTAGTGCCGCATTAAATCACAAAGCATTTCAACGCGAAATGAAATTCAAGCCGTCCCGGAATCCAATGCGCCCGCCCCGGATGAAAAGTTTCGGCCGACGACCACGCCAATGATTGTCCCGATGATGGCGCCGGCCACGAAATCTGAGCACCAATGAATGGTCATGGAGATGCCGAGGCCAATGTAGAGGGCATAAGCCATCGCCAGCCAGTCCAGCCATCGTTGTTTCGGGAAGAGCGTGAACACCGTGGCGGCCATGGCAAAGGCGATGGTGGTGTGCGACGACGGCCAGCCCCAGAAAACCCCGCCGCGGAGAAATCCGAAATGAAAAACCTGACTAATATCCGCACTGGTGTCGTGCAGCGAGGGATGAGCGCGGCCCGTGAACGCCTTGTAGGCTGAGGAGATGATTGAGCCGAGGAGCGCCGCCTGGCCAATAGCCCAGCCGGTCAGGCTGATTATGGCGTGATTGGTAATGAAGCCGGACACAATCAAGATGAGCGGCAACGCGAGGGGCACGAGTCCGCCAATCGGTGCGGCGGGAAACATCACAGCCCGCAGCAGCGGGTCGCGGGTGGATTGAAAATAAAACCAATCGAAACCGGACGTGACCAATATGAATGTCAGCAGGATTGCCAGCAGGTGCCAGAGAATCATCCGACTCTTGAAGCAACCGATGAGATTCCACTGCAGGGTGGAGATGAACCACTTCACACGGAACACTGGCAAGTCAACGTTTTCATTTAGCCGGGGTGTCGTAAAATTGCACTTTGCCGGTGGCGAGATCATACATGCCGCCAACCAGTTCGATCTGCCGCGTGTCGAGCATCTCGCGGAGGATCGGGCTGCGCTCGCGGATTTCTTTCATGACCAGCTTCACATTCGCCTCGGATACGTCATCCACGAAGGCATAATTCTTGGTCGTGCGCGGCTGCACGTCGGCGGGCACGGCATCCATCGCGGGTTTGATCTTGGTGAGCAGGCCGGTGAGGTTGCCGAGTTCGACGTTGTCCACCGCGCCCTTGATCGCGCCGCAGTTGGAATGGCCGATGACCGCGATCAGCTTCGCGCCGGAAACTTTGCAGGCAAATTCCATGCTGCCGAGAATGTCGTCATCCAGCACGTTGCCGGCGACGCGCGCGCTGAAGATGTCGCCGACGCCCTGATCCAAAACGATCTCGATGGGCTGGCGCGAATCCAGGCAGCTCAACACCACTGCAAACGGATACTGGCCAGCGGCGGTGGCCTTGACCTGCGCCGGGAGATTGCGGATGAGCGGCTGGCCGGCGACAAACCGCGCATTACCGTCGCGCAATTGCGCCAGTGCCTGCTGCGGAGTCATCGTTGTTTGCGATTCTTTCGTCTGCACCTGCGACGAGGCTGCCAGCATCGCCGAGCAAGGCGACCCCGGCATGGCGCAGCAGACTGGATGGGAACTTTCGCAGCCTGCTGTGATCAGCGCGGCGGCGACCAGACCGGCAAACAATCCAAAATAATTCAAGGTAGTTTTCATAGATTCCAGGTTGTTAAAACTGTTTCAAGAAACGCACGTCATTTTCGTAAAAGAGCCGGATATCGTTGATACCATAGCGGATCATGGCGATGCGCTCAATACCGAAGCCGAACGCCCAGCCGGTCCAGACTTCCGGATCGTAGCCGACGTTTTCGAACACCTGCGGATGCACCATGCCACAACCGGCGATTTCCAGCCAGTCCTTGCCCATCTTCTTCACGAGCGCGCTGCTGAAATCAATCTCAAAACTCGGTTCGGTATAACTGAAATAATGCGGACGGAACCGGATCTTCACGTCGCTGCCGAGCAGTTCCTTGAAGACAAATTCCACCGTGCCCTTAAGGTCGCCGACGGTGACGCCCTTGTCCACGTAAAGTCCCTCAATCTGCTGGAAGGTCGGATTGTGCGTGGCGTCGGCGTTGTCGCGACGATACACGCGGCCCGGCACGATGATGCGCACGGGCGGCGGTTGTGATTTCATCACGCGGATCTGAACCGAACTGGTGTGCGTGCGGAGCAGGCTCGAGGCTTTGGGTGCGGGGCTGGGGGCTTGGCCAATGTAGAATGTGTCTTGCGCATCGCGTGCCGGATGGTCGGCGGGTGTGTTGAGTGCGTCGAAACAATGATACTCGTCCTCAATCTCCGGCCCGTCGGCGACGGCGAAGCCGAGCTTACGGAAGGCGCGCACGATGTCTTCGGTGACCTGCGTGAGCGGATGCAGTTTGCCCAGCGCCCGGCGGCGGCCGGGCAGCGTGAAGTCCGTCGGCTCCTTCGGCAGCGCGGCGGCGAGTTCGAGTTCCTCGCGGCGGGCGGCGAGCGTGGCTTCGATCTCGACCTTGGCGACGTTGATGAGTTTGCCGGCGGCAGGCTTTTCTTCTTTGGAGAGCGTGCCGAGTTGTTTCATCAGCGCGGTGAACTTGCCGCTGGCACCGAGCCACGCGCCCTTGGTCTGTTCGAGCGCGGCGAGGTCAGGCGCGGACTTGAGCTCCACAATGGCGGTTTGTTTCAGCGGTTCGATGTCGTCAAGCAATGGCATAGAATTGAAGAGGGAAGATAGAGGATTGAGGATGGAAGAAAAGAAAAACGGGCGAGCCTTTTCAGGTCGCCCGTTCAGAATTTCTTGCTTAACCCGATTACGCCTTCGCGAGCGTGGCCGCAGGCTTGGCCTTCAGCGCGTTCTTGGCAACGGTCACCAGTTCAGCAAACGCGGTGGCATCCGTCGCCGCGAGGTCGGAGATGACCTTGCGGTCGAGCGCGCACTTGGCGGCTTTCAGGCCTTCCATGAAGCGGCTGTAGGTCAGACCGGCTTCGCGGGCGGCCGCGTTGATGCGGATCTGCCAGAGATAGCGGAAGGTGCGCTTCTTGGTCTTGCGGTCGCGGTAGGCGTATTGACGGCCGTGATCCACGGCGTCGGACGCGTAGCGATACAGTTTGGAGCGCTTCAGGCGAAAGCCCTTGGCGGCGGTCAGCATCCGTTTGCGACGTTTGCGGGAGGCGGGAGAATTGGTTACACGCATGGTTCGTTATTCGTTAAATGGTTGAAAACGTCGATCGATTAGTGGCTGGTCGGCAGGTTTTGCGTGATGCGGTAGGCATCCGTATGGTCAATGACCGTGCTCTTGCCGAGCCGGCGGCGGCGCTTGGAGTTTTTGCCTTGCAGCAGATGGCGCTTGCCGGCGTGGCTGCGCATGACTTTACCGGTGCCAGTGATTTTGAATCGCTTGGCCACGGACTTCTTCGTTTTGATGCCTTTGGGACGTCGCATAAATTTATTATTTCAATTACAAAAGGGCGCGCACTATACGCAGCGAATGCACTTGTAGCAAGCGCGATTTTCAACTCTCTGTCTTGTCTGGCTTGAAACCAGTCCGCTCGGGCAGCTACGGTTTGCCGGAATTGGTCATCGCGGGCGGGGTGACGGTCGCTGTCGCGGGCTTGCTGACGTCAATCGGCGCGCCGGCGTTGAGCTGGGAAAGGATGACGTCGGTCAGGTCGTTTTCACCGTTGGTATACACCACGGTCAGCGTGCCGTTGACGGTTTCCGCTGCGGAGTCCAGCACCAGCGAGTAGCCTTCCGTCTTGGCCTTGGCGTTCACCGCCACTTTGATTTCGCCGAGGATGTTTTCGCGCATCCGCTGGCGCTGTTCACCCAGTGTGGTTTGCGCCTGGCGCTCGAATTGTTCGATGGCCGTCTTGGAGCCCTGCAATTGTTTTAACTTGTCGTCGGCGGCCTGCTTGCGGCGCTCGCGTTCATCGGTGGAAATGCCCTGGTCATTGACCTGCAGCAAAAGCTTTTGATAATCGTCACTGCCTTTCTTCAGGTCTTCCTTCATGCCCTTGTCGTCTTTGTCGAGCTGGGCGGCGCGTTCTTGGATGGCGGCCTGGGCCGTTTTCGTCTTCCAGTAATTATCGAATAATTTCCGCAGATCCACCGTGCCAATTTTAGAGTCCGCCAAGGCGGAGCCGCCTAGGAAAGTCATCAACATCAAAGCTGGTAATACCGTTCGAAACATAATTCGCATCGGAAAAGGAAACCAGAATTTCTCGCCGCCCTCAACTTAAAACTGATACGGCTACGGCAGCGAAATTTTGGAGAGGATCGCGTCGTTCCGGCCGTTGCGAAACGGCTGGAAGGCATTGGTGATCATGAATTCCTTTGAAGTCGTCTGGCCGGTGATGAAGGCGTTGCCCGCCGCGTCCACGGCGATGCCGTAGCCGTTCTCGTTGTTTTTGCCGCCGAGATAGCCGGAGTAGAGCACGGCGGAGGCGTCGGGATTGAGTGCCACCACAAAAACATCGCTGTTGCCATGAAGTTTGTCGCTGAGCGCGCCGTCAGTGTTGTTGGTCGGGAAATCCTTGGAGAAGGTCGTGCCGACGACAAACGCGTCACCGAGCGCATCCACGCCTACGCCGTAACCGATGTCGCTCTTTTTGCCGCCGAACATGGCGGAGTAAGCCAGCGTGCCGTCCGGGAAAAACTTGGTCAGGAACGCGTCTGCATCCCCATTGACGCTATTCGCATTGCCATTTTTGTTGCTGGCAACAATGGAATAGAATCCGGAAATATTGGTCACTGTGTAGGGAAAATCCGGCGAGGCGGTGTAGCCGGTCACAAAGGCGTTGCCGGCGGGGTCGCAGGCAATCTTGTAGGCGACGTCGTTGTTGGTGCTGCCGAGGAAGGTGGAATAAACCAGGCTGTTGCCCGCCGGCGAGAGCTTGGAGACAAAGCCGTCGTAGGCGATGGTTCGAACGCCGTTCTTGGACTTGTAATCACTGTTTTTCTTGTTCCCGCCGGCGTTGAGATCCGTGGAGATGGCGTTGGTGGTCGGAAAATTGGTCGAAATCGTGAAGCCCGCCACCAGCGCGCTGCCGGCGGCATCCACGGCGATGCCTTCCGCCACGTCATACGTATTGCCGCCCAATAACGTGGAATAAACCAGATTGGAGCCGCCCGGCGAGATTTTGGTGACAAACGCGGTGTTTGTTCCCACCAGCCGGTTCAGCAGCAGGTTGGTCGAGCCGATCAAGCGGAAAGCAATCGGGTTGAGGAGCGGATAATTGGTTGAACTCGTGGTGCCGGTCACGTAAACATTGCCGGCCAAATCCAGCGCGATGCCGTTGGCCGCTTCCACTTCAGAGCCGCCGAGGTAAGTGGAATAAACCAGATTGGAACCGCTCGCATCCAGTTCCGCGACAAACGCGTCTCCGGGGTAAACCTTGCTCCTTTTGTTCAGGACGCCATGAATCGTCGGGTAGAGCGCGTTCTTGGTCGGAAAATCCGGCGAGTCGGTGAAGCCCGTCACAAACGCGTTGCCGGCCGCATCCACGGCCACGCTCGAAATGAAATCATCTTTGCTGCCGCCGAGGTAGGTCAGGTAAAGCAGATTGGTGCCGGTATTGTCAAACCGCGCGACAAATCCGTCACCGATGAATTTGCCGCCGGCAAAATCCTCTTGTGCGGCGCCGGGTGTGGAAAACGGCGCGCCTTTGGTGAAATCCCCCTGATAGTTGGCTTTATTGATCGCCATTTTGGACAGAGTCTGGCCCACGACAAACACCGAACCATCGGTCGTATCTACCGCGATCGCCCAGCCCGTGTCTTCCAGCGTTCCGCCGAAATAAGTCGAGTAGGCCAGGACCGGGTCAATCACCAGCGGCAAGGCGCGGTCATAGGCACCCACGGTGAAGGCCACGCTCTGGTCGTCCAGTATTTTGTAGCCGCCGCTGATTTCCTGACGCCCGCCAGCCAAATTCTGGTATATCACCGGCCGGGGCTGGAGCATCTCACCGGAGCCGAGTTTCAAGACCAGTTCGCCCCGGGCGTTCACGGAAATTTTATCCGCGCCGGTGAAATGAATGGCAATGGCCCCGGGATTCGCGCCCGCCGCCACCGTGAAATCATATTCCAACCGCTGCTGATTGCCGTAATAGACCAGATTAATGCCGGGATAAATTTCCTCGACCTGCACCCGGGCAAACGTCGGCACGCCGCCACGCCACTGCGCGGGGTCATTGCCGGTGAGGTGATTGATCTTGCCGGCCAGTCCGCCGTCGCCGTGAATCTGCGACTGCGGATTGGCGCCGGTGAACTGCATCCGGACCGTCCGCGTGGCGCCGGATTTGTGCAGGACCAGTTGCGCCTGCGTGGCGGCGACGGAAAATTGCGCGTCGCGGCCTTGGGCGAGAAAACGGGCCGGCGAGTTCGCTTCAAAATACAGCGGCAGGTTGCCGAACGAGCCGGCGGTCTGGGCCGGGGCCGACAC
>TBL_comb47_HYPODRAFT_10006967_pt1 | contig 12044 bp, 15 predicted proteins | sample TroBogypolimnion_40_FD_10682 | JGI IMG/M metagenome (IMG submission 10682) | reverse complement strand
TAATCTTGTAGGGCTTTTTGAGCATTACCGCCAACTATGCCGCCTGTAGCATTATTAGCTGCATTTTGACCTTGTTGACCTTGTTGTAACTGAAAAGCATAATTAGGAGCTAAATTAGCATTTAAATCTTGATTATTAAATTGATTATTAAAATAAGCGTTATTAGAAGCAAGATTAGATAATGCAGTAGTTCCTTGTGTTGAATAAGGGTCAAATTGTTTAGATGCTTGTTGACCAGCAGCAAGAAGATTACCTTGTTGCGTCAAAGCAGCATTAGCTTGTGTATTAGCTGCGCTTTTAGCTGCATCAGCTTGAACACTTGAAGAATATACATTTGCTGCTGCTCCAACAGCCATTGCTCCTGCAACCCATCCTAATGGCATATCAAACCCCTTCCAAAATCAAAACATTATCAACTTTAGATACATCTGTTTCTTCAGTTGCATGAATACAAAACCAAACAGAATCTTCCAATGCNTCAATAGCATGGTTAATGCCTTCTTTGATTTCTATACAAGCTGGTGCATCATAAATGGCTTCAGAATCATCTGTTTTAACAATAACTTTACCTTTTGCCAAAATGCTTAAATGGCTAAATTTATGGGCATGAGTTCCTGCCATATAGCCTTTAGGAATAAACATTTGCTTGGCATAAAGTCCATCAGAAAAATGATGTACTGTACCTAAATCTACCTCAAAAGTACCGACCATTTTATTATGTAAATCGCTAATTGTTTTCATTTTGCATCCTTTACCTTGTCAGACCGAATGGTTACTATTAAAACAACCATATCTTCATTAGATTCATTGATTGCATTATGGTCAATACTATTGTCAAACCAATAAGTAGCTCCTAATTCAGGAATAATGGTTCCATCTGGAAAATTTACAGAAGTTCCTAAATAACATTGAATAGGAATAAGGTATTTTTCATAGTATTCAGCACCCCAACCGCCATCAGTATGGGTATAAATTTGTTTTTTTGGAGGTACTTTAACCACTAAAATAGTGCCTAATTCTTCCCCTTCTACTATTCGCATTAAGTCAAATACAATGGTCCGAATATCAGGAAGTTGATAATAAACTGGATACCATACAGATTTATGCTCTTTATTAGCAGGATGTTCAGAATCTAATTGTTTGTCACAATTTAAAACACTTTCAATAGAATTGTATCGAATCCAAATATCAGAACTTTCCCTATGGGGACTTTCCGCAGAATCGCATCTTTGGTTATATTTGCCAAATAGCCCTGGCTGCCTTCTCAGAGCTATCTGCAAAGGCATGACATTAAAGCCACAAGCTATTTTATTAAAGTATTTTGACATTTTTAAATTATAGGCTTAGATGTTGTAATAGGGAACCTTGTAAGGCTTTCCATTAACAGTAATATTGATAAATCCTACTGGATTTGAAGGCAATGTAGCAGCTCCTTTTGTGGCATTAGTAGCGGAGCTAAAATTGACCAAATTCAATAGATATTGTTGCCAAGACCTAGATGGCATTTTAGTAGTTTCATCTAAAAAAGGGGTTTGAGGATAAGGATTTTGCTGAGTTGACCCCCAAATGCTATTAATAGCCATTAATTATCCCCTTCACTAGCTTTTAAGTTAGCAGAAACAATAACTGCTTTAATAGGGTCAGTAACAGATATTTCAAAAATTCTGTCCCTAGACCAGCCTAATCTGCGCCAAATAATCCTGTTTTGATATGCGCCTTGTAATCCTATGCTAGACCAATGCTCATTAGACCATGTAGAACCACCATCATTTGACCATCGAAGCATAGCTTGAGGGTTAGCTCCTACTGTTTGAATTGTAGAAGTTCCGCAAATAGCTAAACCTGCTACACCAATACCTGCAACTCCATTTGTAGGCGCATAAGAAGTTTGAGTTAGACCAGATAATCCAATTCCAGGCTGAAATTGAATTTGAAATTCATCAAAATATTGCCTTTGTAAATCAGTAGTTAAATGAGGTGCTCTTCGCAATCTGCGAATAGTATCGCCATTGTCTGTGTAATTTGTAGGGTCTAATTGGTAAATTTGACCATTTTCATAATCGCCAACCAAATACAAATTTTGAAATAAACATCCACAATTTGACCGATGACGATGATATACACCAAGATTGTCAGACCAAAGCCATTTATGCCAAAGCTGAGTTGTAAAGTCATAAGCCCAAGTTAAATCAAGGGTAGGAAATGATATTACATAGGTTTCATGACCTTCTAGCTGATAAGTATAAGCTACAGCATCATTAATATATTGATCTACTAAAGTATTTTCTACAGCATGGGTACTAATTCTTTGTGGAAAATAACCATTCATCATGACTATTTCAGCCTGTCCTCTAGTATTTTTAGACAAATAAATAAAAGAATTTCCAGCTCTTGCTATTGAAAATGGCGCAGAAATACCATGCTGACTAGAGCTACCAGGAATTCTTTGAAAAGCAAATGGAAAAGTTCCTACATCAGCCCAAACTTCTGAAGTAGTTTCACCTAATAAATAAACTTGTCCATGATCGCAAACCAATGAAACAAGGTTATCAGGCCCTGTAAATTTAGAAGCATAAGAAAGACTATAAGTAATAGGGCTTAAAAGATTAGAAACTGCCCATTGTTGAGTATTTGGTCTATTGTAGACAAAGTAATTATCTACAACATCCACAATAGTTGCTCCTGTAAATGCACCATCAGTAGAAGGCATTGTTGTGAAATTAAGCGCATACATTGTTTCAGAGCCAACAGTTTGACTATTATTTACAACATAATTACCAGTTCCACCTGTGCCTGTACCAAAAGTCAAAGTAAGGGTTAAACCTGTTCCTGAACCAGTAGTGGTTGTAGAAGCATTATTTATTGGAGTAGAAGTATATTGACCAGAATTAGTTGTTGTTAAAGTAGCAACACCAGTACCGCTAACAGTTGCTACTGTATAAGTTGCAGGAGTAGTTCCATAAACACCGCCAACAACAGTAATTGTGTCATTTACAGCATAGTTTGTACCAGCAGTAGCAATAGCAGTAGTCAATACAGTTCCATTGCCCAAAGCAGTAATAATGGTTCCTGTGGTAACACCCGAACCTTTAATAGTCATGCCAGGGTATAAAGTTGTATTTGCTGTTAAAGAACTTACTGTAAGAGTTGTTCCTGAAATAGCAGCAGTTAATGTAGAAGCAACTGGAGTCGAATAAAGTCCAGTAGAAGAAACTGTTTGTGATGTATTGATACTATAAGTACCAATTCCACCAGTTGTTCCTGATAATTGACCTGTAATTACAGTATTAGATAAAACAGAATGACCGAATAATTGTTGTCCTGCACCAATTCCTGAACCAAAAGTTTTAACAAAAGTTACATATAAAGTTGTTCCTGATGTATAACCAGTAAAAACAGGATTATTTGTTGCGCTATTGATAAACCAAGTATATCTATTAGTTCCATCAGTAATGTAAACAGTAGTGCCATTGTCTTTTAAACCTACTCGACCAGAACCACTAGCAAGCTGACCAACAATATGAGGGGTATAGCTTGAATTGATGTAATACAAGTATTGTCCACAAACCGCTACAAAAGCTTGACCGCCTGTTAAGGTAAGCATACCCCTTACTTCTGCTTGTGGGGCTAATGCCACTACCGATGTAAGTCCTGGGGTTGGATAAAGCGCAACTACCCCCCTAGAGCCTTGAGGCTTAGTTGGGTCTACTTCAGGAAACCAATTTATACATTCCTGAGCATCCTGATAAATAGATGGTGCTTCATAAGATGCGCCAACAAATCCAAAATCTGCCATTTTGAATCCTTAAGGAGTGCCACCAGCAGTTGTATTTGCTAGTGATATAAAGTTTCCGCTTGTATCTATAGATGCAACATTAGTGCCATTGTAAGTAAAATACATTTTTGAAGAAGTTGTATTTATTGACCAATTATTAGGCAAATTAACAGAAGTTGGAGTGAAATTTGTAATTGCTAAATTAGTAATTGTGGCATTAGTAATTGTTGCATTAGTTGCATTAATGGTTGTTGGATTAAGAACACCATTTGGAAAAGTTCCATTGTAGACAGCATTATTCGCATCATTTAGCCATGAGGCATAAATAGTTGTTTGTCCATCTATAAAAGTTGTTGATGACATTTTTAATCCTTATCTAAAGAAACCACCGCTTAAAATCCAACCAGCATCTTTAGCTCGACCTACAAGCATTGAATCTGGATAACCAGCAGCAGCGATTGGTCGCATATTGTTGCGCTTAATTGTTGATTTAGATTGAGCTGCATAGGCATTTATCATGCTAATTTGAGTAGTATTTACTTTGCCATACATAGGCATCAATCTTTCAGCCAAATTCCATCTAAGAGCCATTGAATAACCTTGTGGAAGAACTATGTCATCATAAAAAGTTTCATAATTACTAAAAATAGTAGATGAGAACATATGCATCTCACCTTGACTTGGATTAGGCCATACAAACAAATTGCCTGATTCAGCATTTGGGTTGTAATACAAAGCTTTAGGCCAAGGGCCATTTAAAGTTTTTAGACCAATTTGGTTGTAGTTATCCAAAGATAAAACAGCTACTTGATAATCTAAACCGCCATTTTGAACTGCTTGACCATTAGATTGAGTATTAACCCTTACATAAGCTTGATCAATAAACAAAGGCTTTTGATAATAAGCAGTAATGGTTGTTGAAGTAACAGCACTTGGATAAGTAATATTTAGCTCATAAGTACCAGTTTCATTAACTTGACCACCTGCGCCTGTCAAAAACTGAACAATCTTAGTTCCAGGCAATATTCCTGTGCCTTTTAGGGTTTGACCTTGAGCTACTGCACCTGTAGTCAAAGCTGTAACAGTAAGTATTTTTCCTGAAATAGAGCCTGTAAATGAAGCTCCAACATAGTTTGCAGTTGATGGAGTAGGACCAATAGTGTATTGAACTTGACCAGAAATCAAAGGAAAAATAATTTCTGTGGTGTTGTAAACCATCATGTCTTCATTTGACCATTGATCTACGAGGTCATTTAGCATATCAAAAGCATCTTGAGCTGCATCAGGAGTAGGAGTTTCACCAGACTCTAAAGCACCAATATCTTTTAATGCCCTGCTAATAATGTCGATTGGCTGTGTCATTTTAGCTTTCTGGTGTAAAAGTATCTACTAACCAAGGAAACTCGATTTTTTTATCGCTATCCATAGCTTGTAATTGTGTTTCTAAATTAGATTTTATTGCATCTTTATCAATCCAATCAATTAAATTTTGCTCTTTAATTTGATCCAAAGGGAGATTAACTTTGTTTTCATCAAAAAAAACATTTCCTTCACCTTCAACTGTATTTTTTCCATCAGTTGCTTCAACATAGTATTTAACTCCTTTGCAATCAGCAAATAGTTCTAAAATTTTCCAAGTAAAAATCATGTTGGATTAGCAATAGCCACTAATTCGTCAGTTGTTGTTGCGGCGGCAATAGAAGCACGACCAGCAGTAAGGCTAGTAGTAAAGTCTGCATCGCTAACCGCATTGTTAATACCAGCTAAAGTATTAAGTTGTCTTGCTTGGGCTTCTTGAACGGCTTTAGCATTAAATTGGGCTAGTTTGATAGCTTTAGCCTTTTCAAAGTTTACTGTTACTGTAGAACCTGATAGTTCCCAAGCATCGAAAAATTGAGCATCTGCACCTTGTGGAAGTGTAGAGTCATCAACAATGATTGCACCTGATGGACAGTCTTTTTCAAGAACAGCTTGTACAGAGATTTCACCTGTTGATACTGTGACGGATACACCACCATTGTCGTTAGTAAAAATAATTGCTTGTGTCATTTTTGTTCCTTATCTAAAAAATGCTAAATATCCGCCAGTTACATCAGTAGCAGAAAAAGAAGATGGTGCGGCAGATGTCATTACACATGAAGTTGTTGTGTTTGTTGAGCCAGCTTGAAACCAAGTAACTCCAAAACTTCCTGATGTTCCACCAGCAATTCCCGATATTGAATAGTTTGCATCGGAAAAAGCATTAGTAAAATTAATTGTGTAATTTCCTGTGCTATTTCTAGTTATTGAACTTACATTATATGAAGCTCTAATTGCGGCAGTTGAACCATTAAAGTTAACCCAAGCCTTTGCAACACCGCTACTACTTGCTTGTGTGCTTGAATCAGGAAAAGTTACTCCAGAACTACCTATTGATGTTGTTGCCATTATTTAATTCCTTTCAAATTTGCAATTTCTTGTTTTAATTCAATAACTATTTTTGCCAATTCAATTACAGAAACCATAGCAGCATTTCCATAAGCAACTTTTAACATTCCTTCTTCATCAGCAATAACAGTTTGTGGCAATATTTCTTGTAAAGATTGCGCTGAAACACCAGCTTGTGTAGATTCTATATCTGTTCTATCGTAAATACCTGATTTCACTTTGGCTAATTTTTCTACAAAATCAACAATAACTGGTTGCCAATTTGTTTTTAATCTTTCATCAGAAGAAGCTGTTACAGTTCCACCGCATGAAAGGTTTGTTCCATCAAAAGTTAAGTTGGCAGAACCAGCGAAAGAACCGCTAGAGTTGTATTGAACTTGTGTATTTGAACCAGCAGGAGCAGCAGAAACAGTAGACCATGTTCCATCACCTCTTAAATAAGTGCTAGAAGATGGAGTTCCAGTTGCAGAAATACCACCTACAGGCAATCCTGTACAGTTTGTTAAAGTTCCTGAAGTCGGTGTACCTAAAATTGGTGTAACCAAAGTTGGACTTGTTGCCAATACATTGTTACCTGAACCAGTATTTGTTACTGAAACTAAGTTTTTAGAAGCATCAGTAGCAACTGCGCTAGAAGCTGTTAAACCAGTTAAATTATGTCCTGTAGTTGTTAAAACACCTGTAGATGGAACAAAACTGATTTTTGTAGAACTTGTAGTAGCGCCATTATTACCGCTTGTATTAAGCGATAAAACAGGATAATAAGTTGATGCAGAACTTGTATTGTCAGTAATTGCTATGTTTGTAGCATTTGTTGCAGTAGTTGCTGTAGTTGCTGTTGTTGCAGTAGCAGCATTACCGCCAATAGACAGACCTGAAGCTGTTCCTGTTAAGTTTGTAGCCACTCCGCTTGATGGTGTTCCTAATGCGCCACCATTGACTACAAATGCACCAGCAGAGCCTACAGCAACCGCTAAAGCAGTCGCTACACCAGTTCCTAAACCGCTAATACCAGTAGAAACAGGCAATCCAGTTGCATTAGTAAGTGTTGCTGATGTTGGAGTTCCAAGAACAGGAGTTACAAAAGTTGGGCTTGTAGCTAAAGCAACTACTGTACCGCTACCAGTAGTTGAATAAGAAGTTCCCCATGCAGTACCAGTTGAATTAGGTATTCCTGATCCAGGGTAAACCATTGGTGATGGAGTGGTCCAAGTAGGAGCTGCTGCATTTCCTGATGAAGTTAATACTTGACCTGATGTTCCATAACCAGTTGTACCGCTAAGGGCAGGAGTTGTACCTAAGTTTGTAGATAAGCCAATAGCACCTGAAGCATTGATTACATGGGCTGATTGACCAGCAGTTCCCCAAGATAAATAGGTTTTATAACCATTGCCTGAACCTAAAGTTATATCACCATCATGACCTGAAAAATAAACACCATTATTTATGCTAAAAAAGTCGGCAGGAGTAGAAGCACTAAATACTGATGAGTTCATGCCAAACTCACCATAATAAGAAGAGTCTGTACCTAGATCATTACTTAATACATAGTTTGTAGAAGCACCAGCAGTACCTGATTTGTTTTGCATTAAAAACTGTAAATAACTACTTGCTACAGTTGCACCAGCAGCATAAGCTGAATTAGAAGCATTAAAACTTAATACAGGAGTTGTGCTAGTAGTAGAGCTAGTAGATAAAACAGTAAATGCGCCTGTAGAGGCTGTTGTAGCTCCTACAGTACCATTAATGTTAATACTAGCTGTACCAGTTAAATTAGTTACTGTTCCGCTTGCAGGGGTTCCAAGAACAGGAGCAATTAAAGTAGGACCATTAGCAAATACTAAAGCTCCTGAACCTGTTTCATCGGTAACTGTGGCTGCCAAGTTTGCAGAAGTAGGAGTTTGCAAGAAAGTCAGCATACCTGTTGCAAGACCAGTTACATTGCCAATAGCAGGAGTAATAGTGGTATTGGTAACAGAAGTAATCTGACCTTGGGCATTTACCGCAAATACAGGAGTTGCAGTACCAGAACCATAAGTATTAGCAGCTACACCTGTGTTAGTAATGCTAAATTGAAAACCTGTAAGGGTTAAACCTGTTCCTGCTGTGTAAGTAGCAGAAGTTGTAAATTGCGACCAGTTAACAGCAGTTACATTGATTGTGCCACCTGGCTGTGCAGTACAAAACCATGCACCACCAGCTTGTGTACCATATTCAATAAAAGTAATAGCTGAAATCAACTCATTCCAAGTGCTTGCATCTAAAGCTCTAACCCAAGCAGTTGCAGAAGCAATATAAATGCCATTTTGAGATGCTGTAGTTTGATTTTTAACTAATACTCGATCACCAGATAAAGTAGTGTATCCATCAATAGTTTGTAACCCAAGCAAAGTAATATTTGCTAAAGTTGCACAAGCACAAGGCTGTTTCCAACTAATTCCTGCTGCATAAGACTGCAAAGCCAATAAATTAACTATGTCATTTGCGCTACTAGGTTGTGTAGAAATAGTTCCTGTTGTTGTAGAAATACTTGTAAAAACACCAGTAGAAGGAGAGGTGCTACCAATCGGTGAGCTATCAAGAGTGCTATTAGTAATGGTTAACCCTGATTGAACTGGGTTAGCAGTTGCATAAAACGACTTTCCCTGACCAATAAAAGTCTGAAAATTACCATAAACATCAAAATAAGCCTGAACTGGCAGTAGATTTTGATCTACTGTTGAATTGGGAGCACCCATATTTATTCCTTAAATAGCAACAGCAGAAACTAAAATTACATCTCCAGCAGTCATTGGCGAGGCAGTACCCAAAGTTAAGCTAAAACTTGTTAATACAGCAGAAGTGCTTGTTGAAGTTGTTTGTTGTAAAAACAAACTTGTTGCACTTGTAATATTTTGAGCATAAACAAGCCAATTATTAGTTGCTGTAGGAAAATTAATAGTTCCTGCACTTGCGCCACCAGTACCAACAACAATTTTAAATGCCATTGTGTTTGATGCTGTAATAGTTGCGCCAGTACCCCATCCTGAACCTAAAGTAGGAACAGTAGAAGAACCAATTAAATTACCACCCATTTGAAATGTAGATGGGTTAATAGTATCGCCTGTTAATGGAGGGCTAAAAAAAGCACCTCCAGGTCCTACTAAACCAAGACAAACACCAGCAGTATTAAATTGAGCCTGAACAGGAACTGTTTGGACTGTGACTGTTGAAGCTACTTGATTTGAGCTCATTATGCAATTCCTTCACCAGGAGTAATTTCTGCACTAGAAGCTGCGCTAGACAAGAACCAAGCATTAGGTGGAATACCGCTAAATACAGCTACACCATTAGCAGGAATAGAAAAAGTATTAGCAGAAGGTATTGTTAAAGCAGGAGCTGTAACAACAGGGGTAGAAGTCCCATCATTAGGCTCCTGTGGCTGCCAAGATACTCGAATTAAGCTAGAAGTAATGTTTACAATTCGATAACCTGAAGGGTACACATTGTTGCTAGATTTAACTTGAACAGCAGCAGAACTACCAACCAAATAAGTGGGTCCAAAAGGTGCAAAAGCTGAATTGTAAGCCATGTTTTAACTCCTTAAACCGCAGTAGTAGGCAATGAACCTTCAGGGCGAGTAATCTGAATGATGTAATTGCCAACAGTAGGAGTTGCAGAAGAACCGCTTGCATTGATCCATTGAATTGTCAATACACCAGCAGTCAAACAATCAGCTTCAGCAGCTACTACACCAGCAGTTTGTGAGCCTACTGCGCCTTGTACCAATACTAAATCGGTAGTTTGCAAACCTGCGATTTGGTAAGTCTGAGTTGAAGAAGTTCCTGAAATTGCTGTAGGAGTAAGTGGAGCTGAAATGTAGAAAGTGCTTAATGCATTTCCACGAGCAATAGTAGTAGATGGCATGGTTTTTTCCTTTAAATAAGGTAAATCAATTATATGTTATTCAAGAAAAAAAGCCACACTTTTTGGGCATGGCCTTTTCCTTTTACTTCATGGTATTTCTTAGTATGCGCCTGGGCTTAAATCATATCCATATACATACACATCAACAGTTGCAGTTGCAAAAGCTGTTGAAATATTTACATAAATAGTTTGAGCTGACTGCGCTGTATTAGGGTTAGAAGCTGCTGAGATAGTTACATAAGATGGAGTAGTTTGGCTAGTCAAAGCTGCTGCTGTCAAAATACTTGTTGTACCACCTTTATTAACTGCTGTATAAACACCCAAATTTACAGAAGCTACAGATTGTGTTGCTCCAGCATTGTTAGCATTAGCTACAACAACTGAAACAGGAACATAAAGTGCGCTGTTGTTAATTTGAACAGCAAAGTCTGCTGCTGCTGCTGTGGAAACACCTTTCAACACCGCTAGAACTCGCAAAGCCTGTTGGCTGTTTAGGTTCGATGGGTGAGTGGTATTAGTTACTGCTGGTCCTGGATTACTCATGATTTTATTCCTTAAATATGTTTAAAAAGCAGGGGTTTTATCCCCTGCAATTATTAAGCTGCAACTCGGCAAGCAAGTTCTGGATACAAAGGAGCCCAACCATAAAGCACATCAACTCGAGTAGGAATACTATCGTTGTTAATTGTGTATTGGCGAACGACTCGCATTGATAGACCGATTTCTTTATCAGAAGCTCGACCAGCAAAATGAACACCTTCAGGCAACTCTAAGTCAGCCATAGCCATTGTGAAAGCATTGCGATGCATAACAATGTTTTGTGGTGAAACTACACCAGAACCACTTGCATTGTATTGTGATGCAAAGAATGTAACAGCAGCAGTTGCAGAAGCAGTAGGAATTGACACATTCTGGAACTGACCACCTGAAATAACAGCAGGAGAAACAGTAACAGAAACAGAAGAACCAGAAGCAACTGAAACAGCAGATTTAACTACAAAGCTGCGCAGTTTGTTTGTGCCATAAGCCTGACGATTCTGTGGGTTAACTGCATACACACCAGCGATTTGGAATGTATCACCAGCATTTAAGTTGATTGTGCCTGTATTAGCAGCAGTCAAAGTAATTGTGGATTGTGAAGCCCAACCAGAGGTCAAGAAACCAGTAGCAGTTGTAGTAGCAACAGAAGCAGTAACAGTAGAAGAACTAAAGTTACCAAAAGTTTGGGACACAATGTTTTGATCGAGTTTCCAGTTCATACCGCCAGAATCTCGGCCCATCAAGCCCTTTTCATACTGCATACCAATCTTGTCATTAGGAACAAACAAGCCTTTTAAGCTATCAACAATAGTAGCTGAAGTGAATGGCTCAACAATACAGCTTCTGCGACCATCGCGAGGAGCACCTTCAGAGTCTAGGTAAGCTTGAGCTGACAAGTATGTATACAAGCCAGTTGGAGGTGTACCTGCTGTACCTACAATGTTAGCTGTATTCAAAGCTGCTGTAGTAGTACCATCAAAGTCAATTTTGTTGGCAATAGCAGCAACTGCTGGCTTGAGGATGCGATCAGAGAACATATCCAAAGACAAAGCTAAGTCTTGAGTAGTAAATTGTGTATCCACATGGAACTGAGTTGACAATGTTACTGGTACTGAAGTTTCATTCAAGTCTTCCACATTTAATGCTGGGCCAGTTGTACCGATAAAGCGACCTGGTCTACGGACATTGACTGTTGCGCCAATTTTCGCACCAACTACAGCGAACTGATCATCATAGTTGCGATCTACTTCAGAAGTAAAAGTTAATTCATTTTCGAGGACCATTAAGGCCTCATTGGTAATCTTACTGATTGTAAGTAAGGTATTTGACATTTTAAATCTCCAAAAAAATTAGGTTTATCTAACCTTACCAGACTGCCTGGCAGCTTTCCATTGTG
>TBL_comb47_HYPODRAFT_10006962_pt1 | contig 12055 bp, 5 predicted proteins | sample TroBogypolimnion_40_FD_10682 | JGI IMG/M metagenome (IMG submission 10682) | reverse complement strand
TTTTTGAAAGATAATTTCTGTTGGTTTTCAATACAATACATAAATCGTCAATTTTAAGGTCTGGGTTTAAAAAGGGCTTTGCCTCCTCAAAATATGCGGCTAACCGCTGTTCCAGGTTATCCTGAAGGTTGATTTGTTCAAAATTTGTATCCTTCACATTATCAATAGGTTCTGCAATCTCCTCTATTTGAAGTTCTTGCCGTAAATTGTTATTCAATTGCAATTCAACGGTTTGCCTTCCAATCGTCATTTTCTGGAACATGTTAACCAATACAAAATATACAGTAGCGAATGTGAATATAATATTCATAAAGATCCGCCATTCCTGATTATCGTAAGTAACAATCAATAAGGCTAGTATAATAATTTTTATAATGACGGAAACGATGTTCACCTTGTGAATCCATCTATAATCAATCGTCCTATTAATGATTGGCAAATTTTCCGCATTTTTCCTTTGTTGATTGGCTAACTGATAGATTTTCAACGTGTAAAAAATGAACTGTGCTACAAAAATGAGCCTAAAAACAACAATATGAAAGATGGCAGTCAATTGATAATCTGGTATCGAAAGCAACAGTTTGTGCTTAGTCCGGTTGGCCTTATAGAAAGCAAGTTGGGAACTGTTCAATGTCGAAAACAAGAGGATTAGGATGATCCCAAAAATGATGATGGGGATAAAATGGGTGAAATCTTTGCGCAAAAGCTTGAAATCCTGTATGGTTGACAACATATAAAAATAGTGGACTATTAGTGTGGAGAGGATAACCGGCATGAAAAAAACATCAAAATAGAGTATGAAGCTTGCATCGAAAAAATAATTTAAAAAAGCCGGGCAAAAACCGAACACGATGCCCAATACAAGAAAAGAAAGCCATTTACGTGAACCATCTTTCTGAAGTGGAATAACCAGGGTTATAACAAACAGGATAAACGAAACGATCAAAGGCGTATAGAGTAAAATTTTGTCTAACAACTCATTGGATGACACAGGCATAGATGTTTTAAATGATAGGCCGCTTTTGGCACAGATTTCAAAATTAGCAATTATTCACAAATTCGGAGAACTATTTACGAATTCGGAAATGCTTTTTTCCAATGGATTCCTATTCCTATTAATTTAGTAAAAAAAATTTACGGAACGATATTCAGGGAATCATTTGTACTGTAATAATATATTTCCAAAGAGCTAATTAAATAATAGATTATGAAAAGATTACTTATTTTGTCCATAGCATTTTTAATGCTTATCCAAGTGTCCACACTTGCCCAAAACGTGGGTATCAACGACGATGGCAGCCAGCCCGACAACTCGGCGATGCTGCACATTAAATCATCGGGCAAAGGACTTTTAATTCCACGCATGACACAGGCAGAACGCAATTTAATAGCTTCGCCTGCAACAGGCTTGATGATTTTCCAAACTGATGGCATAAAAGGTTTTTATTACTATGAAACTACCTGGAAAATGGTAGGCTCAAGCTATACCGAAACCGACCCTTATTTCGCAACTAATTTCGATGTTAGCGGCTCAACAACTGGCGATTGGCTAAAATTTGATGGTTCAAAATTTGCAAAGTTTACTCCTAATTTCACCGAAAGCAATTATCTGTACAATACGAGATACGGAGTAAAACTTCTGGCGCGAAACGATGCCCAAACTGATGTGGACTTTGTGATTTCCCCCAAAGGAATCGGCAGTATATTGGCACAACAACCCGACGGTACTGCAGCTGGAGGTGATAATCGGGGTTGGATGGCAGTTGATTTGCAGATGAACAGGTTTGTCGCATCACAGGTAGCAAGCGGAGCTTATTCGATTGCAATTGGATGTGGAAATACCGCAAGTCAGCTATTTTCAACAGCCATTGGATCTCAAAATATCTCAAGCTACACTGGAACCACTGCAATAGGATGGCTAAATACCGCAAGTGGTGTGAGTGCCACAGCCCTTGGCTATAATAGTTCCGCAATAGGGCAGTATTCTGTAGCTTTTGGCTATAAAAGTGCTGCATATGGAGATAAATCTATCGCATTAGGTCATTATAATACTGCGCAATCTTATGGTGAATCGGTGCTGGGCCTTTTTGCAACAGTAGGTTCAGGAAATCCAGGTAGTTTTGTTGGAACCGACCGTCTTTTTGTAATTGGGAATGGAACAAGTTCAGCTAGAAGTGATGCGCTCTCGATTCTGAAAAATGGGAATACAACCATTGGAGGCTCTCTTACCATAAATGGAAACGGAAGCGGTACAAGCCTGACATTGCCTGCAACAAGAGGTGCAAGCGGAAATGTTCTTACTGCAGACGGAGTTGGCGGGACAAGCTGGACAACTCCCGCAGGTGGCACCGTTACCAGTGTTACCGGCACTGCTCCCGTTGTTTCATCAGGTGGAACCGCTCCGGTTATTTCTATTTCAGCGGCTACCACCTCAGCAGCCGGCAGTATGAGCGCAACAGATAAAACCAAATTAGACGGCCTGGTGAGCAGCCAATGGACAACCACCGGCTCTGATATTTACTATAATACCGGCAACGTAGGTATTGGCATTAGTAATCCAAGCTCAGCGCTACAGTTCAGCAATGCTATTAACAATAGAAAAATCACCCTGTTTACCAATACAACCAACGATCACCAGTTTTATGGATTTGGTATTAATAACTACATACTGAGGTATCAGGTTATTGCAACCAATGCAGACCATGTGTTTTATGCTGGCGAGTCAAGCACAAGCTCCAACGAACTATTCAGAATTAAAGGCAATGGTCAGATTGTAGTACCGGCTTTAACTACAGGAGGTGTTTTGTTAAATAATGCATCAGGAGTTATTTCAAGTTCAATTGGCACAAGCGGACAAATGCTCACCACCAATGGTTCGGGTGGAATAAGCTGGGCAACACCAACAACCGGAACAGTAACAGGTGTTACAGGAACCTCGCCAATCGTTTCATCAGGGGGAACAGCTCCAGCCATTTCAATTTCGGCGGCCACTCCCTCAACAGCCGGAAGTATGAGCGCAGCGGATAAAACCAAACTGGATGCAATAACCGGCACAAACACCGGCGACCAAACCATCACCCTGACCGGAGATGTTACAGGTTCGGGTACGGGAAGTTTTGCGGCAACCATTTCTGCGTCATCTGTTACCAACGCCAAGATTGCAAATATGGCAGCAAATACTATGAAGGTTAACAATTCTACATCTTCAGCAGCCCCAACCGACCTTTCACTTACTGCTAACACCTTTCCTTCACGCAAAAGCACAGGTAACATAACAGCTAACCCTATCACCGATTTCGCTTTCGACATCCTGAATGATGCTGATGCAGCAACGGTGCGGACAACCATTGGCGCCGGTACAGGTAATGGCACAGTTACCGGTGTTACAGGAACAGCTCCAATTGTTTCATCCGGCGGAAGCGCTCCTGCCATTTCAATTTCAGCGGCAACAACCAGTGCCCCGGGAAGTATGAGTGCTGCTGACAAATCAAAGCTGGATAACCTTGTAAGCAGCCAGTGGACAACCAATGGTTCGAATATTTACTACGCTTCAGGGAATGTTGGTTTAGGCATTTCCCCGGTCTATCCTCTCAATTTCGGATCGACTCTTGGAGATAAAATTTCGTTGTATGGAACCGCGACAAACCATTATGGCTTTGGAATACAGGATTATAAGCTTCAAATATACACCATTGCGAGTAATACTGATATTGTGTTCGGATATGGCAGCAGTGCATCATTAACTGAAACAATGAGAATAAAAGGAACTGGCCAGGTTGGCATCGGCACTTCGTCTCCGGATGCGAGTGCTGCTTTGGATATATCAAGTACAAGCCAGGGTTTCCTGCCACCCCGGATGACCACGGCACAGCGCGATGCGATTAACCAACCGGCTGCCGGTCTTACTATTTATAATTCCTCCAAAAACTGCAATGAAACATATATTGGTTCCTCCTGGGTTGGTAATACGCATTACATCGGTGAAAGCTATGGCGGAGGCATCGTGTTTTATGTTTATGATAACGGACAGCACGGTTTAATTGCAGCTACTGCCGACCAGAGCACAGCCATGCGATGGTATGCCGGTACGGAGACACATACAATGGCTTTTGCTGATGGAGTTGGCGCAGGCAAAGCAAACACAGCCATCATTATTGCCAACCAGGGATATGGCGATGGCGCTACCTATGCTTCAAGAATTTGCAATGAATATTCAGTTACAGAAGGAGGCGTTACTTATGGCGACTGGTATTTACCTTCAAAATATGAATTAAATTTATTGTACCTGCAAAAAGCAGTCGTTGGCGGTTTTGCTAATAGCTACTATTGGAGTTCCTTCGAGGCCAGTGCCCACTCCGCCTGGTTCCAGTACTTCACCGATGGCTTACAGAGCTACGCCGGTAAGTTAGGCACAACCTATGTGCGGGCTATTCGGGCTTTTTAACGATTAAAATAGATTAGGATATGAAAGTAAAATTAACCGTAGCAGTGGTATTTATACTGATACTTCAAATTCAACTATTTGCCCAAAACGTTGGTATTAACGACGATGGCAGCACCCCCAGCAACTCGGCAATGCTGGATGTAAAATCAAACAGCAAAGGCTTGTTAATCCCGCGAATGACAGCGGCAGAGCGGCTTGATATTGCAAATCCTGCCACAGGATTAATGGTTTTCCAGACCGATGGCACAAAAGGCTTTTATTATTACGAAACTACCTGGAAGTTGGTTGGTTCCAGTTACACCGAAACCGATCCGATTTGGGCCGCCAGTCCGTCCTACGGAATAACGTCGACAAATATCTCTAACTGGAATACTGCTTATGGCTGGGGTGATCATGCAGGGTTATACCGGCCGGCAGATTGGGTTCCAAGTTGGAATGATGTTAGCGGCAAACCATTCCGTATCGATGCTTCCCCTTTGAATGGCGACCTTCTTTGGTATGACGGAGGTATCGGACGTTTTATTAACTGGACTCCCAATTACCTTACCAGTTATACTGAAACTGATCCTTTTTTTACAACTAATTTTGATGTTAGCGGCTCAACAACCGGCGATTTGCTAAAATTCAACGGAACAAAGTTTGCGAAATTTACTCCCAACTTCACCGAAAGCAATTATCTTTTCAACACCAAATACGGTATAAAACTGTTGGCTCGAAACGATGCCCAAACCAATGTGGACTTTGTACTTTCATCCAAAGGAACAGGAGCCATCATAGCGCAGCAACCCGATGGTACGGCTACAGGCGGTAATATCAGGGGTACAAAAGCAGTAGATTTGCAGATGCAGAGAACTTCTGCTACGCAGGTGGCAAGCGGAATTTATTCCTTTACAACTGGAGTTAATAATACAGCAAGTCAATCCTTATCAACAGCAATTGGTGGTTCGAATACTGCAAGCGGACAAGCTTCCTTTGCAGTAGGTTCTAGTAATACTGCAAGCGGAAGTTATTCAACTGCAATTGGCTATGGAAATACCACAAGCGGACCTAGTTCCTTTACAGTTGGTGCCGGTAATATTGCAAGTGGTGATTATTCTTTCACCTCAGGTTATAATAATACCGCGCAATCTTATGGTGAATCGGTGCTGGGCTTTTATGCAACAGTAGGTTCAGGAAATACAATTAGTTTTGTTGCAACCGACCGTCTTTTTGCAATTGGTAATGGAACAAGTACAATTAAAAGTGATGCTCTCTCAATTCTAAAAAATGGCAATACAACCATTGGCGGCACTCTTACCTTCAATGGAAATGGAACAAGTCTAACACTGCCTGCAACACGTGGGACAAGCGGAAATGTTCTTACCACCGACGGCATTGGCGGTACAAGCTGGACAACTTCAGCAGGTGGAACCGTTACCGGTGTTACCGGAACAGCTCCTATCGTTTCATCCGGAGGAAATGCTCCTGCCATTTCAATTTCAGCGGCGACAACCAGCACCGCCGGAAGCATGAGCGCGCTTGACAAAACCAAACTAAATGCAATATCAGGAACAAACACGGGCGACCAGACCATCACCCTGACCGGCGATGTTACAGGGGCGGGTACGGGAAGTTTTGCGGCAACCATCTCTGCAAGTTCTGTTACCAATCCAAAGATGGCGCCTATGCTCAGCAATTCTATAAAAGCAAATTCAGCAGGTTCTCTGGCTACTCCAACTGATTTTCCACTTGCTTCCAACACATTTCCTTCACGAAAAAGCACCGGAAACATCACAGCATACCCCATCACCGATTTTGCTTTCGACATTTTAAATGATGGTGATGCAGCTACAGTAAGGACAACCATTGGCGCAGGTACAGGTAATGGCACAATTACCGGTGTTACCGGAACAGCGCCAATTATTTCATCCGGAGGAAGTGCCCCAGCTATTTCAATTTCGGCAGCTACCACAAGTGCGGCGGGAAGTATGAGCGCAGCGGATAAAACCAAGTTGGATGCTATAACAGGCACCAATACTGGCAATCAGACCATTACCCTTACCGGCGATGTTACAGGTTCGGGCACAGGAAGTTTTGCGGCTACTATTTCAGCAGGAGCCGTTTCAAATACCGAGTTGGCAAATATGGCAGCCAACACAATCAAAGTAAATAATACAGCTTCGGCAGCAGTCCCAACCGACCTTTCGCTTACAGCCAACACCTTTCCTTCCCGGAAAAGCACCGGAAATATAGCGGCTAACACGATCACCGATTTTGCTTTCGACATTCTGAATGATGCCGATGCTACTACATTAAGGACAACAATTGGTGCTGGTACAGGTAATGGAACAGTAACAGGGGTTACCGGCACGGCCCCAATTGTTTCATCCGGAGGAAACACTCCTGCCATTTCAATTTCGGCGGCGACTACAAGTGCAGCCGGAAGTATGAGTGCTGCAGATAAAGCAGAATTGGATGCCGCAACCAATGCCAATACCGCAAGTACAATCGTTTCCCGTGACGCTTCTGGTAATTTTTCAGCCGGAACAATTACCGCAAATTTAACCGGAAACATAACGGGGAATTCAACAATAGGCGGCTCTTTGACGATAAATGGAAACGGAACAAGTTATTCGTTCCCTACCACCAGAGGTACAATCGGACAAGTGCTTTCTACTAACGGCAGTGGTGGAACAAACTGGATTTCTGCCGGTTCAACAAGCTGGAATTTAACCGGTAATGCAGGCACCACATCAGGTACAAATTTTATTGGAACAACCGACAATGCAGCGCTTGCCTTTAAAGTAAATAACCAAAAAGCTGGTGAAGTAAGCTCTGGCGGCAATACTTCTTTTGGATATCAAACCTTAGCTTCCACCACTTCGTTGGGTGTTGGTAATTCAGCAGTAGGTTATCAGGCATTATTAAACAATACCGATGGGTATAACAACAGTGCCTTTGGTTACTATCCCTTACTTTCAAACACAACCGGAACCGATAATACTGCGATTGGCAATCGTGCATTATACAGTAATATTGATGGTTATAACAACACTGCAATTGGTGAAAGAGCTTTATACAGTATCACTTCCGGATACAACAATACTGCGATTGGTTATGGTGCCGGTTTAGCCGCAACAGGAAGTAATTCAACGGGTTCAGCTTCTGTTTATTTAGGTGCATCAACGAAAGCAAAAGCCGATGGAGCTTCAAACGAAATAGTAATAGGGTATAATGCAACCGGAAATGGCGGCGGCACTACGACCATAGGTTACAATATATCATCTGTTTACATAGCAGGAATTTACGGCGTTACATCATCTGGTGGTTCTGCTGTATATATAAATTCTTCCGGAAAATTGGGAACTACGACTTCATCTGCAAGATTCAAAAAAAATATTCAGGATATGGGAGCGGTTAGTGATGTATTGATGAAATTGCGCCCTGTAACATTTGTTTATAAAGACGAATATGCCGATGGCGATCAATCAACCCAGTATGGTTTGATAGCCGAAGAGGTGGCAAAAATAGCACCCAATCTTGTTGCTTATGGCAAGGATGGGAATCCATTTACAGTATATTATAACAGAGTGAATGCAATGCTTCTAAATGAAGTCCAAAAACAGCATTCTACAATTGAAAATCAGGGCGAACTTATCAAACAGCTTCAAAATGAAATAGCAGATATAAAAAAGGAAATGGCAAATGCACAAAATATGAATAAAGCTATACTTGAAAAATTCATGAAATTATCTGAAATTAGTCTTGCAACTAAATAAATATTTGAATATGAAAAAGATAGTAATTTTATCCATCGCATTTTTAATGCTTATCCAACTGCGCACTCTTGCGCAAAACGTTGGTATAAACGATGATGGCAGCCAGCCCGACAACTCGGCAATGCTTCACATAAAATCATCGGGTAAAGGACTTTTAATTCCGCGCATGACACAGGAAGCACGCGATGCCATTGTAGATCCTGCGACTGGCTTGTTGATTTATCAAATTGATGGAGATAGAGGGTTTTATTTTTACGATGATTTTAATTTCTGGGTACCATTAATAACACCTTACTCAGAAACCGACCCTTATTTTAAATTGAATTTCGATTTTAGTGGTGCTATCAACGGCGATATGCTGAAATTTGATGGTTTAAAATTCGCAAGGTTTTCACCCAACTTCACCGTAGGCAATTATCTGTATAACAGCAAATACGGCATTAAACTATTGGCACGTAACGATGCCCAGACCAATGTGGACTTTGTGCTTTCGCCCAAAGGAAGCGGCAGTATCATGGCACAACAACCTGATGGCACAGCAATAGGTGGCGAAAATCGAGGACCGTTTGCTGTAGATTTTCAGTTGTCGAGAGGGTTATCGAGTCAGGTTGCCAGTGGAAATTATTCTGTAATTGCCGGTGGTTACTGGAACGAGGCAAGTGGTAATCATACTGCAATAGGGGGTGGCAGTGGTAATACTGCTTATGGTTCGTATTCGTGTATTCCGGGAGGTAAGAGCAACTTTGCCAATGGGTTAGCCTCAGTTGCCTTTGGTTCAAACAACGAAGCCAACGGAATGATTTCTACCGCATTGGGCAACTACAATTCTGCCGATGGCGATTATAGTTTCGCAGCAGGTTTACATAACTTTGCAAACGATTATGTGGAAACTGTTTTGGGGCAATATGCTACTGTTGGATACGGCTCTACAAGCAGTTGGATAGCCACCGACCGCTTATATACCATAGGAAATGGAACCGGTGCTTCGGGCGATTTAAGAAAAAATGCTTTCACTATTTTAAAAAATGCAAATGCAACCATTGGCGGCTCATTGACCATTAACGGAAATGTGACAGGAACAAGCCTGACCTTGCCTGCAACACGAGGTACAAGCGGACAAGTGCTAACAACAGACGGTAGCGGCGGTACAAGTTGGTCTGCTCCAGTAGGAGGAACCGTTACTGGTGTTACCGGAACAGCGCCAATTGTTTCGTCTGGAGGAAATGCCCCAGCAATTTCAATTTCTGCAGCTACCATCAGCGCCGCCGGAAGTATGAGTGCAGCGGATAAAGCCAAATTGGATGGTTCAACCCATGCCATCGGTGACAGTTATGGCGGGGGCATCGTGTTTTATGTTTATGATAACGGACAGCACGGTTTAATTGCAGCTTTGGCTGATCAAATCACATATATACAATGGTATAATGGTAGTTACACAACAACAAACGCTGTCAGAAATCAGGTTAATGCAGGTCTTTTTAATACAGAGCGCATCATTATCAATCAAGGTGCAGGAAGCTATGCCGCTCAGGTTTGTGCCAATTACCAGGGTGGCGGATATGGCGATTGGTATTTGCCATCAAAATACGAATTAAATCTATTGTACTTACAACAAGCCATCGTTGGTGGTTTTGATTATTACTACTATTGGAGTTCCTCCGAGTACAGTAGCGACTACGTGTGGGTCCAGTACTTCGGCAATGGCCACCAGAACGCCACCTTTAAGGACTACACAAACAATGTGCGTGCTATCCGGGCTTTTTAACACATAAAAAACGTACTGAATATGAAAACGAAATTAACCTTAGCAGTGGTATTTACACTGATACTACAACTTCAACTTTATGCTCAAAACGTAAATATCAACGACGCTGGTAGCCCTTCAAACAGCACTGCCATGCTCGATGTGAGTTCTGCATCAAAAGGGATCCTTGTCCCCCGTCTGGTGCAGGCACAACACTTTGCAATCGGGTTTACTGGCGATAGGACTGAGGCTCTTCCAAACCGATATTTTTTTTTATAATACCCCGAATATGACACCATTGGTCAAAAATATATTTTGTAGGTAATGGAAATAATGCTTATCTTGCAGGAGATTATAGCTGGCTTACCTACTGTTTCAGCTGCACCTCTTATCTGAACAAAGCCAAATATCATATAGTATTAAAAAAACAAAACCAAGAAAAAACAGAACCATGAAAAAAATAAGACTTTTAGTTTTCACATTATCGTTAATGCTTGGCGTTAATGCGTTTTCGCAGAACGTGGGAATCAACGACAATGGCAGCCAACCCAACAGCTCGGCCATGTTGGACGTACAATCAACCAGTAAAGGAATACTGATTCCCCGGATGACGCAAACAGAACGCAATGCCATAGCTTCACCCGCAACAGGTTTGATGGTCTTTCAAACCGATGGCATAAAAGGGTTTTATTATTTTGAATCTGCCTGGAAATTAGTGGGTGGCAATAGCCAATGGGCAACATCGGGCAGCGACATTTATTACAATACTGGAAACGTGGGAATTGGCACTTCATCAGTTACCAATAAACTCGAAGTTGCTGCTTCTGAAAGTGAGGGCATTACAATTGGTAAACCCAACGACGATATGGGACGCAATGGAGGTTCGTATAGCATTAAATTTTATGGTTTTAGGGACATTGTACCCAATGCAATTTCAGCAAAAATTACTGCTGACAGAACAGATGCCGGTAGCAGTTGGTGGAGTCAGGGTACTTCGATGGGTTTTTATACCACATCTGTTTTAGGAATCGGCAATGCTGATAATTCGATTGAACGAATGAGAATTACTGATGGTGGTTATATAGGCATTGGTACTTCATCGCCATTAACATTGCTTGATGTCAATGGTGTAATATCGACTACGGGTGGCAATTCAACCAATTGGAATACAGCTTTTGGTTGGGGACCACACTCAGGTTTGTACCGCACGAGTACCTGGGTGCCTGCATGGTCGGAAGTAACAGCTAAACCAACCTTTGCAAGCGTTGCGACCAGTGGAAGTTACAACGATTTATCAGATAAACCGGTAAACGCAACAATGTTCTCAGACGGTTTTATGAGCAGTACTGATAAAACTAAATTGGACGGTTTGCAAAATACCGATGGTTCAGAGACTAAGGTAATTGCTGGAGCCAATATAACTTTAACCGGTACAGGAACAAGTTATGATCCTTATGTAATTAACACCCTGGCACATTATGTTGGCGAAATCTACGGTGGCGGTAAAATATTTTGGTTAGACTCTTCGAAACAGCACGGTTTAATTGCGGCCACTACTGACCAAAGCTCAGGAATACAATGGTACAATGGTACTTATTTTGCAACGGGAGCAACATCAGATGGTATATATGCCGGGAAAACAAATACTAATAAAATAATAAGTAGCCAAGGATCAGGCAGTTATGCGGCACAAGTTTGCAATAATGTTGCTCCGCTAAATAATGAATATTATAATGATTGGTATTTACCTTCAAAATATGAATTGAATTTATTGTATTTACAAAAAGCCGTTGTGGGTGGTTTTACAAATAACTACTATTGGAATTCAAACGAGTACGACCCTGTCAGCGCATGGATGGAGTCCTTCGCCAATGGTTATCAAGACTACTACTATAAGGGCTTCATAACCTCTGTACGTGCCATTCGGTCTTTTTAACAATTATAAATCGTATTGGATATGAAAGCAATATTAATCATCGCAATGGTATTTATACCTATACTTCAAAGTCAACTATTTGCGCAAAGCGTAGGTCTCAACGACGATGGTAGCCAACCCAACAGCTCGGCCATGTTGGACGTACAATCAACAAGTAAAGGAATCCTGATTCC
>TBL_comb47_HYPODRAFT_10006958_pt1 | contig 12064 bp, 14 predicted proteins | sample TroBogypolimnion_40_FD_10682 | JGI IMG/M metagenome (IMG submission 10682) | reverse complement strand
CTGCCGGTGCTGGGCGTGCCCATGCGCGGCTGGGCCCTGGACGGCATGGACGCCCTGCTGGCCACGGTGCAGATGCCCGCCGGCATCCCGGTGGGCACCCTGGCCATCGGCAAGGCCGGCGCGGTGAACGCCGCGCTCCTGGCCGCGGCCATCCTCGCCCTGGAGGACGCGCCGCTGCGCGACCGGCTCCAGGCCTTCCGCCGGGCCCAGACCGAAAAGGCGCTGGCCGACGACGAACTGACGTTAGGCTAAGCATCATGTCCGACATCGGCTTCTCCTCCCCCCGACCCTCCCAGATCCGTCGCCTGGGCCACGTGCTCTACGCCGCCGGACTGCGCATGCAGCAGGCCATGGCGGCCTACGTCGCCCCGGGCGACAAGCCCGACCAGATCCTGGTCCTGGAGCACAACCCGGTCTTCACCCTGGGCCGGAACGCCACCCGCCAGGACATCCACGTCACCGACACCTTCCTCAAGGAGCGCGGGGTGGAGATCTTTGAAACCGACCGGGGCGGCCAGGTCACCTACCACGGTCCCGGGCAGATCGTCATCTACCCCATCTGCAACCTGAAGGGCGGCCGGGAGGACGTGGGCCGGCTGGTGCGCGGGCTGGAGGAGGCCATGATCCGCACCGCGGGCGATTTCGGCGTCACCGCCCAGCGCCTGCACGGCTTCCCCGGCATCTGGGTGGAGACCCCCCGGGGCCTGGAGAAGCTCGGCGCCCTCGGCCTGCACCTGAACCGGTGGATCACCACCCACGGCATCGCCTTCAACGTCGCCCCAGACCTGGCCCACTTCCGCTGGATCACTCCCTGCGGCATCACCGACAAGGGCGTCTGCTCGCTCAAGTCCCTGCTGGGCGAGGCCGCCCCCACCTGGGATGAAGCCGCCGACCGGCTCCAGGCGCACATGGCCGACCTCCTGGCGCTCGCCCCGGTGCCGGCCAAGCCCCCCAGCCGCAGCGTCTCCGCCCTCACCTGGCGGCAGGGCGGCAACGGCCCGGAGCTGCTGGTCATGCTGCGCAACCCCGACCAGGGCCTCTGGTGGTCCAGCGTCACCGGCATGCTGGAGCCCGGGGAGACCCCCGAAGCCGCCGCCCACCGGGAACTGCGGGAGGAGACCGGCCTGACCGGAACCCTCGGCGCCCTGGACTTCCGCCACTCCTTCTGGATGGACCCCAGCATCCTGGGCCTGCCCGCCGGCGAACCCCGCTTCAACACCGAGCTCTGCTACCAGATGGAAGTGGCCCCGGACGCGGAGGTGGACTTGGCGCTGGACGAGCATTCCGAATACCGCTGGTGCGGCTTCGAGCAGGCCCGCGAGCTCATGATGTGGGAAGGCTCCAAGGCCGCGCTCGACCTCCTGGGCCGGAAGCTGTGCCAGCACGCCTAAACCTTCACCGGCTTCGGCCCGTCCGTTCTCCCATGGGGACCCGCCCGCCGGGCCGGCCCCCAATCCCAAACGCCGTGGCGACGCAGGATGGCTATTTCAACGGATGGTGAATTTTCCCTTGTCGTCTCCCTGGGAGGCGTTCATGCTTTTCTGGGGGCCTGCGGACGGGCTGGTTCCGCCCTGCCGGCCACCCGTTATTTGATTTTCAAGGAGTGGTGATGGTTCGAGCCTCCATGGTCCCTATGCTTCTGGTCTGCGGCTGCCTTGCCGCCCAGACGCCCGTCGCCGGGCAGGCCAAGCGCCTCAGCCTGAGGGACGCCATCCAGACTTCCCTGCAGAACAACCTCCAGGTGGACATCGCCCAGCAGGCCCGGGAAGTGACCCGGGCCGGGGTCCAGATCAACCAGGGCCCGTTCGACTGGAACCTGAACGCCAGCGCCCAGATCCAGCACCTGAAGACCGCGGCGACCACCAGTGTGAGCAGTGGGACCGGCTTCACCGACACCAGCTCGACGGTCAACAACCGCGGCCTCACCGGCGATCTCAACAAGAATTTCCAGTGGGGCGCCAACCTCGACCTTAATTATTCTCCTGCTTATAGTTACCGAACGAGCACCTACTTCAACTACCCGGTCGCGGGCGCCACCACCATCACCAACAGCCAGCCCCCCTACACCGGTTCCTTCACCGCCACCTACACCCAGAGCCTGCTCCAGGGCTTCGGCACGGAAGTGACCACCGCGCCCCTGGTCATCGCCCGCAGGAACGCCGAATCCGCCGACTACACATTCCAGCAGGCCATCATCAGCTTGGCGGCCTCCACCGAGACCCTGTACTGGAACGTGATCGCCACCCAGCGGACCCTGGCGAACAACCAGCTCGCCCTGCAGGTGGCCCAGAAGCTGCTGAACGACAACAACATCAGGCTCAAGGTGGGCACCATCGCCCCGCTCGACGTCACCGCCGCCGAAGCCCAGGTGGCCCTGGCCGAGCAGAAGATCATCGGCAGCCAGGCCGACGTGGAGAACGCCAAGGACGCGCTGATCCGCGCCCTCTACCCCAACGCCGAGCGTCCCTCCTCGCTGGAGCTCACCGACACCCCCACCCTCGGCTACACCCACATGGACGAGGCCGCCGCGGTGAAGCAGGCCCTGGAGCGCCGGGTGGAGCTCAAGGCCGCCCGGATCGGCAAGGACATCACCCAGCTCCAGCTGGCGGTCGCCCAGAACAAGGTGAAGCCCCAGCTCAACGCCTTCGTCGCCTACAACGGCGCCTCGGACAACTACGGCTCCTTCGGCCCGGTCAACTCGGACCTCTCCGGCCTGAAGTACCCCGGCTACAGCGTCGGGCTCAAGTTCGCCATGCCCATCCAGAACAACGCGGCCAGGGGCGGCCTCGCCGTGGCCCGGGCCAACATGCGCACCAGCGAGCTGAGCCTCCGGGACCTGGAACTGAGCATCACCCTCGGGGTGCGCACGGCGGTCCGCAACATCGATGCCACCGAAAAGGGCGTCAAGGCCGCGGAAAAGACCCGCATCCTGCAGGAAAAGACCTACGAGGCCGAGCAGAAGAAATTCGAGAACGGCATGTCCACCAACTTCAACGTGCTCCAGGCCATGTCCAACCTGGACGCGTCCCGGGCGGCGGAGACCACGGCCCAGATCGCCTACGCCAACGCCGTCACCGCGCTGGAGCAGACCGTGGGCAACCTGCTGGAAGCCCGGAACTTCAGCATCAAGTAAGGTCGGCCCTGAGCCGGCCCCGCTCGTCGTAGTGGGCGAGGGGATGGAACGGCAGCGGTTCCAGGGTGTCCACGGCGAGCAGATGCCGGCGGTAGCGTTCCAGCTCCGCCAGCCGCTGCTCGCCGGTCAGGTGCGCGGGCCCGTAGGCCACGAACGGCGGCAGCACGTCCATGCCGCAGAAGTACAGGATGCCGTGCTGGATGGGGAACAGGATCCGGTCCATGGGGCCGTTGATCCCGGTGTCCGAGTAGCTGGTCTCCGGGCCGCCGGTGGTGAGGGCGAGCATGGCCCGGCGCCCCTTCAGGCCGCCCTGGTCGTAGTGCTTTCCGCCGCCGTAGGCGAAGCCCATGGTCATCACCCGGTCCACCCAGCCCTTGAGCATGGCCGGCAGGCCGAACCACCACAGCGGGAACTGGAGGATCACCAGGTCCGCGGCCTTCAGCTTCTCCTGTTCGATGACGATGTCGTGGGCGAGGGTGCCCAGCTCCATGGCGGCCTTCTCCTCCTGCTGCCGCTTCAGGTAGCTCTTGTCCCGGCGCTCCAGGAAGTCCTCCCCGTCGGCCACCGCCTTGAACTTCATGCGGTACAGATCCGACACCACGACCGGGTGGCCCTGCTCCTCGAAGCAGGAGACGGCGAGGTTCTTCATGGCCGCATTGAAGGAATGGGGTTCTTCGTGGGCGTAGACGATCAGCGTTTTCACGAACCCTCCAATGGCAGATTCATCGAATTGGTCAGCAGATGAGATGGTCCTCCAAAACCCCCGGAAAAGCCATGGAAGTGTTTCATTAGCGGCAGGTTGAACCATCAGGCCTGCGATCGGGCTGGCGTCATCTTTCAAAAAAATGATCATAAGATTCAAATACATCGTTTTTTTCATGTTATCCTACAGGGTATTCCATCCGGAGGAACCATGGGCATGGGCAGCAGGATCGCGTTGGGGTGCGGCGGGCTTCTGGTCGTGCTGGTGCTGGTGTTCGGCCTGGGGATGATGGGGTCCTACAACACCCTCAACAGCCTCAGCCAGGGCGTGGACGCCCAGTGGGGCCAGGTGGAGAACGTCTACCAGCGCCGGGCCGACCTGGTGCCGAACCTGGTGGAGACGGTCAAGGGCGCCGCGGCCTTCGAGAAGGGCACCTTCACGGCGGTCACCGAGGCCCGGGCCAAGGTGGGCCAGGTCAGCCTGGGCGGCAAGGCCCCGGCCTCCGAGGAAGCCATGGGCCGCTTCCAGCAGGCCCAGGAGGGGCTGGGCTCGGCCCTGTCCCGGCTGCTGGTGGTGGTGGAGAAGTATCCCGACCTCAAGGCCACCCAGAATTTCCGCGATCTGCAGGCCCAGCTGGAAGGCACCGAGAACCGCATCGCGGTCGAGCGCATGCGCTTCAACCAGGCCGCCCAGTCCTTCAACACCACCCGCAACAGCTTTCCCACGGTGCTCCTGGCCGGGTTCTTCGGCGACCGCTTCCGGGAGCGGGCCTACTTCAAGGCCCAGCCCGGCGCCGAGACCGCGCCCAAGGTCACCTTCTAGCCCATGCGCCGGATCCTGGTCCTTCTCTCGCTGCTGGCGGGGCTCTGGGGCGGCCTGTCCCTGGCCGCCCAGGCTCCGCCGCCCGCGCCCCGGAGCTGGGTGACGGACGGGCCCGGGCTGCTCTCCCCGGCGGTCCGGGACGGCCTGGACCGGCGCCTGCAGGCGTATGAAAAAGGCACCGGCCACCAGGTGCTGGTGTGGATCGGCGACAGCACCGGCGGGACCCCCCTGGAGGACTGGACCGTGCGGGCCTTCGCCGCCTGGAAGGTCGGGCGCAAGGGCCTGGACGACGGCCTGGCGCTGTTCGTCTTCGCCAAGGACCACACCCTGCGCCTGGAAGTGGGCTACGGACTGGAGGGCCAGGTGCCCGACGCGGTGGCCTCGCGGATCATCCGGGAGACCATCGTGCCCCGGTTCAAGGCCGGCGACCCCGACGGGGCGCTCACCGCCGGGGTGGACCGGATCCTGAAGGTGGCCGGCGGCGACGCCGCCGCGGGGGAACCCCAGGGCCCCGCGCGGCGGGATCAGCCCCTGGGGCTGGGGGCCTGGATCCTCATCGGCGTGGTGGGCCTGGGGCTGCTGCTGCTGGCCGTGACCCATCCGGGCCTGGCGGTCTGGCTGCTCTTCAGCCTGATGTCCGGAGGCCGGGGCGGGGGCGGGGGCGGAGGCGGCTGGTCCGGCGGCGGAGGCCGTTCCGGCGGCGGCGGAGCATCGGGATCATGGTGAGCGACGGAGGGGCCGCATGTGGGGCGTGAGCGGGAACCTGGGCAGGCGGGTGGACGCCCGGAAGGTCGAAGGGGCGATCCGCGAGGCGGAGGCGGCCACGTCCGGCGAGATCCGGGTTTCGGTGGCGCATTATTTCTGGGGCGACGTGGCCAAGGTGGCGGACCAGGCCTTCCACCGGCTGGGCATGGAGCGCACCCGGGAACGCAACGGGGTGCTGATCTTCCTGGTGCCGAGCCGGAAGCGGTTCATGGTCCTGGGCGACGCAGGGATCCACGCCAAGGTCGGCCAGGCCTTCTGGGACGATGTCGCCGCCTGCCTGACCGCCCATTTCCAGCGGGGGGACTTCACCGGGGGGCTGGTGGAGGGGATCCATCTGGTGGGCGAGCGGCTGGCCGTGCACTTCCCCCGGGGGGACGACTCGGATTCCAACGAACTGCCAGATGAAGTGGATTTTCACTGATCTAATACCGACTGGCGCAAGATCGCAGGTTATTTCAGCCGGTAGAGAGACCGATACCTGAATTCCAATTTCAACTTCTTTTAATCCAGTTTTTATCCCCGTTCATCACTGTTCATCCCCGGCTGATTTCTTTGTTTGGTGTCAACGCTCCTGCCCCTGTACGTCCCGAACATTGACCTCGGCAGCTTGTATCTCTTGCTTTTGCCGGGGATGAACAGTGATGAACGGGGATAAATGAGGATGGGGATATTTCAACGTCCTTGCGCCCCCCCGTACTAACGCCCTGGCGGCAGGTCCTCCGGGCGGTCCACATCCGCGTCCCCTTCCGGGAACGGGAGCACCACCACGTCCTCCCCCTGCAGCAGCCCCCGGGCGCCCCGGTCGCCCCGGAGCTCCAGCAGCTGGGGAAAGCAGCGGGCGGGGAATACCGAAGGCGTGCCCCGGGTTCCGGCGTAGCCGCAGGCCACCACCGCGCCCGGGTGCTCGCGCCAGGCCTCCAGCAGCCGGTTCACCAGCGCCCCGTCCACGGCGATCTGGTCGCAGACCAGGAACAGCACGCCCGCCGCGTCGGCCGGCAGCGCCCGGATCCCGGCCCGGATGGAGGCGGCCATGCCTTCCTCCCACTCGGGGTTGGCCACCACCGTCACCGGCAGCCCGGCCAGGTTGGCCTCACACTCCCCGGCCCGGGAGCCCACCACCACCAGCACCGGCGCGCAGCCCGCCAGGGCCGCCCGGGCCGAGCGCCGGAGCAGGGATTCGCCCTCCAGCTCCACCAGCTGCTTGGGCCGGCCCAGCCGACGCGAAGCCCCGGCGGCCAGCAGCACGGCCGGAAGGCTCACGGCCGGGCCGCGCATGCCAGGGGCTCCAGTCCGACGCCCAGCGATCCGCCCGGCAGGTCGAACCGCTCCCAGAGCGGCTCCCCGGCCTCCCGGGCCCGCTGGCAGCCGCGCTGCAGGTCCAGGGAGAACCGGCCGTCCATGGGCAGCAGCCCGTGGTTGCGCTCGTCGTAGGCGAACCGGTCGCCCAGGGCGTAGGCGATGTCCCCTTCCACCGCGCCCACCGTGGCCAGCACGCAGGCCCCCCCGCGGCGCCCCACCTGGGAGCAGAAGTGCACCCAGGGCGGCAGCTTGCCGGGCACCATCCGCTCCAGCAGTTCGCCGGCGAGCATCCGGCTCCGGCCGGTGACGGCCACGCCCTGGACCGCCTCCTCGAGCTCCGTGGCCGGAGCTCCTCCGGCCGCCTCCAGGATCCGCCTGGCCCCGGCCCGGGTGCCGCCTCCACTGGATTTCAGCTGGGTTCCCAGCACCACCGGCCCCGCGGCCTGTTCCAGCCGACCCAGAATCTCAAGCAACTCGTCCATATTCATCCTCATATCCATCTTCAAAGGTGACAGCAACAGCGGAACGCGCAACCGTCGAGCGCGGCCCGCAACTCTGGCACGGCCGTCGCACCGTTCCCCGGGTGGTGTCGGGAGTCCGTCGTGTCGCTGAATCGAATGATCTTGCTGGGAGCGTTGGTGGGGATGGGTTTCGGGGCCATGGCCCAGGCGCCGCCGGCCACCGCCCCCAGTCCTTCCGAGCGGGAGCTCCAGGCGCCCCTGGCCCTGGATGACGGTAAACCGACGCAGGCGTCCGCCGCCCCCGCCCCCGGACCTTCCGGCTGGCGCGCCCTGGGTTCCCTGGTGCTGGTCTCGGGCCTGGCGGGGGGCGGGCTGTGGGCCTTCCGCAAATGGGGCGCCAACCGGCTGCCGGGGGGCGGCGGCGCCCGGCTCAAGGTGGAGGAGACCCTGGCCCTGGGCGACCGGCGCTTCGTCTCGATCCTGAAGGTGGACGAGGAACGGTTCCTCATCGCCCTGAGCCCCCAGGGGGTGAACCTCATGACCCGGCTGGACTCGGTGGAGGCCGGCGGCCCACCCGAGTTCGGCGAGGCCCTGGAGCGCCAGGTGAACCTCACCGCCCCCATGGCGGTGCGGGACATGGAGGCGATGCTGAAGCGGGACCAGCCATGAGCCGGCTCGCCTCCAGGCTGCTCCGGATCCTGCCGGCCCTGCTGATGGTGGCCTGCTGCGGGGCGGCCCTGCACGCCCAGCAGGCCGGCGCGGCGCTGCCCACCGTGACCATCGACTTCGGCAAGACCCCCCAGGGCCCGGCCCTGAGCTCCACCCTCCAGGCGGTGCTGCTGCTCACCGTCCTGACCCTGGCCCCGACCATCCTGATGACCACCACCTGCTTCACCCGGATCATCATCGTGCTGGGCTTCGTCCGCCAGGGCATGGGCACCGCCCAGACCCCGTCCAACCAGGTCCTCATCAGCCTGGCGCTGGTGCTGTCCTTCTTCGTCATGGCCCCGGTGGGCCGGGAGATCAACACCACCGTGCTGCAGCCGCTCAACCGGAACGAGCTGACCGTGGACCAGGCCATGACCAAGGCCGCGGCGCCCATGAAGGTGTTCATGCTCAAGCACACCCGCAAGCGGGACATCTCGCTCTTCCTCAGCATCGCCAAGGCCCCCGCGCCCCAGACCAAGGCCGACCTGCCGCTGGAGGTGCTGATGCCGGCCTTCCTCACCTCCGAGCTCAAGACCGCCTTCGAGATCGGCTTCATGATCTTCCTGCCGTTCCTCATCGTGGACATGGTGGTGGCCTCGATCCTCCTGAGCATGGGCATGATGATGCTGCCCCCGGTGGTGATCTCGCTGCCCTTCAAGATCCTGCTGTTCGTCCTGGTGGACGGATGGTACCTCATCATCGGTTCGCTGGTCCGGGGGTACAGCTGATGAACGAACTCATCATCATCGATATGGCCCGCGAGGCCCTGAAGACCGCCCTCTACGTGGCGGCCCCGGCCCTGGTGGTGTCCATGGTGGTCGGCCTGTCGGTCTCCATCTTCCAGGTGGTGACCAGCCTCCAGGACCAGACCGTGGCCTTCGTGCCCAAGGTCATGGCGGTGATGCTGGTGGTGGTGCTCAGCTTCCCGTGGATGATGCGGGTCATGGTCAGCTTCACCGCCCACATGTTCACCGATTTCAACGCCGTCGTCACCCGGCTGAATTGAACCCCGCGCTCCTCAACCCCGCCACGTGGGCCTTCACCCAGGTCAAGGTGCTGATCTGGATGCTGACCCTGGTGCGCATGACCGGGCTGCTGGCGGCCATGCCGGGCTTCGGCCAGACCCGGGTGCCCCTGACGATCCGGGTGGCGCTGGTGCTGCTGCTCTCGCTGGTGCTGGCCCCGGTGGTGCCCGCGCCGAAGGAGCTGCCCGACGGGATGTTCGCGCTGACCGGGATCCTCGTCACGGAACTGGCGGCGGGCCTGCTCATGGGCCTGTGCGTGGCGATGATCGTCGACACCATGGCCTTCGCCGGCCAGCTCATGGACACCCAGATGGGCTACGCCTTCGTCTCCTTCCTGGACCCTGTGAGCGCCCATCCGGTGTCGGTCTCCGGCTCCCTGCTCACCCAGATGACCATGCTCTTCATCCTGGTCTCGGGCCTGCACCACCAGATGATCCTGGCCCTGGTGGAAAGCTACCGGATCCTTCCCATCGGCCAGGGCCTGCCGCTCAAGCCGCTGGCCCTGGTGGTCCAGGTGGGGCTGATCATGGTCCGGGGCTTCCAGCTGGCCTTCCCGGTCATGCTGACCCTGTTCCTGGTCGACGTGATGGAGGGCATCTCGGGCAAGTTCATGCCCCAGCTGCAGCTGATCCAGCTCAGCTTCCCCATCAAGATCGGCATCGGGCTCACCGTCCTGGGCGTGCTCATCCGGGAAAGCGCGGCCTGGATCCGCCCGCTGCTCGAGGACGCCCCCCGGCTCGCCCTCCGTTTCCTGAGCTGAGACCATGGCCGATCCCTCGAAAACCGAAAAAGCGACCCCCAAACGCCGGCGCAAAGCCAGGGAGGAGGGGTCCCTCCTGAAGGTGGCGGACCTGGACTCCACCATCATGCTCTGGGGCAACCTGTTCATGTTCACCGCCCTGGGCGCCTCCACCCTGGCGCTGATGACCCGCGCCACCGCCTATTTCCTGCGCAAGTCCTGCCAGGCCGGATACCTGGACATGGCCAACCTGCATTCCCTGGCCATGGACATCGTGGCCATCCTGGCGCGGGTGCTGCTGCCCTTCCTGGCCGCGAACTGGCTGCTCGCCCTGGGCAACCAGCTGTTCCAGCACGGGTTCCAGCTGCACTTCAAGCTGATCCAGCCCAAGTTCACCAAGCTCAACCCGGCCTCGGGCTTCAAGCGCCTGTTCTCGGCCCGGGCCATGGTCGACATCGTCAAGAGCCTGGCCAAGTTCGGCATCATCGCCTGGATGTCCTACGCGGTGGTCGCCCCCCGGATGCCGTTCATCCTCTCCACCATGCACCTCAGCATGGGCCAGGCCATGGGCTACCTGCAGGAGACCCTGTTCCTGCTCTACCGGAACATCATGCTGATCATGCTGGCCCTGGCCGGCGCCGACTTCCTCTACCAGCGGCAGAGCTTCGAGAAGAGCCTGCGCATGACCAAGCAGGAGATCAAGGACGAGGCCCGGGACTCCGACGGCAACCCGGAGATCAAGGGCCGGCAGCGGTCCATCCTCATGGCCAGCGCCATGCGCCGGATCCTGACCCAGGTGCCCAAGGCCTCCGTGGTCATCACCAACCCCACCCACTTCGCCGTGGCCCTGCGCTACGACCCGGAGACCGCGGCCCCCATCCTGGTGGCCAAGGGGGTCGACCACCTGGCCATGAAGATCCGCGAGCGGGCCAAGCTCTCCGGCGTCGTCATCGTCGAGAACCCGCCCCTGGCCCGGGCCATCTACCACAACGTCAACCTGGACCGGCCCATCCCGCCCGATCTGTACCAGGCCGTGGCCCAGGTCCTGGCCTACGTCTACCACCTGAAGCGGGCCGCTTAGCCGAAAAATAGTTGGCTAAACCTCCCGACCGACCGAAACATAATATGCCGTCCCCGGTGGCCCCCCTTGACCCCCCCCATCATCCCCGCCCACCTCCCCCCGCAGCGCCTCCTCCTGGTGGACGACGATCCGCTGCTCCTGGAGACCCTGCAGGAGCTGCTGGGGTCCGAAGGGTTCCTGGTGACCCCGGCGGCTTCGGGGGAGGCCGCCGAGGCGATCCTGAAGACGGCCCGGCCGCCCTTCGAGCTGGTGCTCACCGACCTGGTGATGCCCGGAAGATCCGGGATGGACGTCCTGCGCACCGCGCTGGCGCTCAACCCCAGCTGCACCGTGCTGGTCCTCAGCGGCTACGGCAGCCTCAAGGAGGCCACCGAGGCCATGGACCAGGGCGCCTATGGCCTGGTGAGCAAGCCCCTGCAGCTGGAGTCGTTCCGCCAGACCCTCCGGCGCATCGTGGAACGGACCCACCTGATCGTGGAACGGGACGCGCTCAAGGCCCGGGTGCACGACCTGACCGCGCGGCTGGAAGCCATGGAGACCCTCAAGGGGCGCATGGAGATGCTGGCCCAGGTCATGACCCCGGAACCGGCCGCGGGCCGGCGCGACCTGCGGGAGCTGCACGAGCTCGCCAGCCTGCACAGCCAGCGCCAGCTCACCGACGAGGAATTCGAGGCGGCCAAGAAGTCGCTGTTGTCGAAATGGCTGTCGTGAAGACGCTGGTCCTCCCCGCCCTGCTGCTGTTCCTGCCGGGTCCGGCCGCCCGGGCCGCCCGGCAGGCTCCCGCCGAGACCCGGCCGGCCGAGACGCGGCTGACCGACGCCCAGATCGAAGCCCTGGCCAAGACCGCCATGGCCTCCAACGACCCGAAGCTGCTGGCCGATGCCCTCACCCGCCTGCAGGTCCATCATTTCAAGTCCAGCCTCGCCCCGGAGCGGGAGGTGGCCCTGGGGGTCCAGGGCCTGCTGGAGGACCGGCTGGGCCGGGCGGCCCAGGCCGCCGCGACCTTCCACAAGCTGGAGCAGGCCTGGCCGAAATCCGCCTACCTGGCCGAAGGCCAGGTGATCATGGCCGACTCGGCGCTGGAGCACAAGCGCTACAAGGAAGCGGAATCCCGCCTGCACAAGGCGCTGGACGCCGACCTTCCGGCCGAATCCCAGCGCCGGAGCCAGGAGCTTCTGCTCTGGTGCCTGGCCGAGCAGGGCCGGGCCCAGGACGGCGGGGCCGTCCTCAAGGGCCTGAAGCCCCTGGGCAGCGGCAGGCCCAGCGAAAAGGGGCTGGTCGGGATCCTGGAGGCCGAGTGCGCCAACCAGATGAAGGCCGAGGCCGAG
>TBL_comb47_HYPODRAFT_10006957_pt1 | contig 12064 bp, 8 predicted proteins | sample TroBogypolimnion_40_FD_10682 | JGI IMG/M metagenome (IMG submission 10682) | reverse complement strand
CGGTGACGGATGACCTGCAAAGCGACCTGCATCCCAGCAAGGCACTGGAGCGTCCCAAAGTCATTTACAACAAAACCACAAAACAATTCGTGATGTGGATGCACATTGACAGCGCCAGTTACGCGGCCGCGCGATCCGGCGTTGCCGTGAGCGACAAGCCGACCGGGCCGTTCAAGTATCTGGGAAGTTTCCGGCCCAATGCCGGCGTCTGGCCGGAGAACATAGCCGAGGCTGATAAACAACCCAGCGCGACAAATGTCTTGACGCGCGATTTTGCGGGCGGCCAGATGGCGCGCGACATGACGGTCTTCGTGGACGATGATGGCAAGGCGTATCAGTTTTATTCCTCCGAAGAAAACCCCACGATGCATGTCTCGATGCTCTCTGACGACTATTTGCGTCCGGCGGGAAAGTATGCCCGTATATTCATCGGGCGGAGCATGGAAGCGCCGACTGTATTCAAACACGCCGGCAAGTATTATCTGATCGCGTCCGGTTGCTCCGCTTGGGCACCCAACGCTGCGCGCTCCGCCGTCGCAGACAACATTCTTGGGCCGTGGACCGAACTCGGCAACCCCTGCGTGGGCACCGATGCCGACAAGACTTTCCGTTCGCAAAGCACATTCGTCATACCCGTGCAGGGTCGCGACGACACCTTTATCTTCATGGCCGACCGCTGGAACCAGTGGGACTTGCCCGATTCGCGTTATGTCTGGCTGCCATTGGAATTTTCCAAGGACGGCAAACCGTTTCTGAAATGGCGTGAACGATGGTCTTTGAATTCATCTACCACAACCGATCAGGCATCCGTCACGGGAACAAACAACGTTGTTTCCCGGGTCCAATAAATTAACAACTTCACAACATAAACTTAATGAAAAAAACATTGTCAGTTCTATTGGTCGCAACTTTTCTTGAGGTTAATTCCACATTCGCGGATGAATTGGCATCTACGAATAAAGTTCCAGCTTCCGTGGCCGAACCAAGCGCAGTGACCAACAAGATAACGCTCAAAGTAGTCAAGGCGGACAGTGAAGAAAAAGTTGCCGAAGACGACAAGGCCTCAAATGCCGTGGACGGCAATCCTGACACGATCTGGCACACGCAGTGGCAGGAAGCCAGTCCCGCGCACCCGCACGAAATCATCATTGAAATGAGCGAGCCGGCGATGATCAAGGGTTTTACTTATTTGCCCAGGCGCGATGATGGGGACAACGGGACGATCAAAGATTATGAGTTCTATGTCAGTGATGATGGCAAGGAATTTGGCGGGCCGGTAAAAAAAGGCACATTCGCATCAGGCAAAGACAAAAAGGTCATAACCTTTGAACCCAAAAAATGCCGCTACTTCAAACTCCAGGCGCTTTCCGAAGTCAATGGCGAAGCATGGACGTCAGCGGCGGAAATTGGCATCGTCCTTGCAGAATAGTTGAATTGACAGGGCGCTCCGAGTTGCGACTCGTCGGCAGCCAATAATCCAGGCCATGTGGATGCACAGTGACGGCGTAAATAAAGCCGCCGCACGTTCTGGCATCGCCGGAGCTGAAGCCAAACAGGTCTATGCCCGCCCAGTCAGAGCGAGGACAATTATACCCATTCGGGTAATAGATATATGCCACCGTCCCTTGTAACATGCGATCACACATGCAACGAGCAAAGCTGAACTGCAATCAAAAATTTACGATGGATTATTTTGTGTGGCGCAAAATCTGGCGCGGCTGTTTGCATGGATTAGACATCAGATCCTTGTGAAAAAATCAAATAAAGCTTTGATGGTTGGAATGTGTTTTTGTTTGTGCGGGGTTGTCCGATCGCAAACGCTCACCGACATTGGTGCCTCGGCTCCCAACCCCGGACCGGACGACATCTCCCAATTGAGCATATCGGGGTATGAGGCTGCTCCAGACGGCTTCAATTATTACATAAATAACAGTCCTGGCTGCGGTCAAACTTTTACCACGGGAAGTTCTCCGACCGGGTATCAACTGAATACGCTGTCCATTCGGACTGCGGGCGATGGTGGTGGTGGAATTGACACTACTCCGCAAGCCTGCCACCTTTGGATTTATTCCATTTTAAACAGCAATGCAACTCTGATCGCCAGCTACACCTCGCAAAGCACTTTTGTGCTTACCGAAAATGACTGGCTGCAATGGACTGGGCTTTCACTGCCTTTATTGCCAAATACGGTCTATGCCTACGCGATTCGCAATACCGTTACTTCGTCCTGGGAAAATCTGTTTACTGCGTCGGGGAACCCCTATGCCGGCGGCGAACTGGCCCTAATACCCCCAGCGGGTGGAATGGTTGAGTTTGGCGGCAGCCATGGCTATGATGCCACCTTTGTTGCCGGGCTTTCTGTTCCGCTCTCCCCGCAGCGCGCAGGTTGGGAGACTTTGGTGGATGGCGCCTCATTCAATAGTGTCAGCGCTTTCACAAACAAATGGAGCTATAATTATCCCTGGGGCACAGACCACAATGGGAGCGCTCGCATGGACCAGACAAATGTCACTGTTTCGAGTGGTGTCGTGACCTTGACCTCATCGCTCACCAATACTTATGAGGGCAAAAGCACTGCGAATCCATATTTGACCATCCGATATAATTCGGGGACTTTTTACCTTAAGCAACAAATCACCATTAGCCCTCAATACCCGGTTTGGGATATCAGCGGCCAGTTCAAAGCACCCACCCAAAAAGGAACCTGGCCGGCCTTTTGGCTAACCGGGGCGAACTCGTGGCCGCCGGAAAGTGATATCATGGAATTTAAGGGAAGCACCGGGTGCAACCAAAACACCTACGATGGCAGGTGGCAGGGTGAAATCAGCACTGTTTCAGAGGCCGCCTCCACCTGGCATGCCTACCGGCTGGTCGCCACGTTATTGAATTCAACGAAAGTGGACTTCCATTACTATATTGATGGAGTCATGGAGACCGCACAAACGGCGACCACGTTCGTTGGCAGCCCTTGCTGGCTGATTATTGACTATCAGATGGAAGGTTCATCCGGCTCCCCCGGTCCCAGTTCCACGTCCTATTTTTATATGACGAACATCGTGGTTAAACGGAAAAACGTGTCTCCCGTCGCCACCAGCCCGCTTACCAACGGTGTTTACAAGATGACCGCGAGAACCGCAGGTGACGACGCATCAAATGTGGTAACACGAAATAATGCTGGTTTGGATAATTTGCCTTACAATGCGGAACCCGGCAAACATTGAACACTCGCTATCTGGGTGGCAGCTGATGAATCGGAGTCGCCAGGAATTAGCTAGAGGTTGCGCAGATTTAATAAAAATGAATGCATCAAGCATGGCCAGGCTGAACCAGGTATTTTTAACCAAGTTTTTTCTTGGTCAAAGAAGCAAGGAGGACGAAAGACCAATTGCCAAGAATGGCAGACGGAGCATGCGTTGGTTTATGCCTCTTGCCAGTCTTATCTGTTTGAACATGATTGCCCCGCCGAACTTTTTGTCGGCGCGTGAACGTGTTTCGCTTGATGCCGGCTGGCGATTTACCAAAGATGATCCTACCGACGCAGCCGGGAAACTGGCTTACCCGAAGATCAAGGATTGGGTGGAAGCCAGTGGAAGCGGATTTACAAAAAACCAGGAAATGTCTGCGAAGAAAATGCCGGACGGTGAACCGGTTGGCGACATTTCCTTCGTGCAGTCCGGTTTTGACGACAGCCAATGGCGGTTGCTGAACTTGCCGCACGACTGGGGTATCGAAGGGCCGTTCAATCTGCAATATCCCGGCGAAACGGGCAAACTGCCGTGGTGGGGTGTTGGGTGGTATCGCAAGCATCTGGACGTTCCGGCGCCCGATGCGGGCAAAAAAATTTACCTGGACGTGGACGGCGCGATGTCTTACGCGACGGTCTGGCTCAACGGAAAATTTGTCGGTGGCTGGCCTTACGGTTATGCGTCATGGCGCGTGGACTTGACGCCGTTCGTGAAATTCGGCGGCGAAAACGTCATCGCCATCCGGCTCGACAACCCGCCGAATTCGTCGCGGTGGTATCCGGGCGGCGGCATTTACCGAAACGTCTGGCTGGTGAAAACGGCGGCCGTGCATGTCGGCCAGTGGGGAACTTATGTCACCACGCCGGAAGTCAGCGACAAGTCGGCGACGGTGAAGATCCAAGTCAACACGGACAACGACACCGATGCCGAGGCTAGCGTGACGGTGAAGAATGAAATTTTTGAACTTGGCGCAGACGATAGCAAAGGGAAATCAATTGCGTCGCTTGCGACTGACGGTGTGAAGATCGCCGCACATCAATCGCAGTCGAGCAGAAGCGAAATCATTTTCAAGAACCCCAAACGTTGGAGCCTGGACAAACCTCAGCGTTATGTCGTTGTCACTTCGATTGAGCAAGACGGGAAATTAGTGGATCGCTACGAAACGCCTTTTGGGATCCGCACCATTCAGTTCACCGCCGACAATGGTTTTTTGCTCAACGGCAAACGCGTTCCAATCAACGGCGTGTGCGATCATCACGATTTGGGTGCATTGGGCGCGGCCATCAACCTCCGCGCACTGGAGCGGCAGATTGAAATTTTGAAGGAGATGGGCTGCAACGCCATTCGCACCAGCCACAATCCGCCCGCGCCGGAGCTGCTTCATTTGTGCGACCGCATGGGAATGCTCGTGATGGACGAATCCTTTGACTGCTGGAAACGCGGAAAAGTAAAAAATGATTACCATCTCTTGTTTGATGACTGGCACGAAAAAGACTGGCGCGCGGAACTTCATCGTGACCGCAACCATCCCAGCATCATCCTTTGGAGCATCGGCAATGAAATCGAGGAGCAGACTTCTTCCGGCGGGCAGAAAGTTGCCGCTGAATTGACGCGCATCGCCCACGAGGAGGATCCGACGCGGCCGACGACCGCCGCCTGCAATCATACAAAAGCCGGTTACAACGGCTTCCAAAACACCCTGGATGTTTTTGGCTATAATTACAAACCGGGTGAGTATGGAAAATTTCGGCAGGCCCATCCCGACCAGGCTTTGTTTGGCAGCGAAACGGCTTCGTGCATCAGTTCGCGGGGTGAATATGTTTTCCCGGTCACGGAAAACATGGATGGTGGCCAGGGTAATTTTCAAATGAGTTCCTACGATCTCTACGCGCCGGGGTGGGCGACGCCTCCGGATTCGGAATTCAAAGGTCAGGACAAATATCCGTTTGTGGCCGGCGAGTTTGTCTGGACGGGTTTTGATTATCTCGGCGAACCGACGCCTTACAACTCGGACATGAGCAACCTGCTCAATTTTACTGATCCGGTTCAAAAAGCGCGGATGGAAAAAGAACTGGCAGAACTTGGCAAAATCAAAGTGCCGTCGCGGAGTTCCTATTTTGGGATTGTTGATCTGGCCGGTTTCAAAAAAGACCGGTTCTATCTTTATCAGGCGCGCTGGCGTCCGGAAGTTCCGCTGGCGCACATCCTGCCGCATTGGAACTGGCCGGACCGGTTTGGTCAAATCACCCCGGTTCATGTTTATACTTCCGGTGATGAAGCGGAACTATTCCTGAATGGCAAATCGCTTGGCCGGAAAAAGAAAGCCGAGCTTGAATATCGCCTGCGCTGGGACGACGTGAAATACGAACCCGGAACGCTCAAGGTTGTCGTCTATAAAAATGGCAAGCGCTGGGCGACGGACGAAGTTAAAACCACCGGCCCGGCAGCGAAGTTGATGGTGCAGGCTGATCGCAGCCAGATTCGCGCCGACGGCCAGGATCTTTCGTTTGTCACCGTGACTGTGGCGGACAAAAAGGGTTCGCTCGTGCCGCGCTCGAAGAATCATATTAAATTTGAAATCGAAGGCCCCGGCGAAATCGTGGCCACGGACAATGGCGACGCCACGAGCTTCGAATCGTTTCAGGCACCGGAGCGAAATGCGTTCAACGGCCTCGCGCTCGTGATTGTCCGCGCGAAAGCCGGCCAGCCGGGAATCATCCTTCTCAAGGCCGAAGCCGACGGCCTGACGACGGGGACAATTAAGATCAAGGGCCATTGAAAGAACAAAGCCAGAAATTCAAGCACCTAACCAATGTTTACCTTAATAATGCGTGTTCGTAAAACAACGATAGCCATGGTTCTAAACATGCAAATTTGTCCAAGGCGATCCAAGATTCCCACGCGCACCGCCACCACGCTGGAGGTAGAATGCGTGTTTTAGTTACGGGTGGAGCTGGCTACATCGGCAGTGTCACCACTGAAAATCTGATTAAGGCCGGCCATGATGTGGTTGTGTTTGATAATTTGAGCCAGGGACATCGTGCCGCCGTGCATCCGCAAGCCAAGTTTATCAAAGGCGATTTAGCTGATCCAAAAGTTATTGCAGACACAGTAAGAGATCATCGGCCTGACGCCATCATGCACTTTGCTTCGCACACCCTCGTGGGCGAATCCATGCAGAATCCGTTTCTGTATCTTGGCGATAATGTAACCAACGGCCTTAATCTTCTGCGGGCAGCAATGGACTTTGAAGTAAAACGTTTCATTCTTTCATCCACCGCCAACCTGTTTGATAACCCGGTCAGGATTCCCATTGATGAGACCGCTGAGATTATTCCCGGCAGCCCCTACGGTGAATCCAAATATATTCTGGAACGATTCCTGTTTTGGCTGGAAAAAACTCGCGGTCTTCGTTACGCCTGTCTGCGCTATTTCAATGCAGCGGGTGCCACCGAGGAATGCGGTGAGGATCATGACCCGGAAATGCATCTCATTCCAATCGTGCTTCAGGTGGCGCAAGGCAAGCGGGAGAATGTAACGATCTTTGGCAATGACTATGAGACGCGTGACGGCACTTGCATTCGCGATTACGTCCACGTCGCTGATCTTGCCTCGGCTCATATTCTGGCTTTGGAAGCGCTCGACTCCGGTAGCCGCACTTACAATCTTGGCAACGGCAACGGTTTCACGGTGAAAGAAGTCGTGGAAACCGCGCGTAAAATCACGGGTCACGCGATTCCAGTCAAAGCGGGAACCCGCCGATTGGGCGACCCACCTAAGCTGGTCGCCGACAGTTTGAAAATCCAAAAGGAACTCGGCTGGAAGCCGTCCTTTCCAGATTTGCACAGCATCGTAGAAAGCGCCTGGCGCTGGCATCAAAAGTTTCCCAACGGTTATCAAGATTAAAACCCAAAATCAGCTTTTTTAAAATACCTATGCAACCAATTCACCTCGCCTGGATAGATTACACCATTTTATTGGCTTACGTCGCGTTCGTCATCGGCATCGGCTGGATGCTCTCGCGCTACATGAAAACCTCGGCGGACTTTCTCACGTCCGCCCGTTCGATTCCGACCTGGGTCACCGGTCTGGCCTTCATCTCCGCCAATCTTGGCGCGCTGGAGCTGGTCGGCATGGCGGCGAGCGGCGCCAAATACGGCATTTCCACCGCGCACTTCTACTGGGTGGGCGCGATACCCGCGATGATCTTCCTCGCCGTGTTCATGATGCCTTTTTATTACGGCTCCAAGGCGCGTTCCGTGCCGGAATATTTGAAGATGCGCTTTGATGAACGCGTCCGCGCATTGAACTCCGTCGCCTTCGCGGTGATGACCGTTTTCGCGTCCGGTATTTCCATCAACGCCCTGGCCAAACTGCTCACCAATTTGCTGCCCTGGCAGTTCAACTTGAATTTCGGATTCATTCATCTCGGCAGCTACGACAGTTACCTTTGGATCTGCTCCGGCGTGGTGCTGGTCTACGTGTTGAAAGGCGGCCTGACCTCGGCGATTTACACGGAGGTGCTGCAATTTTTCATGATTGTGCTTGGCTTCGCTCCGGTCGTTTATCTGGGCTTGAAAGATGCGGGTGGCTGGCATGCGATGAATCATTCCCTGCAGGCGGTCGCGGTGGATCCCTCGGCACTTTATCTGAAAGATGCCGGCATCAGCTACGCGCCCGACGCGTGGACCAGTGCCTGGACGCCGGTGCTGGCCGGCCCGGCGCACAACCCGATGGGCGTGGACTGGTTCGCGATGATCTTCGGCCTCGGCTTCGTTTTAAGCTTCGGCTACTGGTGCACGAACTTCCTGGTCGTCCAGCGCGCCATGGCGGCCAAGAACATGACCGCCGCCCGCAACACCCCGCTGGTGGCGGCGGTGCCGAAGATGTTCTTCCCGTTCCTAGTCATCGTTCCGGGCATGATTGCCGCCGCGCTCATGTCCATGCCGGATAAAAATTATCGCATTCCGCCACCGATCGTGGCGCAGGCAAATTACGATCAGGCGATTGCCGCTGTGAAGGCCGCCAATCCCGCCGATCCGGCCGCAGCGGTCGCAGCGGTCGGCACCGCGCTCGGCAAGAAGATAGATAACAAACGAATCGAGTCGTTGGTTGCGGCTGAAGCCGGCGGAAAATTGACCGACACCGAGATCAAACAGGGGCTTTACAACAGCATCGCTGAAAATGATTACGACAGCGTGATCCTTTCACTCGTAAAAAAATACTGCCCAGCCGGACTGCTCGGCCTGGCGCTCACCGCCTTGCTGGCATCGTTCATGTCCGGCATGGCCGGCAACGTGACGGCCTTCAACACGGTCTTCACCTATGATTTGTATCAGGCTTACTTTGCGCCCGGCAAAAGCGACCGGCATTATTTTCTCACCGGCAAGGTCATCACCGTCCTCGGTATCATATTAAGCATCGCGTGCGCCTATTTTGCCAAGCAATACAACAACGCGATGGACATCATCCAACTCGTGTTCGGCTTTGTGAACGCGCCGCTCTTCGCGACGTTCCTGCTGGGCATGTTCTGGAAACGCGCCACGGGCACGGGAGCCTTCATCGGTCTGTTCTGTGGTATCGGCAGTTCGGCATTATTCCACGCGTTGACCATCGCACAGGGCAATGCTCCCGGCGTCAAGGGTGGGTATATTAAAGTGCTTAGCACCTTCCCCAGCGAAATGGCGCAAAACTTCTGGCTCGCGGCCTTTGCGTTCACCGTCTGCTTCACCTTTACGCTGGTGATTTCGCTCGCAACCAAATCGCAGAAGACCGACGCCGACCTGAAGGGGCTGGTGTATTCGCTCACACCAAAAATCGTGGACAACAACATTCCGGTTTATCAGCGTCCCGCCGTTGTCGGCATCGTGTTGCTGATCGTCTGCCTCATCCTGAACATTATTTTCTGGTGAACCGGATCAACTAAAAGGAAACTAAATTTATGGGACTCGATATTCGCTGGCCGATTGGCCTTATGTTCACCCTCATCGGCGCGCTGCTGGCCATCAATGGCGCGCTCGTGAAATCCGACCACGCCATTTCGCTCGGCGTCAACATCAACCTCATCTGGGGCATCGTGCTGCTGGTGTTCGGCGTGTTCATGCTGCTCGGCGCCATCAAGGGCGGGAAAAATCCGCCGAAAGCCTGATGTCAAAAGCGCGGATGGTGGATGGAAGATTGAGGATGACGTTGTGCGCCTGTTGTTTTCTATCCTCTATCCTCTATCCTCAATTCTCCATCTTTGTTTCTAATTTTCTATGACCCTCAAAACCCTCTCCATCCACGTCGCCGCTGAATTTCAAAAACACTACGGCCGTCCGCCGCGCTGGATCGTCGCTGCGCCCGGGCGCGTCAATGTCATCGGTGAGCACACCGATTACAACGACGGCTTCGTCCTGCCGATGGCCATCGAACGCTACGCCATCATGGCTGCGGATTCGTCCTCGTCCTCGTCCTCGATCTCGATTTATGACACGCAGTTCAAGGAAAACGCCACGATTGAAATTTCCGCACCCATTACCAAGGGCCAGCCCAAATGGTCGAACTACATCCGTGGTGTGCTCGCCGGCTTCCAGAGCCGCGGCGTTAAAATTCCTGCGCTTGATGTCGCGTTCATGTCCACCGTGCCGCTCGGCGGCGGCTTAAGCAGCAGCGCCGCACTCGAAGTCTGCACGGCGACGCTCTTGGAAGCCGCCACCGGCACAGCGATTGACCCGATTGAAAAAGCCTTGCTCGCGCAGAAAGCCGAACATGATTTCGCCGGCGTGCCGTGCGGCATCATGGATCAATTCATTTCCGCGCTCGGACGCGAAGGCCATTTGCTGTTGCTTGATTGTCGCACCCGCAAGACTGAACTCGTGCCGATGAGCGACCCGTCCGTGGAACTGCTCGTCGTGAACACCAACGTGAAGCACGAACTCGGTTCCGGCGAATACGCCAAGCGCCGCGCTGAATGCGAACAAGCCGCGAAGATTCTCGGCGTCGCGTCCTTGCGCGATGCCACTGCCGACCAGCTTGAAAAGACCAAAGTCAAAATGAGCGAAGTTGTCTATCGCCGCGCGCGTCACGTCATCGGCGAAATCGAACGCACCGTCCACGCCGCCGAAGGCATCCGCCAATCCAACTGGCCAGCCGTCGGTCAGCTCATGTATGCCAGCCACTACGCGCTGCGCGACGATTATGAAGTAAGCTGCAAGGAACTTGACGTCGTCGTGGAGATTGCCGAAGCAATCGGTCTCAACGGTGGCGTTTACGGTTGCCGTATGACCGGTGGCGGTTTTGGCGGTTGCTGCGTGGCGTTGGTTAAAACCGAAGCCGTGGAAGCCATCACGAATAAGATTGCAGCAGACTACAAGGCCAGAACCGGGATTGAGGCCGCTATCTTTGCTTCCCGCCCTGCTGCCGGCGCCACCATCATCAAAGGCTGATTGTTCCATTGAACCAATAAATATGAGCACCGATTATTTTGACCAGCCACACCGGCGTTTCAATGCGCTGACCGGCGAATGGGTTTTCGTTTCACCGCACCGCACCAAGCGTCCGTGGCAGGGGCGCGTCGAGCCATCTGCCACGTCGAACCGGCCGAGTCACGATCCGCAATGTTACCTGTGCCCCGGCAATGTTCGCGCCAATAAGGAACTGAATCCGAAATACGATCAGACGCTTGTTTTCACGAACGACTTTGCCTCTTTTCTGCCCGATACCCAAAGTGTCGATGCCAGTCGGCATTCGCTGTTGCGCGCCCACACGCAGGCCGGCACCTGTCGCGTCATTTGCTTTTCACCGCGACACGATTTGACGTTGGCGCAAATGTCCGCCCAGGAAATACGCCCGGTCGTGGATGTCTGGGCTGAACAAGTTGCCAAACTGGGAAAAAAGTGGCGCTGGGTTCAGGTGTTTGAAAACAAGGGCGACGTGATGGGTTGCTCGAACCCGCATCCGCATGGCCAAATTTGGGCGAGCGACTTTATTCCCAATGAACCCGCCAAAGAACTGGTCCAGCAACAAGTCTGGTTTAATCAGAACGGTTCGCCGCTGTTGCTCGACTATGCCGCGCTGGAGTTGAAGGCGGGCGAACGCATCGTCGTGCAGAACGAACACTGGCTGGCGGTGGTGCCGTGGTGGGCGGTGTGGCCGTTTGAAACCATCATATTGCCGCGCCGACAGGTGTTGCGCCTGCCGGATTTGAGCGGAGTGGAACGTGATGCGCTCGCGGATTTGCTGCGCCGCGTGCTGGTGCGTTATGATAATCTGTTTGAAACGTCGTTTCCCTATTCGATGGGCTGGCACGGCGCGCCGCATGATGATGACGATTATCGCGGGTGGCAGTTGCACGCGCACATCTATCCGCCACTACTTCGCTCGGCAACGGTGAAAAAATTCATGGTGGGTTACGAACTGTTGGCCGAAGCCCAGCGCGACATCACCCCGGAACAGGCGGCGGCACGATTGCGCGAGGCGGCTGAACAGCATTATTTAAGGGTTCATTGATTTGTGGACCTGCAACCACTCAGCCGCATAGCGAGTCATAGGGAGCTGGAAGAAGGACCGAATCTTCTTGGGCAACCGGCGCAGGTTGTGCAGATGCGCCACCACCTTCTTTTCCATGTCGCCGAGGTATCGTTCACGTCGAATCGTCGGTTAGGGGGCGCAACTAACCCTATGTTCTTGCGACAAACAATACCCGAACGGGTATTGAACCCAGCCGCTGCGCGGCGGACCTGGCGGAAGAGCTGAGTTCCATTGGCGATCATCGGTTCGGGTGGTGGATGATTTTTTGATTTGCGGGCGGCGTTGACCGGCACTCACCGGCACGCTGC
>TBL_comb47_HYPODRAFT_10006956_pt1 | contig 12064 bp, 5 predicted proteins | sample TroBogypolimnion_40_FD_10682 | JGI IMG/M metagenome (IMG submission 10682) | reverse complement strand
GGCCTCGGCGGGGGTGGCGGCCCACGAGCGCGCGTCGGAGATCCAGCGGCCGAGCAGCCACTCGTGGCGCGTGCCTAACAACGCGTCCAGATCTTCGCCCAGTTCCAGCAGGCGCGCGGCCTCGCGCTTGAACGCGGCAAGGTCCTTGCTGGCGGCGGCGGTCATCATGCGTTTGCCAACCAGATAGGTGGCATTGCTCAGTGCCTGGCGGGTGAGGTTGACCAGGTCATACTGATAGCCGTCGGCCTGGCGGCAGGCGGGATCGGCGGCGAGCAATGCATCGATGGCGGCCACCAGTGCGGCCTGCTTGGGCGGGACGGGCAGTTTGCGGGCGCTTTCATGCAGGTTGGGCACGGTTTGGAGGAAATTCTGGCGGCCCCACAGGCCTTCCGGATCGTCGTTGAAAATCTCGGTGTGCAGGATGCTCCAGGCCTTGCGCACGGCCGGATCGACGCGACCGGCGCGGCGGTCGGCGTAGGCCTCGAGCCAGGCGTTGACATCGAGCTTGGCGTTGGGATACCAGGGTTGTTCGAAGAGCAGGTCAAAGATGACGGGGTTGATGTTGAGGCCTTCGAGGGTGGTGCCGATGCCGCGGCAGTTGGCGACGGGCAGGGCGGCGGTCATTCTGCTAGATATGACATCGAGCGGGGCGACATAGTTGGTGGTGCCGCCGAAGTTGCCGACCACGCACCAGACAAAGGGGGCGCCGTGGAAGTTTTCCGACTTGCGGAAAAACTCGGTTTGTTCGCACACGTAATCCAGATAGATCATCTTGCCCTTGGGCACGGCGAGGGTGAGGGCCTTGAGGCGCGGCGGCGTCCATTGTTCGTCGAAGAAGAAATTCCATGACATCAGGTACCAGGTGGCGTCGGGGTCGGCGCCGGCCATGGATTGATAGATCGTGCTGGAAACCTTCGCCAGGTACTCCGGTTCCCAGCTCGGGGGTGCGATTTCGTTGAAGGGATCGGCGCTATAGAGGTGGTCGGTGCCGTACATGGCGGCCTGCTCCTTGAGGAAACGATGTTGGATGTCGATGAAAAGCGGGTCGGTGGGATCGAGGAACCAGGTCGCGTACTTGTCGGCCATGCCGCCCCAGCCGGGTTTGATCTGGGTGATCTTGGCGTCCGGTTTGGCGGTCTTGAGTTGTTGGGGGACATGGCCGGCGAAGGCGGCGAGGATGGGTTGCATGCCGAGGGAGCGGGCGCGGTCGAGGATTTGGACTTGGAGTTTGCGTTGGCCGTCGATGTAGGACAGGGGCAGCGGGCCGCCCCAGGAGTCGAGGTTGGCCATGCGTTGCCAGGGCAGGTGGGCGGGGCCGGCGAAGAAGGCGAGCACCTGGTCCTGGGGGATGCCATAGCTTTTCCAGACATTGAGCCAGGTGGCTTCCTGGCCGCATTGGAGCAGCGGGCGGTTGATGCCGTTCATGGCCATCCAATCGACGAAGCGCTGCCACTGGTCCCAATGCCACCAGGGAAACGAGTAGCCGTAGGTGCAATAGTTCAGGGCGAAGCGCTCGGGGGCGGTGCAGATGCGGCGGAGCTTGGCGGCGGGCAGGGGCGGCGGGGCGGCGAGGCGCAAGGGAGCGTTCGCCTCCCAATCGAAATTGGCCCGGCACTCGCTGCGCAAATACCAGTTGAAGGCCATTGCCAGGCTGATGGCGCGGTTGCCGCGCAGGACAATCTTACGCTGCTCGTGGTCGATCTCGAAGACATCCTTGCCTTCGTCGGCAGGAATCACCTCGCAACGGAAGCTCTCGGCATAGCCGGGCGCTACCCGCCGGATGAGGGCCATGGCTACCGCGGCGGGATCGTTGAGGATTGCGACCTCCGACGTGGCGGCCGGCGTGGATTCCGTTGACACAACTGGCATGGCCATCAGGATGGGAGCGGTTAGGGCGAGCAACAGCAGATGTTTCATGACACGGGTTATTGGCTAGAAGATAGAGGATCGTGGATCGTGGATGGAGAATTGTAGCGGCGGTCTATGACCGTCGCAGCCAATGAGGATCCTCTGCGAGAAGGATAGCGGATAGAGGTGAAAGGATGGAGGTTAGGGTTGGGGCGCCACATCCTGGATTCGGGAGTCGCCGGCCTTGAGATCGATGTGGCGCTCGCCGAGGGTCAGCGCAAACGGCTGGTCGGTGTGTACGGTGACGGTGCCCGCGCCGTCGTAGAGCAAATCGGCGGTGACGGAGCCGAAGCGCAGGCGGCGGATGCCGTGGGGCTCGGCGAGGCGCAACTTCCATTGCAGCGCGTGGTGTTCGCCGTCGGGTCGGAAACCTAACACATTCTCGATGAACAGGGCGATGGGTCCGCAGGCCGACCAGCCGACGAAGTCACGGGCGGCGGGATTGCCCGGGGCGGCGTGTTCCGGGGCGTAGTTTTCCCACACGGTGCCGGTGTGTTGGAACACCTCGGCCATGGCGGCGAGGTAGCGTTCGGACGCGGCGGCGGCGAAGGCGTCGTAGCCGGTTTGTTCCAAGCCCTTGATGATGGCATAGTTGGTGGGCGCCCACACGCCGCCGAGCCAATAGCCGCCGTCGGCCTTGTATTCGGGGGCGTCGGCGGCGAGGGTCGGAAACACCACGGGCCGCCAGAATTTCGCCGGATCCTTGAGGTGGGCGACGAGGCGCGCGGCCTGCGCCGGGGAGGTGATGCCGGCGATGAGCGGCCAGAAACCGCACGCGGTCTGCTTGCGGAATTTCGAGCCATCGGCCAACACATCATAATAGAAACCGTCCTGCTCATCCCAACACCAATGGTTGATCCGCTCACCGATAGCATGAGCTTCCGCCTCGGCGGCAACGGCCTTGTCTAACTGACCAAGCTCGCGGCAGATGCGCGCGATGTCGCGGTACTGCATGACCATCTGACATGACATATCCACCCAGCCGGCGCCCTTGGCGGTGGGTTTGGGCGTGTTGTCGAGACCCGAGCCGAGGGACGTGTTCCAATACAAGCCATGCGGGGTGTTGGCGGAGCGGCGTCCGTTAGACTCCCAGTCCTCCGCCTCCGGATCGCCGTCGCGGTTGAGCCACTCGACGTATTTCTCGAGCACCGGCAGCACCATGGCGAAGCGCGACTTGTCGCCGGTGACCTTGAAGTTCTCGCATTCGGCCCAGGAGAAAATCGGCGGATTGACCGCGTTTTTCCAGCCCTTGGGGGAAAACAGGCCGCCATCCTCGTCGTAATGCACCGCCTTGCCGTCGGCCTCGCGGTACTCGCGGCAGATGAAGCCGCTGGGGTGCTGGAGGCAGTAGAAGTTGTCGAGCGATTGGATCGCTGGAAACTGATAGTGGCCGTAGCGGGCATACATCATCATGAAGCAGGTGTCCCACTGGAAGATGTTAGGCGAGAACGCCTCGTCGAGCCAGTTGGAGACCAGCGGCGAGGCGGGCTCGGGCTGCTTGAGGTGGGCGAAGGCGAGGCTCCAACATTTCCAGTACATCGCGAGCCACTCCGGCTTGGAGGTGAGCAGCGGCTCGGGCAGTTGTTGCCTAACCGCTTCAAACGTCGGCAGGGCCTCCCTGACGTAGGCCTTTTTCTGGAAATACACGCCGAGCGGAGCGGCGGCGGGCTCGGCGGCGGCGAGGCCCGAATTCAACATCACGGCCGGGATCATCAGCAGCAGGATGGTGCGGGTGCTAAAAAGGAACATGGAAACGGTAGGGGAGGCATTTTTTATCACGGATTTGGCCGCAAGATTGAAATGAGTCAGGCGGCCTATCTCCGCTTCGCTCCGGTTCACGGATTGGAGAGGATTACACGGAAAATATGCCCTTGGTCTATCAAGTCTCATGCCCACCCAAATGGTGAATGCCGTAAAATACATAACTCTTTCTTCATCCGTCCAATGCCCGTGAAATCCGTGGTTCCAATTTTTCTTCTTAGGTAGCTGGCGTCATTTGGCGGCAGGCGCGGGCTCGGAGCTGGCGGTTAGAACGGGCTCCGTCTTGCCGGGGACAAACAGGGCGGCATGCACGGTGGCACCGGCGGCCAGCGCGATCGGGGTGCCGGCATCGACTTTGGAAGTGGCGGTGACCGGGGAGTTGTCCAGCGTGTAGCGCACCACCGCGCTGGGGGTGCTGCGCAGGATGCTGAAAATGGAAGCCGCGGCGCTGCCGTCGGCATTCTTGGTCAGGCGCACCCGCAAGCTCAGCGGGTCGAGATGGATTTTGCCCGCGGCGTATTCCTCGGCAAACTGTTGGTCGGTGGCGGCGCACACTTGCTTGAGGTCATAGCGCTTGGCCACTTCCATCACACTCTTGTCGGTCACCGGGAAACGGTAGCGTTGGCAGTCGGGCACCAGGTTCTCGTCGCCAAACGTTGACAGCAGCGCGCAGATCAGGTTGATGCGCAGCGGGTCGGCGACCGAGGCCGGCGCGCGGCCGTCCTTTTGGGCCTCGATTTTGTAGTAGGCGCGGAACCATTTCTTGTACACGTCCCAGCCCATCTTGCGGATCAGGCCCATGTGAAACGAATGCAGGTCGTCCACGCCCATTTGGTCCCAGGGCGTTTCGCTGGCCAGGTATTTTGCGCCGGCGTTGAGGTAGAAATTGTTGTTGAAATCGTAGCCGAGCTGGCGGCCGCCGGGTCCGAACTCGATGCGGTAGCGGGTGTCCTTGGTGAGCAGGCGCTCGAGGGCATAGGACAGCTTGATGTTGGCAAACGCCTCGCCGCCGGCGTTGGGAGTGATGTACCAGCGTGCGAAGTCGCGGGCATCGAAGACATGGCCCATTTCGTGCACGAAGCCGAACTCGACCTTGCCGGAGTTGAAGTCTTTCATGAACGGTCCCACGCAGGTCCAGTCGATGTCGATGCCGTCAAGCCCGGCCGTGCCCCAGGCACCGAGCTTTTCCTTGCCGCGCAGGATCATGGGCGGAGCGTTGCCGGTGAGTTCGACCATCGAGTCATAGACCTGGTCGAGGAAAGCGATGAATTCCTTGGGGTTGTTGGCAAGTTTCCAATCTTCGGGGCGGAAGCGGGCACTGACGTGGTTTCCCTTGAGGGTTTCGGTTTTCACGGGGGCCGGGGCCTCGGCGGCGAGGGCGGCTTGGACGACGAGCCCGAGGGCCGGCGCGAGCAGAAGGGAGCGGAGCGGATGGATCATGAGGGGACGGGAGTTGGGGTTGGCAGCGGTCGGATGGTGTTGAAGTGACTCAACTTGGCGGCGGCCGTGCAGGCCCGCAAGCGCAATCGAGATATTCAATCATTGTACATCCGGCAAGTGTGTCGCACCTCTTGCCATCGGCCGGACTGCTGCGACATTGCTCTCGCCAAATTGTATTTACCATGACCTTATTTTCACCACCTCATTCCCGGCACGGTCGTCGTGCTGGCTTTGCGTTGGTCATCACACTGATGCTGATGGTCTTGCTGGTGCTGTTGGTAACGGGCCTGCTCACCCTCTCGTCGGTGGCGCTGCGCAGCGTCGATAGCGAGGCGGCGCGCACCGAAGCCCGCGCCAACGCGCGGCTGGCCATGTTGCTGGCTTTCGACCAACTCCAGCAACAGACAGGCATCGACACGCGCATCACCGCTCCGGCCGACGTGCTCACCACGGCCAGTGGCAGCGGTTGTGCCAATCCCGGCTGGCGCGGCGTGTGGAAAAGCAACCCGACGACCCCCAAGTCCTATCAGCCGGCGCGCGCCGACTTTTTCTCCGGCTGGCTGGTCACCGCGGCTGGCAAACCGCTGACCCTTGACGCCGCGCGCTCGCCGGTGACCGGCGACTCGACGGTCATCCGCAAGGCCGTCGGCATACCGGATGTGACCATTCCGCTGATGGCGGCACCGAAATACGGCCGATTGGGCTGGTGGACGGATGACGAATCGCTCAAGGCGCGCGCTAACCTGCCGCTGCAAGTGCCGCCGAGCAAGGGCGATGCGGCGGTGGCAGCGCATGCCGCCCCGCGCATGGCACCGGAGACGTTGCCGGGGGTGTCGGGCTTCAAGCCGACCCTTGCCAACACCTCCGCCATGGTGACCTCCGCGCAGCCCGCCTTGGCCGCCACCAAATGGCCGGATCGCTCCGGCGCGTATTTCACCACCGACTCGCGCTCGGTGCTCGCCGATGTGCGCAACGGCGGGCTCAAACAGGACCTCAGCACGCTCTTCGAGCAACCCGCCAGCAAGATCACCGAGTTTGGCCAGTGGACCGGCCTGGGCAGCGAGTCGAACGCGAAGGTGTATCTTTACGGCCCGCCCGATGTGGCGATGGGTGCCCGCTGGAACCACCTGTACGCCTACTACAACCTCTACAAGGATGTCACCATGGTCGGCAGTGAAGGACGGGTGGAGCCAAAGGGTGCGCTGATCGACTGGCACCTGGCGGACCAATACGTGAGCTTCGGCGACGAGGCGGGCGGGTTTCGCTATCCGCGGATGGCCAAGATCATTTACGTGTATTCCTACACGGCGGTGAAGGATCCGCTGGCCACCAACCCGAAACCTTACAAGCTACAGCTCGCCACCGACATGTTCGTGACCTTGTGGAATCCCTTCGACGTGCGCATCCACTTCCCCGCCAACACCGTGTTCTATGCGAAATTCAGCACCGGGTTGCCGATGAAATTCGACTGGCGGGTCAACGGCGCCTTGGTCAGCACCGTCGGTCTGGGTGACATTTGGTCGAATGGCTGGAAACAGTTGCTGTTCAACAACCCGGAGAGCGGCCGCCCGTTTTCCATGTCACCGGGCGAAACGGTGGTCTTCTCCCTCAAACTCAACCCCTCCAGCGGTGCCCTGGAGTTTTGGCCCGGCGCGTTTTTCGACAACTCCCTCACCTCCGACAATCTGATGGCCGGCGGCGGCCAGATCACCGGTATCGCCACCGACCGCATCACCGTCGGCCTCAAGCCCGACCAAAATGGCAACGCGGGCGGCGCCGACTCGATTGCCAATTCCCAGTACATTGACTTTTGGATCTGGGACTTTGTCAAACAGTGGCCATACTATGAGCATCGGGGCGAGATCCTGTCGCGCTCCGACGCGCCCTTCATCAACCAGATGAAAACCGTCAACGCGGCCGATGTGCCGGCTGTAACGCTCGGCACGGTGGTCGGCCGCAAACAACCGTTTGGCGCTTTCATCATGGAAACCAAAACGGCGCGGGATTCCACCGTGCCCATTCCCGCCTTCCTCAACACCGGCACCACCCGGCTTTCGTCCAAACTCACCAGCAATGTCGCCGAGTTTGCCAACGAACGGCTCGAATACAAGGTGCAAGCGGTCACCGGGTTCGACAGCGACATCCTCCAGGTGACGCTGCCGAGCAATCCCAACGGACCCAATCACGGCTACATCGGCTCAGGCCGCGGGCCGGCCACCGGCCAGACGCATTTCCTGTTTGCGGCCGTGCCGACGGTGCCGATGACCTCGCTGGCGCAATTTCGCCATGCCGGGGTCGGCGACGGAGCCTCGACCCTGCGGGCCACCTACTGGGGCTTCAACAGCACCCCCAACTCGCCCTACGCCGACCAGTCGATTGGCAATTCCTATGCCCACCCGTTGTTGCCGCCCGACGTCACCACCAAGGGCAGCTACCTCGACCACCGCTACCTCGGCAACGAAGTGCTGTGGGACAAGTACTTCCTGTCGTCGCTGGCCGCCCGCAGCACGCCGCGCTTCAGCAGCAGCAAGTCGATGGCCAAAACCTGGCAGGATTTTCTCAAAGGCGACGACACGCTCATCAATCCGCGCTTCAGTCCGTGGCTCAACGATGAGGTGGCCGACACGATTGTGAAGCGCAGTTTCCCCTCAAACCAGGACAGCAGCCTGATGGTCGATGCCTACAAGCGCATTGCCGCCAACCTGATGTTCGACGGCGGCTTCAACGTCAATTCCACCTCGGTGGAGGCCTGGCAGGCGTTTCTGGCCTCCACCCGCGCCCGCTCGATCACCAAACTTGGCCGCACCGGCGGCACCCAGGGCCAGGACATCGTTGGCAGCGGCACCGTCTTTGCGCGCACCGAAACGGTGCTGGCCAACGCCATGGACGCGGGCTCGGCCGAGCCGGCCAGCGGCTACTCCGGCTTTCGCGACATCTCCGACGACAAACTGGCCAATCTCGCCAAGGCCATCGTCGATCAGGTGCGCAAACGCGGGCCGTTCCTCAATGTCTCGGAGTTCATCAATCGCCGCCTGAGCACCGATCCCGCCCTCGCCCTCTCCGGCGCACTGCAAACCGCCATCGACGGCTGCGGCTTGAATGACATCGCCGCCGCCGGTGGGCTGGCCGGCACGCCTTCGCCCAACGGTGCCGCCATGGCGTTCTCCAAGGCCAGCTCGCTCAACACCGCGGCCGGTTCCCCCGGCTGGCTGATGCAGGCGGACATCCTCGACCCCCTGGGCCCGGCCATCGTCGCGCGCGGCGACACCTTCCGCATCCGCGGCTACGGCGAATCCCGCAATGCCAAGGGCGTGGTGGCCGCCAGCGCTTGGTGTGAGGCGGTGGTCCAGCGCGTGCCGTCGTACGTGGATTCGTCCGAGGCCGCGGAGTTGGCGGTCCCCAAAAAGCCGCTCAACGTGCGTTTCGGCCGGCGCTATGAGTTGGTTTCCTTCCGCTGGCTCAGTGGACCGCAGGAATGACCCGCCACCGCCATTGCCATTTCCCCCATGCCCAACACCCTCATGCGCCACTTCCTTCTCATCCCCGCTTTCGCTGCTCTCTCCGGCGCTCTCGCCGTCGCCCCGGCCGCTGCCGCACCCGTCCGCACCCTCGCCTTTGACCTTCCCGTCAATTTGGTCAGCTTCGACATCAGCCGCGCCGACAAGAAATCCGAGCAGTCATCCAAATTGCACATCGAGGCCCGCAGAAACCAGTTCAGCGAGCCGCTGGCCATCCCCGCCGGCACCTACATTGCCACTTCCAGCGCCTTCAAGGCTACCACCGAATTCATCCTGCCCGATACCGAGGGCGCCCGCTACCTGCTGTTGATCCTGCCCAAATCCGATGGCACCTGCGCCATCCTGCCCATCCCCGACGCCAGCGCCAAAATCGGCCCCGGCGACCGCTTCCTGCTCAATGCCACCGCCGACGAAATCGCCGTGCGCTTCGGCGCTGAACACTCGAACCTCAAGCCCGGCCGCTCGGTGGTATTGCGGCCCCCGCATCCCGCTCCCAAGGACCACCGCGTCGAGGTCGAAATGGTCCGCCAGGTCGGCAACGAGTGGGTCCCGTTCAATTCCACCTATTGGCCCCTCGACCCCCAGGCACGCTCGTTTGTGCTGGTGCATCCCGACCCGCTCACCGGCGCCCCGCAAGTCCGCAACCTGTCGGAAGTCCCGTGAGCCTCGCCCGCTCGGCTCTAAAGCCCCGCTTCGGGCGGCCGCCCCTCGCGTTGATGGTGCCGGTGTCAAGATGTTTTTACAAAAGGAGTCTCCTTTTATGTTGGTTGCATTCTTGTGCTTGCCAAGGGCGACGGGAACGCGCATGACGTTGGCTCCTCGCGTGCCGTCATGAGAATCCTTCCGGTGTTGGTTTGTTTGCTAGCCACGCTCGCCAGTCGGGCCGAGGATTTGCGCGTGCTGGAGTGGAACGTGCAGGAAGGCGCCAATCGCTTCGACAACGGCCCCGAGAAAGCGCTGAAAGTCATTCAAGACTCGGGCGCGAATCTGGTCCTCATGCAGGAGAGCGAGGATATCGGCGGTGGCCGCCACAAGCTTGGGCCGTGGCTGGCTTCCCAGCTCGGCTGGCACGCCCACCAACGGCTCGGCACGGCCTTGTGCATTCTGACGAAGTTTGAAATCGCCGAGACTTTCTCCCACTCCGGCTGGGACGCGATCGGCGCGCGGATCAAGGCTCCCGGCCTGGACTTCATCGCCTGGTCGTGCTGGCTGGACTATCGCAGCTACCTGCCCGACTACTGGCATGCCAAGCCCGACGCGTCGCTGGCAGACCTTCTGGCTTGCGAAACCACCGGCTCGGCGCGCTCGAAGCAAACCCTCGCCATCATCGCCCGCCTCAAACAGCTCCGCCAACTCGGCGGCCCGCTGCCACTGCTGGTCGGGGGCGATTGGAACTGCCCGTCCCACCTCGACTATGGCGCGGACACCCAGCGGCTGCACCGCAACCTGATCCTGCCGCTGCCCTCCTCGCTGGCATTAGAGCAAGCCGGTCTGACCGACACCTTCCGCGCCGTTCATCCCTCGGCGCTCAAGACACCGGGGGTCACCTGGTCGCCGCTCTATCGGACCGAGCCGAAAACCCACAGGCCCATGCCAATGGACCGGATCGACCGCTTGTACCTGAGCGCCACCCGGCTCAAGGCCGTCAGCGCGATCACCTATCCGCTGCAACTCGAAAGCGCGCGCATTCCGCGCCCGCAGCGCCTGTTTCCCTCCGATCACTCCGCAGTGCTCACCGTGCTGCGACAGGTGCCGTAAGGGTGGCTGCGCGTTCCATCAAACGCATACAGAGGGTCAGAGAAAATATCAAAATTGTGTTGCACCGCTGGCACACGCCGCGGGCTGGCGCTGCGACAGGGAAGATTATTTTTCAAGCAGGGCTTGGCGGCGGGGCGGAAACTGGGTGAAGGTGGCGGCCGATGGCGAGTTGTGAGCATTGCGGGACAGAGTATGCGCAGAAAGGTGCGGAGGATCGGTATTGCTGCCGGGGCTGTGAATTTGTGGCGGCGTTGATCGCGGAGAACGGATTTGAGCGGTTTTATGATCTCAAGCAAGGGCTGGCAGTGGCGCCGGTGAGGAGCCGGCCGTTTGAAGAGCACGATTTTTCCTGGCTCGGGCCCAAGCTGGCAGAAGCGGAACAAAAGGCGCTGAGCCGGGGTGAGGCGGCGCACCTGGAGTTGGCGTTGGAGGGGATTTCCTGCGTGGGCTGCGTCTGGTTGGTGGAAAAACTCTTTGCCCGACGCGCGGGTGCGGTGCGCGCGGTGGCCAATCCGTCAAACGGTCGGCTGCACTTGGAATGGGTGCCGGAGCATTGCGAGTTGGAAGCGTTCTTGCGGGAGCTGTGTCAGTTCGGCTATGTGGCGGCACCGGCGGGATCGGTGAGCACGGATCACGAGCGAGGGCGCCTGGCGGCCCGCATGGGGCTGTGCGGTGCGTTTGCACTCAACGCGATGGGTTTCACCCTGCCGGTGTACTTGGATATGCCGGCGGATTTTGAGTTTGCGGCGCTGTTTCGACTCATCGCGCTTTTTTCGGCGACCCTATCGATGTTGGTGGGTGGCGGCTATTTCATGGACCGGGCGTGGCGCTCGCTGCGGGCGGGCTCCTTGCACATCGACCTGCCGATCGCGCTGGGCTTGCTGGCGGCCTACGCGGGCTCGATCACCGGGTGGGTCATGAAGTACGAGCGGCTGATGTACTTTGATTTTGTCTCAATCTTCGTGTTCCTGATGCTGAGCGGGCGCTACCTGCAAACGTCCGCGGTGGAGAAAAACCGCCGCCGCCTGGTCAGACAGCAGCCGGTGCCCGAGGCGGTGCCGCGCTTGGATGGAGGCGGCGAAACGGTTGCGCGGGAGGCGATCCTGCCGGGCCTGAGGTTTTTGTTAGGTCCGGGGCAGGCGCTGCCGGTCAGCGGGGTGATGGTGGCGGGGGAGGCGGATTTTTCCCTCGAGTGGATTCACGGCGAGGCGGAGCCGCTGCGGTTTGCGGCGGGCTCGCGGCTGCCGGCGGGGGCGATTTTGTTGAGCCGCAAGCCGGCAGCGGTGGAAGCGAGCGAGCGTTGGGAGGACTCGTTGCTGGCGAAGTTGACGGCCCCGGTGGCGGGTGATCGAGGGTCGCCGGGCCTGGCGCGCTTGCTGCGGGTTTACCTCATCATCGTGCTGGTTCTGGGAGTGACGGCGCTGGTGTTTTGGAGTTCCAGAGGGGACGGCTTGACGGGACTTCAGGCGATGATTTCGGTGTTTGTGGTGTCGTGTCCGTGTGCGCTGGGGGTGGCCATTCCGCTGGCCGACGACCTCGCGGCCTCGGCGATGGAGCGGCTCGGCGTGTACGTACGGACGGCGAGCTTGTGGCCACGCTTGCGGCGGGTGAGGAAGGTGGTTTTTGACAAAACCGGGACTCTGACCTTGGAACGCCCGGTGTTGGAAACCCCCGCCGCC
>TBL_comb47_HYPODRAFT_10006954_pt1 | contig 12065 bp, 8 predicted proteins | sample TroBogypolimnion_40_FD_10682 | JGI IMG/M metagenome (IMG submission 10682) | reverse complement strand
GTTCAGGCACCGATTGAAAGCCGACCGGCGGAGTCCAGGGTTCAATCCGGGTGCCGCCCCAGGATGAATTGATCAGGCCGACCGGAATCTTGAGCGTTTTATAAATTTCACGGCCGAAAAAATAGGCTGACGCCGAGAACGTTGGAATTGTTTCCGGAGAGCAGATTTTCCAGGCCGAATTGACATTATCCTGCGGCAGGTTGTTCATGACATTGGGAACTGTAAAAAGACGGATTTCCGGATACTGGGCGGCGGCGATCTCTTTTTCCGGATCTAAAGACGTTTTTACATACATTTGCATGTTCGACTGGCCGGAACACAGCCAGACTTCGCCGACCAGCACATTATCGAACGCCAGGCTGCTGGAACCGCTGACTTCCAGCTTGAAAGGTCCGCCCGCGGTCATCGGATCGAGTGTCACCTGCCATTTGCCGGCTTCATTCGCGGCAGTCTCTTTGGTCTGTCCGTTGAATTTTACCGTAATTTTTTCGTTAGGAGCTGCCCAGCCCCATACCGGAACATTTTTCTCTCTTTGCAATACCATATTGCTGCCGAAGATATTGGGCATTTTGACTTCCGCCTGCGCTGACGCCATTACGAACATCAATGCAAGCCCCGCGAAAATCATCCAGTTCTTTCTCATCACGGAACCTCTTTTTATTAATATTAAGTGGCAATGCGGACAGGGACAATCCAACGACTATAATCGCGCGGGCAAAAAAATACAACACAAAAACGGCAGTTTTCTGAATTATACTCTGCACGGCAGAGTATATTATCGTTTGGAAACAGAGCGTATCCGGCGTCTTTTCAGCTTATTGCGCGGATGGCGGACAAGCGGATTGCCGCCGCGGTCTTCGTCTGGTTCCTCCGTCGGCTCGTCATCGTCTTCCGTTTCGTCCGGCAGTGCCGGTTCTTTAACCGTCCAGCCGGTGATCAGCAGGCTCAATTCAAAAAGGAAGTAAGTCGGCACGGCCATGATCAACTGGGTAACCACGTCCGGAGTAGGCGCGAGCAGCGCGGCCAGCACCAGGATGATGATAATCATCATCGCACGCTGCTTTTTTAACGTTTCCAGTCTGACCATTCCGGTTCTGACCAGCAGAAAAATCGCGACCGGAAATTGAAACATCACTCCGAATCCAAGCATCATCAGCGCGGTCAGGCTGATAAAGTTCTGCAACCCGATCGTCGGACATAGGTAGTCTTTCTCCAGGCTCATGGAAAATTTCATCACCAGCGGCAGCACGGAATAAAAGGCAAACGCGATACCGGTAATGAACAGCAGCCAGCTTGAAATAACCAGTTTGAACGCGAAATTCTTCTCATGCTTATACAGGCCCGGCGCGACAAATTTCCAGACTTCATACATGATATACGGAAATCCGATGAAGGCTGACGCCGCCAGCGCGGTTTTTATTTCCACCCAGACCGGTTCCAGCGGAGAAAAATAGCTGAGTTTCAGTCCGGGCGGACATGAATAGCGCACTAGAAATTCGATCATGTAAGACGCGAAATAAGTCGTCAGCGGCAGCAGTATCAGCAGGCATAAAAGAATCCGGAAAAAAACTTTGCGCAAATCTTCCAGATGGTCAAGGAATGCTTTGTCTGTGGATTTCCCGGTTAAAGGAAATTTCATTTTTTACTCTTGTCCGCGTCCTGGTCCGGAGCGGCAGGTTTTTCGTCTTTTTTCGCAATCTCTTCGCTTTTTCCCTGAAGCTCATCGGTTATTTCATCTTTGGCTTTATGAAATTCCTTGACGGCTTTTCCGCAGGCACGCGCGATTTCAGGTATTCTTTTGGGACCGAACAGCAGCAATGCAACTATGGCAATCAGCAGCAGATCCTGCACGCTTGGCGCAAAAAAAGCAATAGTCGGTATCATCATTTTAAAATCTCCCGGCAAAGATAGAGCGTCTGGACTTTCTATCTGTTTAAGTATATATGAACATATAGATTATATCTCTGATTGTTAGTTTTTCAAGAACACTATATGCATATCCCGGCAGGAACCGGGAAATGTCATGCGCGATTTTAGCACAATTTTGACAATTCTATACACGTTGCGGAATATTCAATTTTATACTGCGACCCGGCTGGAACAAGCGGAATATCCTGATAGATACTGCCGCAGGCTGGGCGTATCACGCCGAGACGGATGTTCAGCATATCCGACCAGTCAGACTGCCGGTGCCAGGTGGCATAGCAGGATTCAATTCTGACATATTGCGGCAGGCCGCTTTCAGGCATCAGCTCCAATGTCAAGCCATCGGACATCCACAACGGAATCGTGCGGAAAAACATCTGCCGCCATTCATGTCCGTCTTCCGAGAAGGATATTTTTATTCTCCATAGATTCCATTCCGGCGCATCTCCCTTATGAAAGGCGAATGAGAAAAACGGGCGGTCAGCCAGACGGAACGGGGCTTTACTCATATTTTTCTCAATCTCGTCCGCTATGGCAACAAAACATCTGCGCTTAAATTGCAGCGGGTCTTCAAACCACCATTTGAAGTTTTCATCTTCATGCCTCCGGCATTGATCCCAGGCATGACGCTGCAACTGTAATGTAAGTTCAATAAATGCGGAAAATTTGCGTAATTCATCCGCCAGTGTTTTTAGTTCATCATCCTTTGCTCCGCAGTTGACCGCCTGTCCGGCTTTATTCATCAGTACCACGCAGTCCGCAAGCACTACCGCCAGCGTTGCACAGGCTTCAAACGCGGCATAGTCTACCGGGTGTTGCTGCCGCAGATCATCCTGCTTTTTCAGCAATTCACAGCCTTGATGGAGTCTGGCGCTTAACGCAGTCCACTCTGCGACTTCCTCGCGCTTAATATGTATCAGCGGATTATTGCAGGTTAATTCAAACGCATGATAATAGCCGAACCGCGACTTAAGCATAAAGCCGAAAAAATCATATCCTTCAAGCAGTTCATATAGTTTGGAAATATCCGTTCCATAAGTGAACAGTGAAGCCCGCCGCATCAGTTCATCCGTTTGCTGGAACGGCATCCATGAATATGCGCCGGCAATTGCCATGCCTAATTTGGCGACCGGCAGATTCTGTGTCCGCGGTTCCCACATGCAGTTGATTGTTCCCCACATTCCTGTCCGGCGAAGCAGATATGGAATATTACGGGTCAGCCGCTCAACCGTCGGCAGAAACGGTTCATCCGCCAGAATAGCCGGAGCCAGAGCCGTGTCAAAGCCGGCTTTAATGAACTCTTCAGGAACTTTCATAATGCTATCATCTAAACGTCCGTATTTCCAGACAACCGGAATCAGACTTTTGTCAAGACGTTTCATCAACTCCGGATTTTTCTCGATCATATCGCCCCAGATAATGCCGCGCCGACCATGCTGCCGCAAACGTTCCGCCATATAATTGACAAACTCAGCATACTTGCGGACTGTTTCCGGTTTATCCGCGCCAAGATACGGGCATTCGTCTCCGGACAGATGAACATACTCTGATTTAAACAAGGTGCAGATTTCATCAATTACAGAGTCGATGAATTCTTTTGCCGCCGGCAGATCAGTGTCCAGATGATCGCCGGTATTTTCCGCTTTCAGATGTCTATATTCCGGGTGTTTGAGAATTGATTCCATATGCCCGATGGTCGCAATCATCGGAATGATTTCTATATGGAATTCTTCCGCCCGGAGTATTAGATATCTGACTTCTTCATGTGTCCACGCGCAGGGATGCGCCAGCAAAGGATGACTTTTAAACTGCAATTTATTCTCCAGATACAAATATATCTGATTTAACTTGCATTCCGCCAGGAATGGCAGCAGGGATACGATGAAACCGGGGCTCTCGACAACCCGTGCAAGATCGATCATGATCCCGCGGTTTTCGCAGTTCGGACGGTCAAATATTTCGCACGCCCGGATCTCGGGATATTTTCCCAGTACCTGAGTAACAGTAAGCAAAGCATAAAATAACCCTTCCGTGGTATTGGCTTCGGCCAGGATTCCGGATCCCGATATACGGAGGTAATATCCGTGCTTGTCAAGATAGGGCAGTCTTTTGCAAAGCGGCTTTAAATCTCCGCCGATGCAGAAATAAAATTTATCATGACAGGCTTTGTAAATGATGTCCAATCTGTTTTTTGCGGCATATTCATATGCGCCGGCAGCCGGCGGCTCCGGTGCCTGCCAGTTGATATTACAGCCGGTATTTTTCTGCAGAAAAGATTCTTCATCGGGAAAGTAATGCAATTCCTGCGGCGGAGGCCATAATTTAATCTTCATAAACCAGTTACCTTATTTTTTTGTTCATTAAGCCTTATTATAATAATTAACAATTGAAATATCATTGTATTTTTCAGCTTTAATAATCTTGTTTGCATGTCTGATTATTATTAATAAATTCGAATGTAATTTTGCGGATATTTCAATACATGTATAATAACGCATTCTTGTGAATTAATCAATGCTGTATGTTAAAGTTTTTAAATTTACTGCTTAAAATGCAATTATTAAGCATAAGTACAGTGCGGCATCAAAAGCCTAGAGTAATTTTTATATAATACATGTATTACAATATTTTCAACATCATATGCCGGTACTCGTGGAGCAATTATCCCAAGATAGTTGCTGTAATTCATTATTGCAAGCAACTATTTTCATCTTTTTTTGCTAATTGCTATTGCGTTTTTTAAAATTAGACTTAAAATAATATTAAGATACATGTATTAATATGGGGATGTCACATGCAATCAAAATATCAAGAAGTTATAGAATATATAAACGAACATTATATAGAGAGTAATTCTTTTAACGGGCAAATACCATCTGAACCTACTTTGGCTAAGACCCTGGGAATAAGCAGATTTCCTGTGAACCGGGCTTACAATATATTGGCCAAGAAAGGGATTCTTACTAAAATAGGCGGGATTGGAACTTTTGTAACAAACAGGGAACCAGAGAAATTCCGGAATAAAAAAAGCACAGTGATGAATGTTATAGGACTGGCGTATTTTAATAATCCGGGTTTTGAGTTAACAGACGCTTTACAGGAAATACTTACTCAGGCTGGTTATATTACCGTTAATATTCAATATAATAATAACGTTCATGATCAAGACAAAATTCTTGATTACATAAAAAGTTTGAATGTTAAATCCGTATTTATAATCCCTGAGATTTTTTTCGGTAAAGGCGAGCATCCTAATTATGCTTTTGCTAAAGTTCTTGCTGAAAATAATATCGATGTGCTGGTTCTTGACCGTCCGCTGGAAGGTTATAACGGAACTCAAATACTTGTAGACAACGCTGGCGGAACCGCAATGGCAGTAGAATACATGTTAAAGTCAGGGCGAAAAAACATAGCATATATTGGCAAAGACGATTACTCTGTCGGCAAAGAGCGTTTTAGTGGTTATTTGAACGCATTAAGACGGGAAGATATCAAAATTGATAATTCCCTGATTTTTCTTAACAGGCAAGGGTATCACTTTATTGAGACACTTGAAAGTTTTATTAAAGAGAGTCTGCAGAAACTTTTTAAATCATGTTCCGAATGTAACTCTTTTGTTTGTTTCGGTTCGCTGATGGCATACAAAACTTACACATGCATTAAGGATATGAATCTTTTAACTGATGACATGCTTTTTGCAGGATATGACAAACCTCAAGTATATGACCATGATTTTGAAAAACGTTTTATAGCCATAGAGCGGCCTATGAAAGAAATTGGAAGAATAGGTGCTGAAACACTTCTTTCCCTTCATGATTCCTGCGGGGAAAGTGTATCTATCATAAAGCGGATACTCCCGTCAATGCATTTGCCAGTTGTTAGAAAAAACGTTTATATTGATCGCAACTTATAGATTGTGTATAAATACAAATAAATTAAGGAATATAATAATGCTTAACAAGATTTTATTATTTATTGTAACCTTTAGTCTTTTATCAAATTCTGAGATTCTGGCAGACGGGAGTGGTGATAAACAATATGAGCCTGTTATCAAGCTTGAATTCAATAATTCACTTATTAATACAGGAAGCGTTTCAGGGTTGAATATTTCAAAAGGAGAGCACTCTGAATTTTGTATCGGCAATGATTTCATTGGCAGCAGTAGTATAAGGCTGAAACCGGAACATGAAAAAGATATTTCAGCGGCAATCATAATAGAAGATAATCAGCGCCTCAACCTGAAAGATTTCACATTTGTTTCATGGATCAAACTGGCCAATACTGGTTTTGAAAATTGCGGGGTTTGTCTATTTGATAAATTTGATGCTACCACAGGCAAAGGGATACGTCTTTGTTTATCGTTTGCAGAAGGAACTAAGATGAGATATTTTTTGCAATTAAATAATAATGGAAACTATGCATCTTACTTTCCTGAAAAATTAAAAATCGGAGATAAAGCCGAATGGTATTTTACCGCGCTTAAATACAGTAACGGAACAGCGACAGCATACATTGCCAATTCAGATAATGAAATTATCGCAGTTCCGCCGCTTAAATTAAGTGATGAAGATATAGATACCGCCAATAATGCAAAATTTTTTATCGGGTTCAGGGCGTCAACAGGAAACAGGGCTTTCTCAGGGAATATTGCGGATTTCAGAATTTATGACAGGGCATTGTCGGCAGAAGATATAAATATTATTAGAAGAGTGTCTTATGCAAACAATCCTTCAATAAAAAAACTGCCAGTGGTTTTGCTCGTTGGAGATTCAATAAGAATAGGTTATGCGCCTATGGTAAAACAACAACTTGCGAATAAGGCAATTGTAAAATGGCCGGATGAGAATTGTGAAGACAGCGGTAAAATTTTAAATAATATTGAAAAGTATATTGAAGTAAATAAGCCTGATCTGATTTATATCAATTGCGGCCTTCATGATATAAAGTCGGAACGGGGAACTAATAATAAAAAAATTCCGATCGAAACCTATGAAAACAATCTTAATAAAATAATTTCGATTATAAAGAGCAAAAACATAAAAATATTATGGGCTACAACAACTCCGGTTATCGAGGAATGGCATAATAAAATTCAGAGTTTTGACCGGCTCAACAAAGACATAATCCAATATAATGCAATTGCCAGTAAAGTAATGTTTTCACAAGGAATAAGAGTTATTGACCATTATCAGGTCATTGAAAAAGCCGACAAGCAAGCCGCCTTCAAAAAAGACGGCGTTCATTATACAGACAAAGGGTCTGAAATACTTTCAGCAAAAGTGTCTCAGGAAATCATCAAATTACTGATGGACATAAAGGGAAATTAATTATCAAATACATGTTTAAATGACGGGATGCGAAAAGGCTTCGGCTAACTGATTTAAATCAATAAAGGACTAAAATTCAAGGGAGGATTAAAATAAAAGCATTGCATGCAGGACGGTTCTTTCAAAGGAATGGTTTGCCGTTTCAGATGATGAAAAATGTTATTAAATTAAACAAAAAAGGCAGAGTATTAAAAAGGAGATTAAAATTATGAAAAGACAGATAAAATTCACACTCATAGAACTCTTGATCGTGATTGCTATTATAGCAATTTTGGCCTCAATGTTACTCCCGGCGTTAAACAAAGCGAGAGAAAAAGCCAGAGCAACTACCTGCTGCAATAATTTAAAGCAGATCGGCATAGATATTCTCAATTACGCAGATGCGAGTAATGACTATGTGGCGGATCAGCAGTTAATTGCCGGTACCTGGAAATCGTGGGGCGATGCCATAATTGCGCAAGACACCCATCAATCAACAGCAATCCGCGCCTCGGCACTGAAGAGGTTCTGGTGTCCATCCTCCGGTACTCTTTATTATGAAAATAATCGTACTTATGGCATCTATCATGGCGGGGCGGAAGCCCAGGAGCCTTACACAATAAAGACCCCCAACGGCAGCGGGAGCAATACGTATTTGAAGTATGGCAAGCTCGGAGGCAGGTTCAATGACGGAACCAGCGCCCCGTTCAGTCGCTTCACTCTGGTTATGGACACCGCGTCAATACCAGCCACACCTATACAGAGATGCTTTTATTGGATCGATCGCCTCGACGCAAGCGTGGGCGGAGTTTTCCTGTATCATGCTGATCAAGCCAACACTCTTTTTGCGGATGGACACGTTAATGCTTTGAAGAAAAACCAACTGAGGACAGTTCCAACTAAATCCATCAGTAATTATGTAAACAAGTACTACATCGCCGCACCTACAAATTAACGATTGAATGTGTGGATGTCAAATAAAAAATATTTGGAAATGAACGCTATATTGCCGGATTTTAATCTGGCACAACAGCATTCAGATTTGTTCGCGAATGTTATAGTATTATTCAGAGCAACACAGTCATAAACATAGAGATGATACATGCAATATTTATCTGCAAGAATTATTAAAACAGCAGGCGCAATAGCTCTTTTAGGAACAATTCTTATTAATACGGATGGTAGCGATAATAAAAATGACAGCGACGCTTTTGGACTTCCAAAAGTCGACATTACCTTCCTGAACCCTAAAGATGCTGATTTCCCTTGTATAAATGCCAAAATATATCCTTGGAGCTGGGTTGACGGGCGTTTCTTTCTGATTGAAAAAAACATCACCCCTATGTGTATAAGTCTTGCTAATCCAAGTGAAATTAAGAATCCATCCCCCCGATTCATTATTGACCTTCCGGATGGCATTGATGTCATAGGCGGTATTTACAACATGCCTCCTCCTAAAATCATCACGGCAGCGAATGGAAGGAAAACATGGTCGGTTCCTATTCCTCCATATTATTGCACAGTTAATAAGAAACACAAACCAGGTGGCTTTATGCGGATTGCGCTTTTTACTTCTATGAGCGCAAATAATGATCTCATTGATGCCATTTATTACTATAAAGACGACAAAGTACGGCAGCCTGACCAGCATATCAAGCTTGGCATATTGCCTCCAATCCCTTATGTTAATAAACCTTCAATTTTCAAAACAGGGGTTTTTCTTGCATCTCAGGATATGTGTTTCAAGGATAAGCCGCTTGAACTTTGGGGGGACTTGCTCAGCCAATGCGGAATTGATTATGTCTGCATGCCTGAACATATGACTGTAACAGAACCCGGAGCAGACAGGGGTTCTGGCGATTATTACCGGGCATTTAATAAACAGAAAATGAAAGTTTTTATTGAGCCATTTTTTTTGGGGGGCAATGTCTTTGACATGGGATACTGGCTATGCCGCCCGCTCCCCAAAGAAGCCGAATTTATAAGGCTTGACGGAACAGTCGCTCCCGGCATGGCCAGCATGTACTGGGTAACGCATAGTCAGGAATTTAGAAAAAAACTTTATGATTACCTGCTTGATCTTGTTGTTACAAAAAAACGGTGTGACTCTTTTGTAATTAACTGGGAACCATGGCCTGCAAATATGATGGATTATTCAGACGATACTTTAAAAGATATGGCTTTATTCTTCGGACAAAATCCTGAAGATATAAAAACACTGGGCAGGATGAATTTTATCAAAAAAAATAAAGACAAACTTACAGATTTCAGAAATAAGCAGTTAGGCGATGTTATGAAAATTATTTATGAAGTTCTTAAAGAACTGGAGCCCAAAGCAGGACACGGTCTTGATATGATGCCTGAAGTAAATGCCGACTTGAGAAAAGATTATACTAACTATCCCGGCGATATTGGAAAATACGCGCGCATAATTTCGCCTTTTGCATATCCTGCCCTGCACTTTATGTTAAAGGATTATAATGGAACCGTTAACAGGTTTGGCGATGGGTTCCCGGAATTCATCAAATGGATTCGTTGCCATAAACAATGGGCACTAGAACAAAACCCGCAAAATCCGCCTGAACTATATCATTGCGGCGACTTCAATGGCGCTACTGATTCAATTTGTCCGCCAGCCCAAATGCGCCTGCAAGCCATTCTAGACATGGTTTACGGTTACGATGCTATCGGATATTATAGATTTTTCATGGGATATGATGGACGCTATTATCACACAATAGCTCAAATATCTAATGAAGTGAGTAAACTGGAACATTATTTATGTAATAAAAATTTGAATATGGAAAACGGTATTTCGGCCGAAGGATATCCGGGAAAATCTATCCCCAATCTTGATGAGGGCAAATGGAGACCTGATTTCATAAATGCGACTTTATCAAATGATGGGAAAAGAAGAATCTTATCTATTGCGAATATGCAGGAAAGGTGGGAGGCTCTGATAGACCTTAAAATTTCAGAAATCCCTGATGGAGTTTACAGTATATATGAGCCGCTCACAGAGAAACAAATTTCTATCAATGGAAAAACTGCAATAAACTCAAAAGATCTAAAAGACGGTTTTTTGCTCAAACTCTTTCCTGACGATATCAAGATATGGATAATTGAAGTCTGGAATGGTGAAAATAAATTTAAAGAAGCAGTAAAATTAAATTTATCAAAAGAGGAATTTGAAACTGCTAAAAAAGAATGGATAATTAAAGTTGAAGAAGAAAAAAAAATAAAAAAAGTAAATTCCTCAGATGCTTATAAGTTAAATTTTACCACTGTGCAGAATCCAAATTTTAAGGCCTTTCCACAGAATAGCAATATCATAGTTGAATGTTATGGGCAGAAATTTATCATTGATGTAATGCATGGTGCTAGAATTTCTTCATGGACAGTTGACGGCGTTGAAATGGTTAGAGGCGGAGTCTTTTTGCGTGATCGTCTTTGGGAGGAGAAAAAGGATATCTGGAAGAAAGGCTTTGCGAATTCAGCTTATAAAATTGACGGGGTAAACCTTTCAGAAAAAGAACTGAGTCTCAAATTCAGTTGCGATTATCCTCACCTGCCGGTAAAGTTAAATAAAACTTTTACTTTCGGTTCGGATTGTTCAATCAAAGTGTCAACATTATTAAAAAATAATGGAACCGAAATAATTACAATAGCATACTGGCTTGAAAATTGGCCTTCTTTAATGGACAGAGAAAAATCAAAGGATGGAACATGGTATCTGCCTGGACTCAAGGGGGCTTTCAAATCTGAAGCTTTTTTTCTTTCATCGTTTTATCCATTCAAAGGGATTCCGAACACAGACACAGTTGCTCTTGCTCCATACAATCTCCAGATGCAAAAAGAAATTATAAAAGGCGATCAGGCTATCATCTATTCTTCTTCTATTAAAAAAGGGTATGTTATGAAAACCCCGTTGGATAAAATCGGGTTTTATTACAGCTGGGACAGTATGAATTCAACATTCAAAACGATTGATCTGATTTTTCGACATATTTCTCTTTCTCCGGGGGAAGCGTGGGATGTCGTATTCAGTATTGATAAAATAAACGGAGAAAAAGATTTTAGCGACATTATCAAATCCTGGAAATAACAATAGTAAGTTATGCTGATCAAATAGTAATCCGAACCCGTCGCCTTTCAAGTTTTCAGCATCCATCGGGATGATGAATAATTACATTGTATAATGGAGTAGAGTATGTTAATCGATGATTTGAAAAATCGTAGAGTAGGTCCGCTAAAATCGGCTGCATGCATGCAGCGGCATCCGGCGAATCCGGTGTTGAGCAAGAAACACATCCCTTTCCAGAGTGAATTCATTTCTAATGCCGGAGTGGCGAAATACCAGGGGCAGTATGTCATGGTTTTCAAAAATCAATTTCCGGTCACGCCTGATGAAAAGTGGCCGTCCGGGATGAATCTAGGACTGGCTTTCAGCAATGATGGCGTCAACTGGAAAGTTGAACCAAAACCATGGTATTCATGGCATGATGATGAGGTTGTCGCTGTATATGATCCGCGTTTGACCATCCTTGAAGGGCATTGCTATATTACGCTGGCTGTCGAAACCCGTCATGGGCTGCAATGCGGCATTGCAATAACCGATGATTTTAGTCGGCCAGAATTCATTCATCTTTCACTTCCTGATAACCGCAACTCTGTTCTTTTTCCTGAGAAAATCGCGGGCAGTTACTTTATGCTGGACCGTCCGTTCCCGATGTACAGTCGTGGTAATAATGAAATATTCGATACTTGGATTTCCGCATCGCCGGATTTGGTATACTGGGGTAAGCATCGTCTACTGCTGCCGGTGGAAGATGT